>Ga0153955_100491_pt1 | contig 18269 bp, 21 predicted proteins | sample TSFL039MetaG_FD_104744 | JGI IMG/M metagenome (GOLD analysis project Ga0153955, IMG submission 104744) | Attine ant fungus gardens microbial communities from Florida, USA - TSFL039 MetaG | ecosystem: Host-associated > Fungi > Mycelium > Unclassified | place: USA: Florida, Wekiwa Springs...
AGGTGGTGCTGACCGCCATTGCAGAAATTAACGCCGAGCTTTACCCGTGGCGTGAGCGGCAGGAAATGAAAGGCTATAACGCACTGGCCGACGTACCCGCCGAGAAGCTGGCAGGGCAGAGCGTGCGCCTGCACCACTATGAAAGCGCCGTCTGGTGCTGGACGCGGGCGGTACTCAACGAGCGTTACAGCGACTTTGACGCCACCGCATCCGGCATGAAGCGTGGCGAGGTGCTGGAAGATGCCAGCGCCGAACTGTGGCGGGATGCGCGCTGGGCCATCAGCCGCGTGCAGGATCTGCCGCACTCCGTAATAGAGCTTATTTAATGAAAGTGCGTGCGCAGCAGTATGACACGGTAGACGCACTTTGCTGGCGTCACTACGGGCGCACGCAGGGGCTGTCCGAGCGTGTGTTACAGGCCAATCCGGGGCTGGCGGAATACGGCCCCACCTTACCCCACGGTTTAGAGGTCGAGCTGCCGGACGTTGCGCCCGCAGCCACGGCGCAGACCGTGCAGCTATGGGACTGAATCATGTGGGAAAGAATCAGCACGTTTATTACCTGGTCGATGGCCGTTTTTATGGCATGGCTGGGCGACTTATCGGTTAAAGACGTTTCAACGTGGGCCGGGCTGATTATCGGCATCGGCATGGCGCTAATCAGCTGGTACTACAAGCACAAAACCTACCAGCTGCTGGCAAGCGGGCGCATCACACGGGAGGACTATGAATCTGCAAACCGTTAAACGCTGCGCCGTCGGCGCGGTACTGGCCATCGCCGCCACACTGCCGGGCTTTCAGCAGCTGCATACCTCGGTTGAGGGGCTGAAACTGATTGCCGATTACGAGGGCTGCCGCCTTAAGCCATACCAGTGCGATGCGGGCGTGTGGACCGACGGGATCGGCAACACACAGGGCGTTGTACCCGGCAAAACAATTACCGAGCGGCAGGCTGCCGGGACGTTTATCACCAACGTGTTGCGTGTTGAGGCGGCACTGGCGCGCTGCGTGGCGGTTTCCATGCCGCAGCAGGTTTATGACGCGCTGGTGTCGCTGGCGTTTAACGTCGGCACCGGCAACGTGTGCGGATCAACCATGGTGAAACTCATCAGGGCCAGCCGGTGGCGCGATGCCTGTTATCAGCTGCCGCGATGGGTGTACGTGAAAGGCGTGTTTAATCCGGGGCTGGATAACCGGCGCGGGCGGGAACTTAGCTGGTGCCTGAAAGGGGCGGCATCATGATGCGCGCCGTTGTGGTGACCTGCTTTGTCATGCTGCTGGTGACCGCCGGGCTGCTGTCGTGGCAGCTGCACAGCGCACACAGGACTATCGGCACGCAGGCGGCAGAGCTGGCTGCAAAGGATAAAAAGCTGAGCCAGAAAAACAGCCAGCTGATGGCAGTCAACATCATGGCACAGAGCAGTAACCTTGCTCAGACGCAGCTGTATGCGGCGGCTGAGAAAAACAATGCACTGCTGCGCCAGCGGCAGCGCCAGATTGAGGATCTGAAACGTGAAAATGACACCCTTCGCCGCTGGAGTGATGCCCCTCTGCCTGATGCTGCTGTCCGGCTGCGCCAGCGACCGGCCATCACCGGAGGTGAATCTTACCGTCAGTGGTTGTCCCAAAATAACCCGCTGCCAGCTGGGACCGTCGTCGGCGCGCACTAACGGCGATTTGCTGGCCGCGCTGGATGAAACAGAAACCGCCTGGGCGGCCTGCGCCGACAAGGTGGACACTATAGTAACCTGCCAGGATAAAGACGATGAACAAGCCGCAGTCCTTGCGCGAAGCCCTGAATAGCGCTGTTGCTTACCTGCAGGAGAACCCCGACAGGCTGCACCTGTTTGTTGACAAAGGTGCGCTGGTTGCCACTTCTGCCGCGTCCGTGTCGTGGGAATACCGCTACACGCTTAACGTCATCATTACGGACTTCACCGGCGATCAAAATCTGCTGATGGCGGCCGTAATGTACTGGCTGCGCACCAACCAGCCTGATGCACTGCAGAATCCTGCAGAGCGCGATCAGTTGTGCACGTTTGAAGTGGACATTCTCGGCAACGGTGCGTGTGACATCAGCTTTAATTTAAGGCTGACAGAGCGGGTTATTGCCGAGGAAGTCAGCGGCGTGACAGAGGTCAGAGCCGTGCCGGAGCCGGACGAGCCAGAGGAAGCCTGGACGGTGAAACGTGGATAATCTGCACGAGGTTGACGCCTGGCTGGATGCGCTGATGGCAAAGCTGGAACCGGCAGAGCGCAAAAAGATGTTGCGCGAGGTGGCACGCGACGTGCGGCGGATTCAGCAGGCCAACATGACGGCACAGCGTGCGCCCGACGGCAGCGCATGGGAGCCGCGCCGCGTATCCGCCAGAACAAAGCCGGGGCGCATTAAGCGCAAGATGTTTGTGAAGCTGAAAACCGCAAAATACCTTAAAACAAAGGCAACCGGCGACAGTGCCGAGGTGGCTTTCGTGCCTGCCGTGCAGCGTCTGGCACGCGTTCATCATTACGGCCTGCGTGATAAAGTCAGTAAGCGGGGCATCAAAGTGAAATATTCAGAGCGCCCATTACTGGGCGTGAACGGAGAAACGGAATCTTTGATTAACGACATTCTTTTTCGCTGGTTAGCTGAAGCTTAGCCACTAATAACTTTTCAATTTAGACAACACGTCATCAATAGGGAGTTTTTCAAACTGCCAATCAGATTCAGAGCATCTGCATACAAATATTTCACAGGCAGGGAATGCCTCTTTAATTCTCATTTTTAAATCTATTAGATGGCTCTTGTTACTTGAGTTTCTTATCCCTATATAAGCCTCTTTAATTGCGTGTCTTTCAATGTCATGAAATTCACTAATATAACGGCCTCTGTGGATGTTGCGTACAATGCGGACTTCTTCCTCGTATGACCAGTGATAAGACTTATAAAGGAACGTGCGCTGTAAGGCTTCCAAGATTTCTGGTTCAAAACTTAAGATAAAGCCTTGATAAATGCGCAAGCTATCAGAATGTGCAAATGGATGTTTTGGCTGGGTAGATGTGTAGATGACGCTCCCGTATTTTGCAGGAATTACATTCAACGAGTGGTCGTTAAACTCAGCTAAGTTTGTGTCAATGCCAAAAACAATGCCAGCGTGGGAGTCATTACCTCTGTCTAAATTTATAGAACCCTCGTACTCTGCATATTTCCCTTTTCCATAGTGCGCCCACATGAGAGGGTTTAATGGGTTCCGGGTGAGGGATAAAATGCCATAACAATCCGAAGCGGCTATATATTTAATGGCCTGATTTTCACGTGTTTCAAATCCGTCATAAAATAGACTTGTTAACTCGAATGGATCATTGAAAGAGAAGGGTTTTGAAAACTTCATCATGGAATGTTCCATGATTAAATTAGCTGTATCTAGGTTTACATATTTATAAAGAATCATATCCTTTCCCATCTCTATCTAAAAATGATACTGGCGAAATATCTTATTGTAAGAAACACCACACACCGATGTTTCGTTTAACAGCGCCTTGCTGTCATGCAATCTGTCACTATGAACGAAAAACTTACCGAAATCATGCGTCTTATCACCAACCTGATCCGCACCGGCACCGTGTCCGAAGTCGATCCGGTTAACTGGCTGTGCCGGGTGAAAACGGGCGACCTCGAAACCAACTGGATTAACTGGCTGACCCTGCGCGCCGGTAACACGCGTACATGGTGGCAGCCCACCGCTGGCGAGCAGGTCATTTTGCTGAGCATGGGTGGCAATCTTGAAACCGCCTTTGCGCTGCCCGCCATCTATTCCGATGCATTCCCGCCGCCTGCGAATTCTGAGAACGGCAGCGCCACGCAGTACAGCGACGGCGGATTTTTTCAGTACGAACCGGCAACCGGCCAGCTGCTGATAAAGAACATCAAAAGCGTGCGCATCGAAGCGGCGGACGGCATTCAGCTGCTGACTGAGGCATTCGGCGTTGAGGCCAGTAAAACAACCCTCAACAGTGAAACGGCCATTAACGGCGCAGTCACACAGCGCGGCGGTGACATGAGTTCTAACGGCGTCGTGGTGCATACCCATAAACACGGCGGCGTGAAGTACGGCAATGACACATCAGGAGGCCCGGCGTGATGTATCTCGGCATGAACCGCGACACCGGCAAAGCGCTGACCGATATCGATCATATTCGCCAGAGCGTCAGCGACATTCTGATGACCCCGGAGGGAAGCCGTCTGGCGCGCCGTGAATATGGCTCCATGCTTTCCGCGCTCATCGATCAGCCGCAGAACGGCGTCACCCGTATGCAGGTCATGGCGGCAACCTACACCGCACTGAGCCGCTGGGAGCCGCGCATCCGGCTGATTTCAGTGAATTACACAACGGCTTATGACGGTTCGATGGTCGTTGAGATAAACGCACAGCGTGCCGACGGTTCGCCGCTGGCAATGACCATACCAACGGGGGTGAACCGTGGCAGTGATTGATTTATCGCAGCTTCCCGCGCCGGAAGTCATTGAGGTGCCGGACTTTGAAACGCTGCTGGCCGAACGTAAAGAAAACCTGATTGCGCTGTATCCGTCAGAGCAGCAGGGTGCCATGCGCCGCGTGCTGGCGCTGGAATCCGATCCGCTGGTCAAGTGCCTGCAGGAAAACGTCTACCGCGAAATCCTGCTTCGCCAGCGCATCAATGAGGCGGCGCAGGCGGTCATGGTGGCCTATGCGCTCGGCACCGATCTGGACCAGCTGGCGGCAAACAACAACGTCAGGCGCCTGACCATCACCCCGGCCAATCCCGACGCCGTACCGCCCGTGGCGGCGGTGATGGAGTCCGACGACGATTTACGCCTGCGCGTGCCGGGTGCCTTTGAGGGGCTGAGCGTGGCCGGGCCGACGGCGGCGTATGAGTTTTACGCCAAGAGTGCCGACGGGCGCGTATCTGACGTGTCGGCAACGAGTCCGGCACCGGCGGAAGTGCTGATTACGGTACTGAGCCGGGACAACAGCGGGGCGGCAACGGCGGATTTACTGAATGCAGTGAATGTCGCGTTAAACGCCGAGGAAGTGCGCCCGGTGGCAGACCGCGTAACGGTGCAGGCAGCCGCGATATTTAACTATCAGGTAAAAGCCACGCTTCACCTGTTTGACGGTGTGGCCGCAGGCCCGTGCCTGGAGGCGGCGCAGGCCGCAATGGATACCTACCTGACTGACCAGAAAAAGCTGGGCCGCAGCGTGCGGCGCGAGTCTTACGGGGCGGTGCTGCGCGTGGCGGGCGTGGACTGGGTGGAAATCACCGAACCGGCGCAGGACATCATTCTGAACCGCACGCAGGCAGGCAACTGCACGGCGGTAGCCGTTACCGTTGCCAGCGATAACGGTGGCAAAGGATGAGCCAGAGCCTGTTACCGCCCGCGTCCTCGGCGCTTGAGCGCAGGCTTGCAGAGGCGTGCAGCGGCATCAGCGGGCTGAACGTCCCGCTGCGCGACCTGTGGAACCCTGCCACCTGCCCCGCGTGGTTTCTGCCTTACCTTGCCTGGTCATTTTCGGTGGACCGCTGGGACGAGGCCTGGACAGAAACCGTTAAACGCCGCGTGGTGATGGATGCGTTTTACATCCATCAGCATAAAGGCACCATCAGTGCCGTGCGCCGCGTGGTGGAGCCGTTCGGTTTCCTTATTCGCGTGCTGGAGTGGTGGAAAACCGGCGAGACGCCCGGCACGTTTCGCCTGGATATTGGCGTGCAGGATCAGGGGATTACCGAGGAAACCTATCAGGAGCTTGAGCGCCTTATCAGCGATGCCAAACCCTGCAGCCGTCATCTGCTGGGTATGTCAATTAACCTGCAGGTGACAGGTGAAACCCGTATTGCGGCGGGCAGCTACGACGGCGATGCGATGACCGTTTACCCCTATATACCCGAAAACATTTCCGTCAGCGGCGGGCTTTACAGCGGCGCGGCGGTTCACGTTACTGACATGATGGAAATCAGACCATGAGCCAGAAATATTACGCCATAGTAACCAACCTGGGCGCGGCGAAGATTGCCAACGCCGCCGCGCTCGGCACTAAACTGAACATCACGCAGATGGCTGTAGGCGACGGGGGCGGCACGCTGCCGACGCCGAATGCCAGCCAGACCAGACTGATTAACGAAACGCGCCGTGCGGCCATCAATACGCTGAGCATCGATCCGTCCAACGTCAGCCAGGTGATTGCCGAGCAGGTGATCCCCGAAACCGAGGGCGGTTTCTGGATCAGGGAAATGGGCCTGTTTGACGCAGACGGCACGCTGATTGCGGTATGTAACACGCCGGAAACTTACAAGCCCGCGCTGCAGGAGGGAAGCGGCCGCACTCAAACTGTGCGCATGATTCTGATTGTGAACAGCACTGACGCAGTAACGCTGAAAATCGACCCGTCTGTGGTACTGGCTACCCGTAAATATGTGGACGATACGGCCATCACGGTAAAAAGTTACGCCAGTGACTTACTGGCTGCACATATTCGTAAAAATGGTGCAGATTTCCCCGATGCGGCAGCCTTTCGCAAAAATATGGGGCTTGAACGCTTTGTCATTAATGACACTGAAACCGAAGTCAGGTCCCCGAACGGCAAACGCTGGTTGTTTGTGACAGACAAAGAATGGGGCTGTTTCGACACGGAAACTCAGGGTGCTGTCCCCCTGACTGTGGGGCTGGGTGGTACGGGTGCGGCAAATGCGATCGAGGCAAGAAAAAATCTCGGCCTGGGTGATGTGGCGACAGAAGACACATTACCGGTAAAAAAAGGCGGTACGGGTGCGACTGATGCGAAAACTGCCAGAGCGAATCTGGGAATTGGCGATGTAGCCACAGAGAATGTCACCCCCCTGGAAAAAGGCGGTACGGGGGCAAAAAACGCAGCAGAGGCAAGAAAAAACCTGAATCTGGACGGATTCATTTCGTTCGACTCGAAAGTCGCCGGTGATTTTAACCAGATGTTTTCGCCCGATCTTACTTTGTCGATGGTAGTGGCAAACAACGGCGCGTGGGGTGTACAGCGCAACAGCGACGGCAAAACCATTGCCTTATCTGTTGATCGCGGTGGCACAGGTGCCACAACGCCAGCTGACGCCCGCAAAAACTTAGGTTTAGGCGATGTGGCAACAGAGAACACCCTGCCCGTAAGTAAGGGCGGCACGGGAGCCACCACCGCCGCCAGCGCCCGTCAGAATCTTGAGCTGGGCAGTGCGGCGACCAAATCAGTCGGTACGGGAAGCGGTCAAATCCCCGACATGAGCGCCTTCCCCAACGGAGTGAACTACACCAAGCTGCCTAACGGGAAAATACTCCAGTGGGGTTCTGCAAGCGCGCAGAGTACAGGCGGAAGGCTTGTTAACTTTCCCGTGCCGTTTTCTTCTACTCAACAGGTGAGCATTATTGTGACACCAAAGGATGTTGCTAAGCCAAATCAGGCTGCAGCGGCAATCTATTCCAACTCGCAGTTTGTTATTGCTGCGTGGGATGGCAGTAACGTTGCGGTGGATACAGAACTTTACTGGTATGCGATGGGAAGCTGAAAATGAACATTTACTGCTATAACCCGAAAGATAATGCCTTTTATCCACTGGCACTGAAAGAAAGCTATGTAGAAACAGGCATATGGCCGGAGGATGGCAAAGAAGTTAACGAGGATGATTATCTGCGCTTTGCCTACCCGCCAGAAGGCAAAATGTGCGCCCCCGGCACAGATGGTCAGCCTGTTCTTGTGGATGTTCCCGCGCCAACACAGGAGCAACTGATCGTCGCCGCTGACGCCAAAAGGACTGCGCTTCTGGCTAACGTAGCCCCGGCCATTGCGGTGTGGCAGACAAAGCTGTTAATGGGAAGAAAGCTGACCACTGACGAAAACAAAGCCCTGGGCGCGTGGCTTGATTACAGCGACGCACTGACTGCGCTGGATATTCAGGCCGCCCCTGATATCAACTGGCCTGAGCCACCACGATAAACAGATTGCCCCCGCGCGACGGGGGTCCTGGTCCCTTTTATTGTACCATCCGCCAGACAATGGCCGCAGGGTGCGCCCGCGCCTCATCCCTTTCACCATAGCGAAACCCCTTAACAGAGGATTTGCTCTATGGCACAGGATTATCATCACGGCGTGCGCGTTGTCGAAGTCAACGAAGGCACCCGAACCATTACCACCGTCAGCACGGCCATCATCGGCATGGTCTGCACCGCCGACGACGCCGACGCGGCAGCGTTTCCGCTCAACCGCCCGGTTTTACTCACCGACGTCAATACCGCCATCGGCAAGGCCGGTAAAACCGGTACGCTGGCCGCCTCACTGGACGCCATCGCCGACCAGGCAAAACCGCTCGTCGTCGTCGTGCGCGTCGCGCAGGGCGAAACCGAGGCGGAAACCACATCCAACATCATCGGCGGCGAGACCGCAGACGGGATGCGCACCGGCATGAAAGCACTGCTGGCCGCGCAGAACGTCTGTGGCGTCAAACCGCGCATTCTCGGCGTGCCGGGGCATGACACAAAGGCGGTGGCAGCCGAGCTGCTGAGCGTCGCGCAGACCCTGCGCGCGTTTGCGTATATCTCGGCTTACGGCTGCAAAACCGTGTCAGAGGTCATTGCCTACCGCGCTAATTTCAGCCAGCGCGAAGGGATGCTTATCTGGCCTGATTTCATCAGCTTTGACACCGTGCTGAACGCTGACGCGACGGCGTATGCTACCGCCCGCGCGCTCGGACTGCGCGCCAAAATTGACGAGGCGACCGGCTGGCACAAGTCCCTGTCTAACGTCGGCGTGAACGGCGTCACCGGCATTTCAAAAGACGTGTTCTGGGATTTACAGGACCCGGCAACCGATGCGGGCCTGCTGAACCAGAACGACGTCACCACGCTTATCCGCAAGGACGGTTTCCGCTTCTGGGGTTCACGCTGCCTGAGCGATGACCCGCTGTTTGCCTTTGAGTGCTACACCCGCACGGCGCAGGTGCTGGCCGACACGATGGCCGAGGCGCAGCTGTGGTCCGTTGACGGCGCGCTTAATCCGTCGCTTGCCCGCGACATCATCGAAAGTATCCGCGCCAAACTGCGCAGCATGGTGAATCAGGGCTATCTCATCGGCGCAGACTGCTGGCTGGATGACACCGTAAACACCAAAGACACGCTAAAGGCCGGGCAACTCATTATCGATTACGACTACACGCCGGTGCCGCCGCTGGAAAACCTGATGCTGCGCCAGCGCATTACTGACCAGTACCTGGTCAACTTCGCCGCCAGCGTTAAAGCATAAGGAGCTGAACACATGGCCTTACCCCGTAAGCTAAAACACCTGAACCTGTTCAACGCAGGCAACAACTGGCAGGGGCTGGTTGAGTCCCTGACGCTGCCAAAGCTGACCCGCAAGTTTGAGAAGTATCGCGGCGGCGGCATGGCCGGTGCGGTTGATATTGATATGGGCCTGGACGATGGCGCGCTGGACACGGAATTTACCGTCGGCGGCACCGAGGCGCTGCTGTTTAAGCAACTGGGCGCGGAAACCGTGGACGCGGTGCAGCTGCGCTTTACCGGCTCCATTCAGCGCGACGACACCGGCGAGGTGCAGGCGGTGGAGCTGGTCACCCGTGGGCGTTACAAGGAGCTGGATTCAGGCGAGTGGAAAACCGGTGATGCCAACACGACAAAGGTTTCCGCGACCAACAGCTACGCCAAGCTGACCATTAACGGCGAAGTGCTCTATGAGGTGGATCTGGTCAATATGGTTCACATCGTGGACGGCAAAGACATGATGGAAGCGCACCGCAGCGCGCTGGGCCTGTAATCACGGCGGCAGGCGCTGGCCTGCTGCTTTTATCAATTTTATTCAGTGGATTAAGAACATGAGCGACATCAAAAACGAAAAAACCGTCATCCTGGACACCCCAATCAAACGCGGCAAAACCGAGATTAAAGAGATTGTCCTGCGCAAGCCGCAGTCCGGCGCACTGCGCGGCGTGCGGCTGCAGGCGCTGATGGAAATGGACGTCAACGCGGTTATGGCCGTATTACCGCGCGTGTCTGCCCCGGCGCTCACTGCGCAGGAGGTCAACGAAATGGACCCCGCCGATTTACTGGCGCTGTCGGTGGAGGTGGTCACTTTTTTGTTGCCGAAGTCGGCGCTGTCGGCTTTCCCGCAGAGCTGACCGTAGACGATCTGGTGGCAGACATCGCCACCGTGTTTCACTGGCCGCCGCCGGTCATGTTCGCGGAATCGCTGGCGGACGTGCTGATGTGGCGGCACAAAGCGATCCTGCGTAACGGAGCCGGTGACGATGAGTGACAGAAACCTGCGCCTGCAGGTGGTATTAAGCGCGGTGGATAAAATCACCCGCCCTTTCCGTAATGCGCGCGACGGCTCTAAGGAGCTGTCCGCCGCCCTCAAAGCCAGCAAAGACAGCCTGAAAAGCCTGAACGATCAGGCCGGGCGCATTGACGGCTTTCGCAAAACACGTCAGCAGCTTGCCATCACGGAGCGCAATCTTGCCTCGGCCCGGCAGGAGGCTGCCGCGCTGGCGACGCAGTTTTCCGCCACCAACCGCCCCACGGCGCAGCAGTCCCGCTTACTTGAGCAGGCAAAAAACCGCGTTAATGACCTGCAGCAAAGTTACAACGGCCTGCTGCGCTCGGTACAGCAGCAGCGCGGCGCGCTGACCGCCGCCGGTATTGATACAAAGCAGCTGAGCGCGGCACAGCGACGCCTGAAAACCGACGCCAGCGCCGCAACGGAGGCGATTGAGCAGCAGCAGCGCGAGCTTAAAAAGCTGGGCGAGCGCCAGGCTAGATTGCGCGCCGTGCGTGAGCGCTACGGCAAAACGCTGGAGGCCCGCGATAAGGTGGCCGGAGCCGGGGCGACAGCCACGGCGGCGGGCATGGCAATGGGCGTGCCGTTTGCTGCAGCAATTAAAGCCTCGGCGGATATGGAAGACGCCATGAAGGGCGTGGCAAAGCAGGTCAACGGGCTGCGCGATGACAAAGGCAACCGCACCGCGCAGTTTTACGACATGCAGGCCGCCATCAAGGCCGCCAGTGAGCAGCTGCCGATGGAGCGCGGCGCGGTTGACTATGCCGCGCTGGTTGAGGGCGGCGCGCGCATGGGCGTCACCAACCAGAATGATTCTTACGCCGACCAGAAGCGCGATTTACTGGCCTTTGCCACCACGGCGGCCAAGGCGTCAACGGCGTTTGAGCTGCCCGCCGACCAGCTGGCCGAGGGGCTGGGTAAAATCAGCCAGCTGTACAAAATACCGACCCGCAACATTGAGCAGCTGGGCGATGCGCTCAACTATTTAGACGATAACGCGATGTCGAAAGGCGCAGACATTATCGACGTGCTGCAGCGCATGGGCGGCAACGCCGACCGGCTGGATTTTCGCAAGGCGGCGGCGCTGGGTTCAACCTTCCTTTCACTCGGTGCCACCTCTGAGATTGCGGCGAGTTCGGCCAATGCGATGGTGCGCGAGCTGTCGATTGCCACCATGCAGGGCAAGCGCTTTCAGGAAGGCATGACGCTGCTAAAGCTGGACCCGAAAAAGATTGAAAAGCAGATGACCACGGACGCGATGGGAACCATCATCAGCGTGCTGGAGAAGGTCAAAAAACTGCCCGAAAACAAACGCCTGTCTGCGCTGACGATGATATTCGGCAAGGAGTTCGGCAAGGATGCGGCGAAACTCGCTAACAACCTGCCGGAGCTGCGCCGACAGCTGGCCCTGACGCAGGGCGATGCCGCCAAAGGCTCGATGCAGAAAGAGTCTGACATCAATAAAGATTCCCTTTCCGCACAGTGGATGCTGACCAGAACCGGCGTAGCCAACACCATGAGCGGGCTGGGCGACACGCTGCGCCAGCCGCTGATGGACATCATGAGGGCGATTAAAAAGGTCACCGGCATGGCGGCGCAGTGGATCGAGAAAAACAAAGCGCTGGCTGGCACGCTGGTGAAAGTCGGCGCGGCGGTGTCTGCCATCGTCATCGGGCTGGGAACGTTAGCCATCGGCTTTGCGGCCATTGTCGGGCCGATGGCGGTTATCAGGCTGAGCATGGCGACGCTGGGCTTTAAGGGCGCGGGCGCATTCGGAATGATAGGTAAGGCGTTGCGTATTGTTGGCAGCGGCATTCTGTGGCTGGGCCGCCTGATGTTTGCCAACCCGATTCTGGCTGTTATTGGCCTGATCGCGATGGGTGCAGTTTACATCTGGCGTAACTGGGACACCCTCGGCCCGAAGTTTGCGGCACTGTGGCAGCAGGTGACAGATAACACGTCGGCGGCATGGGAGGCCATCAAAGGCAAAATAGCCGGTGCGTGGACGTGGGTTAAATCCCTGTTCGCGGATGGCGCGCTGCAGGTAATCATCGGCAAAGGCTGGGATGCGATACGCGACGGCATCGCCGGGGCATGGCAAAGCATTAAGGCAGCCGTGTCGCAGAAGTGGGATGAACTGGTTAACTCGGCCAGCACGCTGCCGGAGCGGTTCAAAGAAGCGGGCAGCAACATGATCAGCGCCATGCTCGACGGCATCACGGCCAAATGGGAGGCGCTCAAGGTCAGGCTGTCATCCATGACAGACCTGCTGCCGGACTTCATGAAACCGTCCGCCGACAAGCCCGTGGTCCCTGCTGCGACCAGTGGCGGTAAACACCCCGACGGCGGGACGGTCCCGCCGCGTCCGCCGCGTGTTTTCAGCCTTCTGCCTGATTTCATGAGGCCAGACGCCGGAGCGTCAGACAGGCCCGCTGCTGTCGCCGGGAGTGCCAAAACGGCGACCGGCTATGCCGGGCTGTTTGATAACGGCGGCTATATTCCAGCCGGTCAGTACGGCATCGCGGGCGAGAACGGGCCGGAGCTGGTCAACGGCCCGGCGCACATTACCAGCCGCCGCCGTACTGCCGCACTGGCCGCCTCGGCGGCGCTGGCGCTGGGTATGGCCGCCGCACCTGCAGCTGCGCGCCCGCTGCACCCGATGAGCCTGCCCGCTGGCAGCTATGTGCAGGAAAAGGTCACAAAGCAAAGCGCCACAACTGCCGCGCCTGTCACCATTCACGCGCCCATTACCATTCATCAGCAGCCGGGCCAGAGCGCGCAGGACGTGGTGGCAGAGGTGATGCGGCAACTGGATGCAAGAGAGCGCCGGGCGAAAGCCCTCGCGCGGAGTTCTTACCGTGATCAGGGGGGATTTGACGAATGATGATGACGCTGGGGCTGTTCGTTTTCATGCTGGAAACGGTGCCTTATCAGGAGCTGCAGCTGCAGCGCAGCTGGCGGTTTCCGTCCAACAGTCGCGTGGGCTTTCGCCCGTCGCTGCAGTTTGCCGGGCCGGACACCGACACGCTGACGCTTTCCGGCGTGCTGCTGCCGGAGCTGACCGGCGGCAGGCTGTCGCTGTATGCGCTGGAGCAAATCGCGGAGCTGGGGCGCGCGTGGCCGCTCATTGAGGGCAGCGGCACCATTTACGGCATGTATGTGATTGAGAGCCTGAGCCAGACAAAGGCCGAGTTTTTCAGTAACGGCGCGTGCAGGCGTATTGAGTTCACGCTTACGTTAAAGCGTGCCGATGAGTCGCTGGGCGAGATGTTCGGCAGCCTGAGCGGCCAGCTTGACGCCATGAAAAGCGCGGCGGCAGGCGTGGCCGGTAAAGTTACTGCAGCAGCGGGAGGGCTTTTCTGATGATGCAGGCAGAAAGCTGGGTAAAAGGGGCGGCCAGCGCCCCGGCGTTTCGGCTGACGATGGAGGGGGAGGACGTCACGCAGACCATACAAAAGCGGCTCATCAGCCTGACGCTGACCGATAACCGGGGCTTTGAGGCTGACCAGCTTGATATTGAGCTGGACGACGCGGACGGCCTGCTGCAGCTGCCGCGCCGGGGCGTCGTGTTAAAGCTGGCGCTGGGCTGGGAGGGGGAGCCGCTCATCATCAAGGGCAGTTATACGGTTGATGAGATTGAGCACAGCGGAACGCCCGACCGCCTGACGCTTCGCGCCCGCAGCGCCGATTTCCGCCAGACGCTGAACACCAAGCGCGAAAAATCGTGGCACAAAACCACGGCAGGCGAAATTGCGAAAGCCATTGCGGAAAAGCACAAGCTGGATCTAGCGCTGGGCGCAGACGTTGAGAAAATGGTAATCGACCACATCGACCAGACCAACGAATCCGACGCCAGTTTTCTGATGCGCGTGGCCGGCCAGTGCGGCGCGCTGGCCTGCGTCAAAGATGGCAAACTGCTGTTTATCCGGCAGGGGCAGGGCAAAAACGCCAGCGGCAAGGCGCTGCCGGTCATCACCATTCAGCGCCGTGACGGCGACAGTCATCGTTTTACCCTGGCTGACCGCGACGCCTACACCGGCGTGATTGCCAGCTGGCTGCACACGCGCGAGCCAGCGAAAAAGCCGGAAACAAAGGTAAAGCGACGCCGCAAAACCACGGCGAAGAAAAAAGAGCCGGAAGCGAAACAGGGTGATTATCTCGTCGGCACCGACGAAAACGTACTAGTGCTGAGCCGCACCTATGCCAACCGTTCAAACGCAGAGCGGGCAGCAAAAATGCAGTGGGAACGGCTGCAGCGCGGTGTTGCGACCTTCTCGATCCAGCTGGCGCGAGGGCGCGCAGAGCTTTACACCGAAATGCCGGTAAAGGTAACAGGGTTTAAAAAGCAGATTGATGATGGCGAATGGATCATTACCACGCTGACGCACAGCCTGAGCGCTGACAGCGGCTACACGACCAGCATAGAGCTGGAAGTGAAAATTGATTCATTGCAAATGGAATGAGGCGTATCTCAAAACAAATGTTTGTGTATAATTAATTAAAAATGCGATGGGGCCTAAGCGATGATGAATTGTCCTATGTGTGGTAATGCCGCACACACGAGAAGTAGCTTTCAGGTATCTAAGAATACTAAAGAGCGTTATAACCAGTGCCAGAACATTAACTGCAGTTGTACCTTTAAATCACATGAAACTGTAACTGACATAATCATGACACCAGGAAAAGTGGCTAGCGTTCCGCCCCACCCTGATCGAGGTTCTCAGCAAGTCTTATGGATGTAATAAAAGCCCGCTTGGCGGGTTTTTTTTGCCCCTCGCAAGAGAAAAGTTGATGGACATTGATATATGCAAAAAAAGTCTGCTGCCATTTTGCTGCCATCAAGACTATAGCCAACAAAAAAGCCACCCTTTTAAGGTGGCTTAACTGCATGATTTTAATCACTAAATCTGGTGGCCCCTGCTGGGTTTGAACCAGCGACCAAGCGATTATGAGTCGCCTGCTCTAACCACTGAGCTAAGGGGCCAATGGAGCGGGGATTATAAAGTATCTGTCCGAGGCAATCCAGCGTTGTTCGGCTGGTTGCTGAAATAAGCAGCAATGTTTTACTTGCTGATAACTATGATAAAACAGACGAAAATCTCTGGCTGATGGGCGGCGGTGCAACTGACGCTGTTATCCTTAAATGTCTTTCCCCGCTTAATAATAAAAAAAGCCCACTCAGGCCAGGACGTTAACCGACAAATGCGCTTTAAACAGTGGCAAGATTATGACGAATAAGGATGCGTGAGCGGCTGTAAGGCGCAGCGCAAAGCCAGGAACCCCCATGAGCGAACACAACATCACCGATATCATTGCACCGGACCTGAACGTCCTCTTCTGCGGCATTAATCCCGGTCAGTCGACCGCGCACACCGGCTATCATTTTGCCCATCCCGGCAATCGCTTCTGGAAGGTGATTCACCTGGCAGGGTTTACGGTGCAGCAACTGAAGCCGGAAGAGGAGCAGCGCTTACTGGAGACCGGCTGTGGTATTACGATGCTGGTAGAGCGCCCGACCATTCAGGCAAATGAACTGGCCAGTGATGAGCTACGTGATGGCGGTCAGCGGCTGATGGACAAGGTTCTATGCTATCAGCCTGCCGCGCTGGCTATCCTGGGCAAAGATGCCTTTAAACGCGCGTTTCGTCAGAGCAAAGTGGAATGGGGCGAGCAGCCGATCTACATGGGGAAAACCCAGGTGTGGGTGTTGCCGAATCCTAGCGGATTAAACCGGGCCTCACTGGAAGAGATGGTGGCGCTATATCGCCAGATGTACGAGGCGTTACAGCTGCGGCGTTAATGGTGACGGTTTGCGGGAAAAGGGCAGGGCAGCAGACATAAAAAACCCCGGCGAACCGGGGTTTTAACGGGCTTAGTCGTCGAGGAAGCTACGCAGCACTTCCGAGCGGCTCGGGTGGCGCAGTTTACGCAGGGCTTTCGCTTCAATCTGACGAATACGCTCACGAGTAACGTCAAACTGTTTGCCCACTTCTTCTAACGTGTGGTCGGTGTTCATATCGATACCGAAACGCATGCGCAGCACTTTGGCTTCACGCGCGGTCAGGCCAGCCAGCACGTCGTGGGTCGCAGAACGCAGGCTCTCAGAGGTCGCAGAGTCCAGCGGCAGCTCCAGCGTGGTGTCTTCGATAAAATCACCCAGATGTGAATCTTCATCATCACCAATCGGCGTCTCCATAGAGATAGGCTCTTTGGCAATCTTCAGCACCTTGCGGATCTTATCTTCTGGCATCAGCATGCGCTCAGCCAGTTCTTCTGGCGTCGGCTCACGGCCCATCTCCTGCAGCATCTGGCGCGAAATACGGTTGAGTTTGTTGATGGTCTCAATCATATGCACCGGAATACGGATGGTACGCGCCTGGTCAGCGATAGAACGGGTAATCGCCTGACGAATCCACCATGTGGCGTAGGTCGAGAACTTGTAGCCGCGACGGTATTCAAACTTATCAACCGCTTTCATCAGACCGATGTTACCTTCCTGAATCAGATCCAGGAACTGCAGACCACGGTTGGTGTATTTCTTGGCGATGGAAATCACCAGACGCAGGTTAGCTTCAACCATCTCTTTCTTCGCGCGCCGGGCTTTCGCTTCACCGATCGACATCCGACGGTTGATGTCTTTCACCTGCTCGATGGTCAGGCCGGTTTCTTCTTCAATCTGTGCCAGCTTCTGCAGCGAACGCATCACGTCATCCTGCACGTCCAGCAGTTTTTCAGACCATGGCTTGTTCATCGCCAGTGCGGCTTTGAACCAGCTCTCGTTGGTCTCGTTACCGGTGAACAGCGTAATGAAGTTTTTCTTCGGCATTTTGCACACTTCAATACACAGCTTCATGATCAGACGCTCCTGGGTACGGACACGTTCCATCATTTCGCGCATGTTGTTCACCAGGTAGTCGAACTGCTTCGGTACCAGGCGGAACTGTTTGAAGACGTCAGACAGGTTCTGGATCTCAGCGACAGAGGCCGCATGGCTGCGTCCTTTGCTCTTGATCACATCGCGCGTCGTTTCGTATTGCGTACGCAGGTCAGAGAACTTCTCGCGCGCCAGTTCCGGGTCGATAGAGTTATCGTCGTCAGAGCTGTCGTCGTCGCTCTCTTCGTCGTCATCGTCGTCGTCATTACGATCTTCTTCGGACAACTCAGAACCGACGTGGGTGGCGGTCGGTGCCAGGTCTTCTTCTGCGTTAGGATCGACAAAGCCAGTGATAAGGTCTGACAGACGCGACTCACCGGCTTCAACACGATCGTACTGATCCAGCAGGTAGGTAATGGCTTCCGGATATTCAGCAACGGAGCACTGAACCTGGTTGATACCGTCTTCAATACGCTTCGCGATGTCGATTTCGCCTTCGCGGGTCAGCAGTTCAACGGTACCCATTTCACGCATGTACATGCGAACCGGGTCGGTGGTGCGGCCAATTTCAGATTCAACGCTGGATAATACCTGAGCGGCAGCTTCCGCGGCATCTTCGTCAGTATCGGAGCTGTTTTCATTCAGCATCAGATCGTCGGCGTCCGGGGCTTCTTCAACCACCTGGATGCCCATGTCGTTAATCATCTGGATGATGTCTTCGATCTGATCGGAGTCGACGATATCTTCCGGCAGATGGTCATTGACCTCAGCATAGGTCAGATAGCCTTGCTCCTTACCACGGGTGACAAGAAGCTTGAGCTGTGACTGCGGGTTTTGCTCCATAAGACGGTATCCACACTTCTGTTAATTAGATTGGTGTCGGTCGGCAGCGAGCCAACTATAACAGTGAAGGCGTTGTGTTTTTGCCGCTGCCTACATCGCGGCCAGGGCTTTTGCCCTTCTATATTCGGCACTTAAGCCGCTTTTGTTCTTTCCGGGCCTGGCTTCAACGCCTAGGGCCCTAATAGGGTGATGTTTCCGGCTTCGCTTATCGCGTCTAATAATCCGGAAATG
>Ga0153955_100492_pt1 | contig 18257 bp, 21 predicted proteins | sample TSFL039MetaG_FD_104744 | JGI IMG/M metagenome (GOLD analysis project Ga0153955, IMG submission 104744) | Attine ant fungus gardens microbial communities from Florida, USA - TSFL039 MetaG | ecosystem: Host-associated > Fungi > Mycelium > Unclassified | place: USA: Florida, Wekiwa Springs...
AGAGATGAAAAAAACCCAGCTGCCAGGTGCAGAGAAGACAACGCACGGGTGGCTCCTGGAAGAACGTTTCATTTTCGGTATGATAGTTTGTGGCAAAGTCAACTTGATCACATGACCTGCCTTTTGTTTTTTTTGGATTCAGCATTTCTATTCCGCAACAAGCAAACTAGTACTAAGACGCGGAGGGCTACAAAGAGCCCAATGTCTGGGGCATATTTACGGGAGGGAGGAGTATAGTGTGGGCGAAGTTGGATGGTGGAAGGAGGGGGTTGCAGTGTGTTCGAAAGTGACATGACCTGCCTTTGGTTTAGAATTCCTATCTCATTCTCCAACATCCACACCTCACTCGGAATGATCCCAGCAGACCACCCCTGTAGCTGGGGTGTAGTCAGTAGTGTACCACTATGTAACGCACCCACCGCGTCTTAGCACCTGTTTGCTTGTTGCGGTATATAAATACAGAACTCTCTCTCTCTCCTATCTCATCTCTCACACATGAACTGGGCAGAAACACACCAATTAAAGGGCACACAATCGGTATTCCCAAACAGTTATGGTGACTAGTGAACAGTGGTAGCTGTGCATTGGTGTGATTGCCTCAATTGCCTCGCTCTCAGCTTCTTAATTAGGAATCCAACCTAGACATATGGGATCTGGTACGTCCACCGACAAAAATGATTTGATGCTGAACAAGTATCATGTCTCCAAGGCATCTGCATTATGTTTATCACTTATGGACATGGGCTGTGTGACAATTTTTTGGCCAAGAGTAAAGCTCCTTTTTGATAGAATTCACACCCTGACCAGGGTTTTTATGTTTGCTACACTTCTAAAATCAGATAACAATTGTATTTTATTGGGACATCAAATAGTATATCATACAGTTCCACATGGTAACTTCATTTTAAATGTTGATCATATATATGACTAAAAACCAACTTCTTCATGTTAGAATGGAGTAACCTGTGTACAGTCACATTGTTAATATTGTACAACAGGTTTGCTGTTGGAATGGCACTTGTGTATGTGGTGGCTGTGATAGGATGGTTACTGGCTTCCAAAACACTAGTTGTTATATAACACCCACTAGTTTGCCAAAAATCACAGGAAAATCAAAATGAGGTAGGTCCATGTAAAAAAAGGTTTTCTGATTTCTCTGTCTCAGTCTGATAACAAACATCAAGCACATAGCTGATGTTCTATAAGTTAATATGTATCTCCTTCATTTTCCTAAATGTAAGCTTGTCAAGCCAGTCTGACTTGAAAAATCTCCTTGCTCGTATTTTTTTCATAAGCTGAAAACTAGATATAAAAAAGCTAAACTGGAAATGAGATCATAATACCTTCTCAAGCCTCTCTATTTCATCTTGTGCTTCCATTTTGCTTAGGGTTATCATACTAGCACTCATCAGCTTTAAATGTTTAACCACAACAATAATCTGTATTTTCATGGCACAGGGTTTTGACAGCCAAAAAAAAAAGTGAGCAAGGAGCTTGCAATAAAAGGTTAAATAACCATTTCTTCCCAAATAATCTGAAGGTAGAGCTCTCTAAAGAGGTTGCTAAACAAGACCTACTAGTGTTCCATACAGTGAATGTTAACTGCAAACTTAGAGGAAGATTGTAATATTGTACAAAGAGGATAATCTATTTATTCTACCTAGTATACAAGTTTGAGCTGATAGTTCATGCTACAATGAGAATTTGAATTATATATGAGTTTTTGAATGCTTTGAAGAAGGTACAAAATGGAATCATCAAAGGTTTGTTGTTTATAATTAGTTTGCAAGTGATATAAAGATCCAACCTTATAGTTCATTTAGATAGAGAACTTTGGTGAACAAAGAAGAGACTGACAACAACTGTATATAACAGAACATGAGATCTAGAGTAACCAAGCTTTTGGTAACCATGTGCAATTTTCTAATACTCTCAAGCTGAGATCTGCAACTCAGTAAAGAACACATGCTCAAGTCAGATATATGCCCATACATTCTGAAAGTTACTAGAAGCTTAATATTGTAAAGCTTAGCAAAAGTAAAGTCATCTTAACTATCTTTGTCTATAGTGTTAAGGAATGTAAAAACACATATTACTTACTTAGATAATACTCATATAACAAACTTTATAAGATTACCATAGACTACAATTAAACACTGTTAATGAGGATAAAAAGGAAATTAATAAGAATTGTATATGGGGTAGAGTTTGAATAAAACAATAAAGTGCTTTACTATCCTTATAAAAGTGGAAATAACCAAGTTAGAGAAACAAAATCTCTAAGTTGTTCTACAGTACAATCAAGTAGATACTGAAGAGGTATTCAAAGATAAAAAGAAATGCTTACAAAATAGCAAACACTTGTAATATAGATATTAGAATAAAGGAAATATTTTTAGTTTCCATTTGAGAATACTTTCACTAGTCAGATCTCAAAGATATGTATTCTTCTCATACTGTAGCACTACTATCTAAGATACTAGTCTAGTAGACTGGTTTACTGTTGATACAGTAGTTCTACCTAGATCTCATTTTGCCCTTGTGCAAGCTTGCTCTCAACTGACTATATATGTAAGAGTTTAGTCTTTTGATGAGTGATCTCAGGCTTAACTCTACTCTAAGTCAGAGTTGACAAAGAGAACTTGTTAGAGTCCTTGCTGGATTGTGTACACTACTTATACAAGTCTGATTATTTGTCCTTGTTTACTGATCTGATGTTATTACATAATTAAATGAAAAGAAAAAGAAAAGAAAAATAAATATTAACTTAGAGGGAAAAGGCAATTCATGACAATATAGTTGGTAACTTACTCCAAAAACAAGTAGCAAGTAGTTTAGCTCCTAGTCCAAGCAAATGCCCAAGTCCTCCTTTAGAGTGGGTATCCCTTGAGGGAAGTTTTATAGAGTTTTATAAAAGAGAAAAATAAGAAACAGAACTCTTAGTCACTCAAATCAAGTTTCAGCTCTAAAGTAATAAAGGGCAAAGATGGGGTTTTTCTTCTTGTGCCACTTCATACTATCAGAGTATTTTATTAGTATTACAAATGTCTAAGTGCTTTAGCTTCTATCCAAGATGATAATCCACATCTGCCATGCACTATATATTTGCATCCATTAGACAGAGAGCTTATATAAACTGTATCCACATGGAGCACTTGAAAAATGGCCAAAGTATGAGTTACAACTGGTAGCATCTCAAGTGCTCTTCTCTATCTTATCTAACACAAATGGCATGATTTAACATACCAAATTGCATCTTCCTCTATTTCTGGCCACCAGAAGCGCTGCTGCAACATCCGTCCCATTGCATATGCTCCCTGATGTCCCATCTGATCATGACACACTTTTAGAAGTCACATCCAATCTTCTATTCCTATGAATAACTGGGGATTGCCTTCTCTAGCATTCTTCCTATATAGTTTCCCATCTTTCTTGTTTAACCAGTAGTGTGATGCTTGCTGCACAAACTTGGCCTGTTCTGTATTTATTATTCCTAGTTGAGAGCTATCTTGAGTAGTCAAGAATTCTCTTATGTTATTTATTAATTCCTCTTGTTTCTTGGCATGGTCGCTATGCCTGTTATCATTGTAGTCTCCCAGCTCTTCCAAATCATCATCTTGTTCTGGTTCCTTATCATTATTGTCCATTGTTTCTATGAAAACCGCTCTCAAGCACTCTTGTTCTCTAGTGTCTTTTGCCGCTGACTGCCAAAGCATTAACAATGGGTCGTCATCTATGGATTCCTGGTAGAAACCTTCTCTCAAGTCAATCTCATTATAAAATTCTTCCAATTCTAGAGGCTTCTCTTCCAAAGGGCCTCTATGTCTGATGGTGATATCTCCGCTACTATCCTTGGATCCATCATCAAATGGCTCCAGTAATGAATCTCCCAGATACCATTTTCATCTCGATAATCCATCTGGTCCAAAGGTCTTTCCTCTTTTGTGAACTAATTCAAAGAAAAAGTTTGTCTGTATGTAATCTACCCAGTGATTGATTGTCGCATTAGGTATCTTCCCTGGATTATTTAACATTCCTGCCAAATACTTGGCATCTGTTTCCACTATAAAGTCTCTGCATCCTCTCAGGAGATATACTTCCTGCTCAAGAGCACGCCTAAGTCTGCACAGCTCTTGCTTTGACTAGGAGTATCTCTGCTATCTCTCATCCATTAATAGTGAATTAAACTTCACATAATATATCTGTCTCAGTTCCTCTTCATCTTTTTGATATATATAGTATCCTACCACTTGCCACAATGTATCCATGGCTAGCACTAGCAGCTGCTTGCTTGGAAACTTTGGGTTCCTGGTATGAAAACATGATTCTATTAGAGTTTTTAGGTCTGATTGGGCCTTTTCTTGTGTGGGTCCCCATTCAAAGGGTACATCTTTCTTTACCACTTCATATAACAGCACTGCCACTATTACAAAGTTTGGTATATGATTGTGGCACTGCACCACTGTTCCCAGAAAGGCTTGGACATCTGTGGTGTCCTCGCATGCTCCCCATCTCATTATCTTTCCTATAGTGTTCCGAGTGGGTTTCTTTTCTTTATATGAGCAATCAAATCCCACTATGGTAATATAATCCTTGCATATTGTTGTCTTGGGTCCTGAGAATGTTCCTCCTGCATATTTCATTCTCTGTAGGATTCTATTCACAGTTCCTAGGTGTTCGAACACAAATCTCTGAATCCCCAGATTCTTTTCTAGTACTTCTACCATTCTGTCAGGTTGCTCATATCTGGTCACGGGCCCCCTGATTGGCATGTCATCTATATATGGCAATGTATATTTTGGGATCTCATCTCATAGTATGTAGGTAACATTGTCATGGAAAATGGGAACCAAGTTCGTCCATCCCATTGGCAATGTAACCAGTCTGAGTATTCCAAAGGGTGTCTAAAATATTGTAAGGTCTCTTGAGTGCTCTGCAAGCACTCTCTCGTCATATCCAACATATAGGTCTAGTATTCCGCTGCAAGCTCTTCCTGCAAAGTGCATTGCTAGTTCTTCTGTTGCTGGAGGCAATCCTGAGTGCGCTATCGTCACTCTATTAAGAGCTTCAAAACTATGCACTATCCGCAAGCTCTTTTCATCTTTCTTTATAACACAGAACCATTGCAAGTAATACGAACTATTTGACAGTTTGTACACTCCCACATCTATTTTTTTCTTTATCATTCCACAGACTTCTTCATATATTGCTGGGGGAATCCTGAAAGGTTTCTCTACCCACGGTATATGTGCTACCATTGGTATCTCTATAGGTGGAAAATATTCCTCCTTGAATTTTCTTCTCTCAAAGTCCTCCCAAGCAAATGCTTGGTTCTGTTCTGCAACAACCCAATGCATGAGTTTTCGCTCCTCTGGCCATAGGAAGCTTGACATATGTCTCATATCTAGCTTTTCCTTTCTCTCAGCTGTATATCTTCCTTTTGGTATAAAGTCAGGTGGTTTCTCTGGTAACTTTGGTATATCTTTCAAGGGATCTTCTTTTATTTCTCTTATGATTCTAAGTCTCTCTGGTAAAGTTCCTAAAACTGGCTTAACCTTTAAGGCCACCGGTTTATATTTCTTAGCAAAACAGACTGTGTTTGCTTGCTCTTCCAGATCAGCATCTGGGCTGTCCTCTTCTATGGCTGTCACTATTCTTTTTCCTGTTCCCAATTGCTTCAGTTCCATGAAGCACTATTCTAAGACCAGTTTCCCAATTGTTCTCTTTTCTCAGTCACTTTTCTATAAGTACAATAATTGTACCTCATCCCATGATAATTTTTCTATTTCCAAGGATAAGACCTCTGAGACAAAAGGCTTCCCCTCTTAATCCATCTCAATAATACAGTGTACCTCTTGTCTGATTGTCTCTACAGATTCCTCAAGATTGATTGAAAATGCACCAGGGTCTCTGGCCTTCTAGGTAATGTTCTCTGTTTATAGGTAAGTATCACTGCCCTTGTCCCTGTGTTAGGACAAGTTATACTGATAGTCTGATTTTCTTCCTGGTCATTAATTATAGTACTTTCTGTTATTGTATCAAACGGTCTTCCCAATAATATCTTATATGGAGCTATTTCCATTAGATGCACTTGCAAAAGGACCATCACATCTTCCAAGGTAAATGGCACATTCTTTGCCAATCTACAGGTCTATGATAGACTTCTGTTCACACTCTGTAACTGGATACTAAGGCTCGGATCCCATGTAATCTTATTGGCTGCTACCACTTCTCTGGTCATGGACACTATCTGTGATCTACTGTCTAGTAAGGCTTCCTCTTTGGTCATCCTATTAACCAACACCAGTACTACCTGTAGGTGAGCCATCTTGGGTGCACTTTCCTCTTGAGAGCACTCCTCTGAGGCAAATACCTGATGTTGTCTCTCTGTTGGATGAAGAGTTTCTAGAAACTGCACCACTGAATCTTTTATAGTCCATAATTCCATTTTCTCACCTGGCACCACCTCTACTTCTGCTTATACAGGCAAAGGCTTGGTCAGGCTATCCATCTTGATGACATTGCTCTTGAGTGCTTTCTACAGCAGCTCTCAAGCGGTCTCTTTTCCTTCCTGGTTAGTCCTTCTACTGGTAAGAATCTCTTTTATTGCTGTCTGCAACTTTGGAGCAATCGCCCAAAGTTCCTTCAGCATTACAGTCATTTCTCCTTCTAACATTTTTTCTAATATATCCTCAGCCTTGACACCTTCTTCTATAGGTGCCTTTGGTTTTGGTGGTGTATCTTTCTTCTAGAATTGTCTAAAATACTTGGCCGGTAGTGGCAGCACTTCTACTATAGGCTTCTGAGTTGGTACCCTTTGGTATGGAAACTCATTCCTTTTAGCAAAAGCTCTCCCAACTGCTCTTTCCATGGTTCTGGGTGATTTCCTGGTCTCTGTTATTTCTCTAGTATCCTGGTTCTCATCTGGATCCTCTGAAACTCACGTTTCTCAAAATCAAACCGATTTCTCAAGAGACGGTCTCCTCATTGGCCCCCCTAAAAACCCAGTTTCTTTCTAGGTGCCCCTTCCGACTGAGTATACTCTGCCATTACTCATTTCAGAAGACCTTCTATATCTTCTTTCTCTTTCTCTGGTTCATTCTCAGTCTGTAATTTCTGTAGCATTACTTCTAGGCTTTTAATCTTATTTTTTAGCTGTATTATCTCTGGTTGCAGAGGTTCCACTCTCAGTTTATTATTCTATGGTCTCTTTCATATAGTTCTTGGTGTCGTCTGGTAATTATACTCAGTATTGGGCTCTCTGTCTAGGAACTCAGTGAGTTCTAGATCTGAATCTCCCATAAGCATTACTGCTACTGATAGTGGCAGGTGCTTCTTAACACATTCTCATATAGGTAAATTTGGGTCCACTGGTATTGGGTCTCCATTAGTGAATCTGACAGTGAAATCGTCCACAAGGATCAGCCCTTTCTGCTTGTCCTCCAATTTTATCAGACAATTCAGAAATAGGTGGTCTCCTCCAAAACAGTAGTAACACTTTCTCAATGGTCTAGGTGGTCCCATATTCTGTGGTCCTGTATATCTATTTTGGGGTGGAGGATAATCTCTCAAATATCCTCCTCTCTGTACAGATGGTCACATGCTCTCGATTAGGCTTTGTATAGTCTTCTTGTGCTGCTCTTGACCTTTTTCCTGTTTCTTGCAAAGTGTCTTTAGTATGTTCATATCCATATGCAGACTTTCTATATCTGGAGACAATTCTACTTTCCTAACTGCCTCTTCTTTTGTGAACAGAACTGGTGCTCTTGAGTTGGAATCCATCTTTTCTCCTCTTGAGACTGGCTCCACACTATGCTGTAAGGCTTTAGTGATCATCTTGCCGCTAACTAGGTTAATGGCCTTCTGAATTACTTGTTCCAGTATATATGGGTCCTCAAGGTGGCTCCTCCCTAGTGTGTCGACTCTTAGCTGACCTTAAAGACTCAATCTCGAGTTCAAGGCCTCCACAAATCTAGCATCTAGGCACCACACAAAATGGTCCACTAGTTCTCTATTTCTGGTTATAGCTGGGGGTCTCAACCACTTCTGTACTGTAAAAAGAAATTTTCTTTTAAAATCCAATAAATGTTCCTCTTTGACTAGGCCAATCTCTGGAGTCTCTTGGCAAAGCCGTCTAAGTTGCTCCATGGAGCCTTGCTCCTCTATAGTTATTTCTGGATATTCTATCTTGAGATGGTTCATAAGACTATCCCAATTTCCTTGTTCATATTCCTTGAAACTAGTTCATTGGTTATTTATATCTGGGTCCACATATTCTGTTATCCATCTAAGTTTCTGGTATTTATCAGTAATCTCTGTGGTTGCCAACATGTGCTCTACAAGTCTGAGGTAAGTTCAAAGGCTCCTGGCTCAACTATCCCATCGGGGCGCACTTGGGCTCAGGGCTAATGGTATATAAGGTAAAGAGGGCATAGCTTTAGTCTTTTTTGGCAAAGGTGGTGGTGTTATGTTAACTTGTGGTTGGGTTGAGTTCGAGTTGTTACCAAGAAGTGCTGGGTCAAGAATCGACACTTCTTCTGGGAGATCTTCTTCCAAAGCTGGTTCCTCAACAATAGTTGCCAGCAGTTCACTAACTCTAGAAATGTCCAAAAGTCCTGGAAAAGACAGTCTGCTTCTATTTGCTGCTTGCTTGATAAAAGGATTGGGCTCGTGATCGGATGGAGAACCCAGTTTTGGCATGTGGTAAATGGTTATATTAGCTGTTGAAAGTGTCAGAATTGCTGATTTAGCCCTTTGAATGTTCTGTGTTTGCCTTAACAGTTGTTTGGGGCCGGGTACCGGTTTTGTAGTTCCAGCTTGATGTGCTGCTAAAGTCTGTCGACTTCAGGTTCTAGTTTCTAAAGGATGGCTCTCTCAAGATGGGTTAGTAGTATTGTTAGCCGTTTTGCCAGATTGATCAATAGTAAAACGAGTTGAAGAATAAGTGAACGGTGTAGTAATGATGAAAGCTCCCTAATAAATCTGAAACTCCCCTTGCGGTGGGCTCTAGATGATGGGGATGGTAAAAGGGGATTTGAATGTGTAGATTTGATTTGTAGGGGGGAATAGGGTTTCAGATAAGAATATAAACATGCTTTACTATTCTTACAAAAGTGAGTACTACCGAGTTAGAGAATCAAAATCTCCAAGTCATTCCACAATTGTGTGCAATCAAACAGGCACTGGGGAGGTAATCAAATATAAAAGGGAGGGGCTCACGAGATAGTAAAGCTTGTTATTAGACACTAGAATAAAAGAAATGTTTTTAGTTTCTGCTCAAGAGCACTCTCACCGGTTGGATCTCAAAGGTGCACGTTCTTCTCACACTATAGAACTACCATCCAAGGTACTAGTCTAGTAGGCTGGCCTAGATCTCATGTTGCCCTTGTGCAAGCTCACTCTCAACTGACTGTACAGTTGGCAACTTACTCTGAAAACATGTAGTGAGCAGTTTAGCTCCTAGTCCAAGCAAATGCCCAAGTCCTTCTTTAGAGTGGGTATCCTTTGAGAGAAGTTTTATAGAGTTTTGATAAAAAAAAACAAGAGAAAAAGAGCTCTTAGTCACTCAAGTCGAGTTTCAGCTCTAGAGCAATGAAGGGCAAAGATGGGAGTTCTTCTTCTTGTGCCTCTCCGTGCTACTAGAGTATTATATTAGTATTAAAAAGCCCAGAATGCAACAAAAAAATAAGAAAGAAATCCTCCAGATTACTCAAAAAGGCAGGTCGAATGAGTTGAGTCCACATCCAATTATGCAACAGCTGCTCTCCATACTCCCTGTCCATTTCCTACCAACTTTCTTTATCTTGTTGGCCGACCTTGAGCCTGTTCTAAGGGTTCTAGGGTGCTTGAGAGGTTCTTTGGACATTGGTCTGACCACTCTTGAGCACATCTTTGTCATCGATGTCACTCCTCTCTGCTCCCAACTCTCCTGATTCCTCTCCTAAACCTTTCTTTACTCTCTCTTCTGCTTCCTGTTCACATCTCTCAGGTCCTTCTTCTTCCTATCCCTTCCTGATGACGTTTGGCATATCTTCGTCTTATAGATATGATATAAGACCATCCAGAAAGTGCTATGAGGTACTGATAGTGGTGATTGCGGCCACTACTCCACTACTCAGATAGTGTTCTCGAGTACATGACTGGACTTCTAGTAGTTATGTCTAGGGAGCCGATTTTCTCTCAAGGGCTGTTTATTATGATTATTAGGTTCCAAATGTTACTTATATTGCCAAAATTAGTTGTCCGGTGTGACAACACATCACATCTCTCCACATATCGCTTCACCTCTCTGCTCACTCCTAGCCACTAGAAGTTTCTTGTTACCAACTCTGTTGTTTTCCACTGTCCTCCATGTCCTCCCACAGGCATGTTATAATGCAGCCTGATTATCTCTGCTCTCAATTTCTCATCCTTAGGTACATATACCTTTCCTTCCTTCAACATCAATCCCTCATGTTCTCGCCACTCTTTATCTCTTAAAACCTTTACTCTAGCTCGTTTCATTTCTTCCACTGCTTTCACTACTTTGTCATCTTTTGCCTTACTCTTTCTTATCCTGTCTAGGATGTCTATCCCTTTAATAATCACTTCTGACACCTATGTCACTCTAGCCTCTAACTATTCTTTCTTTACCAACATCTGCTCCTTATTGTCCTTTTCTACTCCTACCTCCCAATCCAATCTTCTGCTTAAGCCATCTGCCTTTCCCATTCTACTCGGTACGTGTTTTAAGATAAAGTCAAACCTTGAGAAGTACAGAGCCCATCTAGCTTGTCGTCTGTTTAATTTCTGATTGCTTATAAAATACTCCAAGTTCTTATGGTCCGACCAAATTTCAAACCTCCCCCTTGCACCTTCCAAAAAGTACCTCCAGGCCTCTAGGCATCTAATTACCACTAACATCTCTTTATTGTGAATCTCATAATTATGTTCTGTTTCATTTAGAGATTTAGAGATATAAGCTACTGGCCTCCACTTATTGTTTTTACATTTAATGGACAACACACCTCCTGTTGCAAAATTGGAGGTGTCTGCCTTGACTCTGAACTCTTTGTCTAAGTCAGGTGCTACTAACAATGGTCTCATAGTGAAGATCTCTTTTAGTTGCTCAAATGCCTTTTGCTGGTCTTCCCCCTATCTTCACTTCTCGTCTTTCCTTGTCAACATATTCAAGGGCTTTGTGAGTGTTGCAAAGTTCTTAATAAATTGTCTATAATAGTTGGCGAGTCCCAAGAATTTTCTAATGTCTCTGACTGTCTTTGGTACTGGCCAGTTCAACACTCCTTCCACCTTTTCCTCCTCCATCTCAATTTTCCCCTGACCCATCACTACTCCCAGAAAGTTTACTTTATTGACTTTCTATGAACACTTTTCTGGTTTCACATATAAGTAATTTTCCTCCAACCTCTTTAGTACTTCCACCACAATCTTGTTATGCCCTTTTTCATTATCTGTGCCCACCAACACATCATCTACAAAGACCGCCATCTTTCCTTCATTAATGAGATCTCTTATGATCTCATTCATCATCTTCTGAAACATTGCTGGTGAATTTGTCATCCTGAAGAACATTACCACCAGTTCAAACAACCCTATATGTATAGTAAAGGCTGCTTTCCACTTATCACCTTCCTTAATGTGTACATTATTGTAGCCCCATCATAAGTCCATCTTAGTAAATAATTTCTTATTTCCCATTGTGCCCACTAAGTCAGTAATCAATGGCAATGGATAGTTATTTTTCACTGTCTGCTTATTAAGTCTACAATAGTCCATGACCATATGCTTTCTACTATCCTTCTTTCCCACAAAGAAAACTAGAGAAGTCTGTGGTGACTTTGAAGGCCTTATGTATCCTTTTCTCAAGTAGTCCTGAACAAATTGTTGAACCTCTTCTCTTTCATTTCTAGAGAGTGGATATACCCATGCTTTACTGGTCTTGAACTTCTTCTTGAGATCTATAGCATGATCCTATATCTTCCTTATCGGCATTCTTTCTAACTCCATCTTTCCAAACACCTTCAGCCACTTGTGGAACTTCTGAGGTACCATTGCTTCCACTTTTCTATGATTTAGTTCCATCTTCTCTTCTCTTTCCTAGTCTTCTTCCTCGTCTGCTGCCCATTTAATTCTCTCCATTTTGTCCCCTTGAACTTCTTTCTTCCCCTTTCTTCTCTTCCTAATTTCTTGGCCCATTTCCTTTTTGCCCACATATCGTCCACAAATGGGTGGACATCTCATCATTTTCACTTCCCCCTTTTCCTAATCTATCTCTGGATTGTGTGCCTGTAACCAAGGCATTTCCAATATTACCTCTGTCTTTCCTAGGTCATACACATCTATTTGTACTCTTTCCACATGCCCTTTGAAGTATATGTTCACTTCTACTTTGTACAAAATTGCACCTCCACTATTTCTTGTACTGTCTACATTTCTCACTAATATTGGCTTCTCCAACTTTATCAACTTGAAGCCTCCTCTTTCTGCATATTTCTTGCTCATGAAAAGGCCTGTGGCCCCACTGTCCAGCAATGCTTTCACTGATATTCCTTCATGAATGTCAATTTTCTCTGCTCCTATCTGCATCCACACTTCCTGCAGACCCTTCAAGGTCCTTCTGACTTTCCTTTGCCTTTTCTCCAGATCAGTGATTCCAGCCCCCTTCCCTTGGGCCCTAGGCATTGACTGTTCTACCTTCTCTCCCCAGTTCCACCACAGCACTTTCTTTTCTATCCTACAGGGTGGACAGAACACTTCTCCCCTCTCATTCCTTTCTACTTTTCCTCCTATCACTGCATCTTTAATGCCACAAGCACCACACTTTACTCTTCCTGCTCTTCCGCATTCTGCCTCTCTATCTCTCCAGTTCCACACCTCTTTGCAGCTTCTACACCATATATTACTCAACTGTGCTTTCCCCAGGAAACTCTGTCCCCTGTTTTCTTCTGTCTTTGTCCCCTTATAGTCACATCCCCTACACTCTACAAAAGTTATGACTTCCCATTTTGTTGTCCATCCTTCCATGCTCATTCTTGCTCCCCTTGGGGGCAGTCCTCTTGCTCTGCTATGCTCTTTCACCTTCTTCCATACTTCTTGCGGTAGTACTGCCTTCTCTTGTTTTGTCTTCTTTATGTTTGAACACTCCCACTTCTTGTGTCCCTTCTCTCCACATCCAAAACATTTCACTTCTTCTTTTACTACTTCCTGCCTCCTCACCTCTCTTATCCCACACTACATTACCTGACTTCCCAATGCTTCAAATCTATTTGCTGCCACTGTTTTCTTTCTCTGCTCTTCTCCACTCTTACAGTTCCAGGTGAGATGCCCAAATTTCCCACACTGCCTACACATCCTGCCTTCTCTTCCTTCTAACTCTACCCTCAACTTGGTGAGAGCACACCTTTGGTTGAGCATGTTGCTCATGAGTTGGTTGTACACTTCCAAGGACATTATGTGATGTACTTAGAAAGATGAATTGTTGTTGTGGTAAAAAAGTTGATATATATTTTTCTGAGGGACTCGTCGTGTTCTTTACCTATCTCACTCATACATCTGCTGGGGTGCAAGATCTTCACCTAGCCAGGTGCCTACTGCTGTACTAACTACTGCCCTAATACTAGGGTAGACTATCACTTTACAGAGAAGATCCCTACTCTAAGTAGCCTCTTAAGGAGCGACTACTATTCTTCTGTGTAAACTGATCACAATAAACCAGTAGCACAAAGTTGATACGATGAAAAATTTACAAGCATGCTATTGAGCCCACTCAATTGTTAGGTCTAGTCTAGGCTAGTACCTGAGTTTGGTCCTAACTATCTACCTCTGGGGTCTAAACTTCCCAGTCAGTCCACTTAAGCCTGTGGCCTGGCTATGAGAAAGTTGGAAGTAATCTGGGTCAATCACACATTGAGGGAGTGATGAGAGTAAGGTTGACAAGGATTGAGGTGATTAGTATCTGGTAGTGGAAAACGAGTTCTAGTATAAGGATCTTAGTTGCAGTTGAGTAACCTTAACCTTAATCCCACTCTAAGTCAGAGTTGACAAAGAGAACTCGTTAGAGTCCTCACTAATTGGCCTAGCTACTTATACATGAATCTGTATTTACTAGTATTTGCCTACTTGAATTATCTCGTGGACTCCTTTTGAGTCATAGTGTCCCACACACTTTATACTATTACATAAGAAAATGAAAAAGAAATAAAATATTCCGCCACTGTGGATCCCCTAGCTCGCTTGCTGTTTTATTACAGTAGGGCAGTAGACACCTGGTTGGGAAAAGACCTGTATGTCCTAGCAAATGTAGTATATGTCTGTTGTAAAAAACAACATACCCTCAAAAAATACATTTCCTTTTCTTTTATACAAATAACCTATCTAGAACATAATACTATGTCTCTAGACAAATACAATTATGTTATGAGCAGCTTACTTAATCAAAGACATGCCCTCACCAAATTAAGGGCAGAATTAGAAGGCAGAGATAGAAGATTTTGCAGAAGGTATAAAAAGTTTGAACATCTCACTGTTAAGCTAAATTAACAATTTACAGCAAAATAATAACATTTTAGTACTCTAATAAGACTAATCTGTTTCCAGAACAAGAACAGTAGCTCTTACACTTCTCTATAATGCATTCAGATCATACCTTTTAGTGTAAACACACTTGAGAGACAGAGTAGTGGCTGTGAACACCACTATCAGATACCTTAGACCCATAAAACCAATATCCAACTCCCCCAGATAGTTGGTATTCTAGTCTTTGGACTGATATACCACTCAGAACAGACTCAAGAGTGCAAAGTACTACTTATAAGATGAACTATGACATATAGGACTCATTATCAGGAACCATGATATTATAGATCACCCATCAGATGCATCTATCAATCATTGATAGATAGCTACAAAAATAGATCTTACTCATGAGAACAGGAAGCAGTTTATAGTACTGTTAAACTACACCAGAAAGATATATTAGGCAAGTAGAATGAGATAGAAGAGAAGAGAATAAAAGGTAGAAGCATATATAAGCAGTAGTAAGAGGTAGATAGCCTTGATTGGCTACTGTAAGCTAAAAATAGGCCCTAAGTCTGGGCTAAAGACAAGTTGGCAACAAAAAAGACCACTTATGAGAGAATGTTTTGATATTGAAGATATCTAAGACATCATTCTGACAATATAAGACTAAGTTAGTAAGAACTGGGGAGGATTGATCATATATAATGCAGAGACTTGAGTTTCATTTTAAATTCTCTATTTTATTCTCAAGTTTCCATTTTCTCTTTATTTCTTTATTTCTTTGTTTGTATTCTCAATATAAAATACTCTAGTTGTAAAGAAGGCACAAGAAGAGAAACTTTGCACTTGCTGTTATGAATCGCCTTTTCTCTCTCAGTCAATATTTATTTTTCCTTTCTTTTCTTTTTCTTTTAATTATGTAATATTGTTGGATCAGTAAATAAGGACAAATAATTGGATTTGTATAAGTAGTGTATACAAATTAGCAAAACTCTAACAAGTTCTCTTCATTAACCCTGACTTAGAGTAGAGTTAAGCCTAAGGTCACTCACCAAAGACTGAACTCTTACACCTGCCTTTTGAGCTCTAGAGTTGTAAAGTTGTTATCTTGAGTGTCTTAAGTATTATGTGTACCCTCACCCAGAAAAGAACAGAAAACTTGTTTGCAAATATAACTAGAACTGCTTGAGAGACTCAGATAGCCTTGTGCTCTAGGAGATAGAACTCTTAGCATGCTTTGGGGTAGGACTTGTCAGTCATATGGTTGACTGTAGTAAAGTGCCTCACAAAATATAGCCAAATATAAGACTATACTGCTGGATTGATAGCAAACAAGTATAGCTAGACTAGGAACCAGTGAATACTATTACAGTATGAGAGGAACATGTACTTTAAAGGACTCATCTCCAATCAGAACCAGCACACTTTACAATAGAACATAAAAACAGATCCTATTTCTTTATATTATACTTCTATTGAGACTGTTTCTTACCAATCTCACCTTTTCCCTACTCTCAAGGCAACTTTTTCATTTTGTGAGTATACTTTTAAATTGTGTTTTCACCTCTCAAACTCTTTCCTTATTCTTCTGATTTAATTTCTTCCCACAAACAATACTCAAGGACTAGTATTGTTGTTTTGTCTATGATCCTAGTAATTCTCTTATTTGTTTTGAAGTTGTTTTATACTCAGATACTACCAACCAAAGAAAACACAAAACACCCTCATCATCACCTGTAACTATAAAAAAGGAGAAAGAGAAGTGAGAAGTGAGAGGTGTCTCTAGAACAAGTTTAAGATATTGGAAAGCAGGGTAATGTAGTGTGGAGTAAGAGAGGTAAGAAGGCATGAAGTAGTGGAAAAGGGAGTACAGTGTTTCAGATATGGCAAAGAGGGGCATAAGAAGTGGGAGTGTCCAAAGATGAAAAAGAAAAGGAAGAAGCACCACTACCAAAAGTATAGAAAAAGGTAAAGGAGCACTATGGAGTAAGAGGACTGCCTTCAAGAGGAGCAGTAATAAGTATAAAAGGGTGGATAATATGGTGGGAGGTGGTATCCTTTGTAAAATGTAGAGAATATGACTATAAGGGGACAAAAACTCAGAAGAACCAGGGATAGGGTTTCTTGAGCAAAGTACAGTCATACAACATATGGTGCAGAGATTGTAAAGAAGCATAGAGTTGAAGAGAAGCAGAAGCAGAAGTGGAGAGAGCAGAAAGAGTAAGATGTAGTACATGTGGGGGAAAGGATACAGTAGTAGGAGAAAGGGTAGAAAAGAGTAAAAAAAGAGAAATTTTCTGTCTGCTATGTAAGATAGAAAGGAAGATGTCTTGGTAGAATTGGAGAAGAAAGCTGGAATAGTCAGTGCCTAGAGTCCAGAAGGGGAGGGCTGGAATTATTGATCTAGAGAGAGTAGTAGGGACTATCAGTTAGAAGGTAGTGCAAGGAAGAGAAGTGAGAAAAGTGAGGCTAACATTTAAGCCTCTAAGGGAAGTATAGATGAACATGGGCATTGAGAAGATAGATACTCATGGGGGGAGAACAGTAAGGGGATTGTTTGATAGTAAAGCAACAGGAATGTTTATAAGCAAGAGCTTTGCTCAAAAGAGTAATTATGGGTTGATCAAACTGAATTGACCTTTACAAATAAAGAATGTTACTTATGAAGTGGAAGTTAACATGTTTTATAAGAAACATATAGAGAGAGTTTGCATGGATGTCTGCAGGTTGGGGAAGATAGATATTATCTTGGGCATGCTATGGTTGGCTGCCCATAATCCAGAGATAGATTGGGAAAAGAAAGAAGTAAAGATAATGAGATGTCTACCTTTGTGTGGAAAGAATGTCAAAATTCAGGAAAGGAGAAAGAAAGGAATCAGGAAGGATGAACAAAAGATGGTGAGATGGACAGTGAATAAAAAGAAAGATTGGAGAAGAGAGAAAGAAATGGAGACAGATCATAGAAAGGTAGAGAAAATGGTTCTAAAAAGGTTCCATCAATGGTTAAAAGTGTTTGAGAAGGTGGAGTCAGAAAGAATACCAGTTAGGAAGGTATGGGATCATACAATTGATCTTAAAGATGATTTCAGAGCAAGTAAAGTGAGAGTTTACTCTCTTTTTAGAAATAAAAAGAAAGAGGTGCAGAAATTTGTCAACAAGCACTTAAGAAAGGGCTACATTAGACCTTTTAAGTCACCTCAGACCTCACCTATATTCTTTGTGGAGAAGAAAGATAAAGGAAAGCACATGGTTATGGACTATTATAGGCTTAACAAACAAACAGTGAAGAATAATTATCTACTACCCTTAATTACAGACCTAGTAGATGACATGGGCAACAAGAGGATATTCACCAAGATAGACTTGCAATGGGAATACAACAATGTGAGGTAAAAAGAAAGAAGATGAATAGAAAGCAGCCTTCATTATGCATGTGGGATTGTATAAGCCAATGGTAGTGTTCTTTGGAATGACAAATTCACCTGCTACTTTTCAAGGCATAATGAATGAAATTCTAAGGATGGCAGCTTTTGTAGATAATGTGCTAGTGAGAACAAAGACAGAGATGTAAGAGTTTAGTCTTTGATTAAGTGACCTCAGGCTTAACTATCACAAAAGGTCACTTACTGAGTTTGTGATTGAAGAGTTTTGGGTTCTCAAGCAAGGTAGAATAAGCAACAAAAGATGTTGTTAAGTCTGAGGTCTAATCCTCAGACTATGCAGCCTTATATACAGGAAAT
>Ga0153955_100506_pt1 | contig 17636 bp, 13 predicted proteins | sample TSFL039MetaG_FD_104744 | JGI IMG/M metagenome (GOLD analysis project Ga0153955, IMG submission 104744) | Attine ant fungus gardens microbial communities from Florida, USA - TSFL039 MetaG | ecosystem: Host-associated > Fungi > Mycelium > Unclassified | place: USA: Florida, Wekiwa Springs...
AAGCCCACTCAATTGTAAGGTCTGGTCTGGGCTAGTACCTGAGTTTGGTCCTAACCATCCACCTCTGGGGTCTAAACTTCCCAGTCAGTCCACTTAAGCCTGTGGCCCGGCTATGAGGAAGTTAGGAGTGATCTGAGTTGATCACACACCGAGAGAGTGATGAGAGTAAGTTAGACAAGGATCAAGGTGATTGGTGTCTGGATGTGTTAACAAGTTCTAGTATAAGGCTTCCGGAATTGAGGTTGAGTAACTCTAACCCTTAACCCTTTCTTTATCGGAGATTGACAAAGAGAACTCATTAGAGTCCTCGCTGGATTGTGTACACTACTTATACATGTCCGATTATTTGTCCTTGTTTACTGATCCAACTATATTACATAATTAAAAGAAAAGAAAAAGAAAAAGAAAATAAATATTGACTTAGAGATAGAAGGCGATTCATGACAATTCTAGAGAAAGCATGGACTCATATTAGTGTGGACTTCATTATAAAGTTACCTTTGGCTCAAGAATATCATGTAATCTTAGTAGTAGTAGATAGACTCATGAAGATGACACACTTTATACCTACTATAGAAAGAACAAGCACAGAAGGACTTGCATAATTATTCAGAGATAATATTTGGAAATTACATGAATTACTAGATAGTATAATCTTGGATAGAGAACCACAGTTTGCAGCAGGAATCATGAAGAAGTTGAATCAGATCTGTCAACTGCATTCCACCCACAAATAGATGGACAAATAGAGAGAATGAATCAGGAATTGGAATAGTACCTCCAAATGTTTATCGACCATAGACAAGAATAGTGGCCAGAATGGTTGGGAACGGCAGAATTCACATATAATAATAAGGCGCACACAGAAACCAAGGTGTTACCTTTTCAAGCAAATCATAGACAAAACCCCAAAATGGGATTTGAGTTGAGAAAGAAAAGAAGGTATGAAGGGATAGAGAAATTTGTGGAAAGAATGAAGAATATGCAGAAAGAGGCTAAGGCGGTACTACAGAAAGCATAGAAAGAAATGAAGAGATATGCAGACAGAGAGAGAGGGGAAGTAGAGGAGTATAGAGTAGACAACTTAGTGCTACTCAGTACTAAGGACCTGAAGTACCAAGTAACCGGAAGATGTACAGAAAAATTTACTGAATACTTTGTAGGACCTTACAGAGTGAAAGCAATTATTTCTAGTAACATAATATAATTGGAATTGCTGAATATAGTTAGAATACACCTGGTAGTTAATATCAGTAGAGTATGAAGGTATAAGTCTGTAATAAAACAGCAGGCGAGCTAGGACATTCGTGACAGCAGAATATTTTATTTCTTTATCATTTTCTTTTATTATGTAATAGTTTGAAGTGTGCAGGACATCATGACTCAAAAGGAGTTTATGGGATAATTCAAGTAAACAAATACTAGTAAATACCAATTCGTGTATAAGTAGCTAGACCAATTAGTGAGGACTCTAACGAGTTCTCTTTGTCAACTCTGACTTAGAGTATGAGCTGAGGTTATCTCTACCAACGTTCACTACAAAGTCACAAGTAGAAGAGCAAAAGAAAGAGGCACCACAACCAGTGGTAATTAAGGGGGAAGAAGAATAGGAGGTGGAAAAGATTATGAATAAAAAAAAAGTGAGAGGAAAAAACAAGTACTTAGTATGATGGAAAGAATGTACGGCAGAAAAAGACATTTAGAAGAACAGAGAAAATTTAAAGAATATGATGGAATTAGTCAAAGAATTTGAAAGGAAATATCGCAGGGAAGAGAAAGAAGAAGTAAGGTAACAAGAGACCAATGAAGATAAGAAGACATTCAGTAGAGAATTACCAGAGAAGTATACCACCAAGCTGCTCTACAGATGAAACAATAAGAGATACAAATAGGAGTATTAGAAGAAATGGGGGAGAATTGGAGAAAATAGAAAAGAAATCCATTTTCAAGATATAGTAGGAATTTGTTCTTGAAAAAAATGGAAGAAGAAAAGGATGAATATAAAAGAGGAAAGATAGAAGAGGACGAAGAAGACTGACAAAGACTTAAGAAAGATAGGAAATACTTGGAGGAATTGGGAAATGACAATCAAGATATAGGTGACCTAAGGGACCCATACGATGAATTATAAAAGAAGTCCTTGAAATGAGGACCTTTAAGAGAGAGGTGGTGTTATACTATTTTTCCCAAGTCAATATTTATTTTCTTTTTCTTTTAATTATGTAATACCAATGAATCAGTAAATACAAACAAACAAACAAACATGTATAAGTAGTATATGAAATCTAACAAGGACTCTAACAAGTTTTCTTTATCAAACTCTGACTTAGAGTGAACTGAGGATTAAGATTACTCAACTGCAACTTGAAGTCTTACATCCATAAACAAACAGTCAAACTAAAAGGATAAACCAGGAGTTAAAACAATATCTCCAAATGTTTATTGACTACAAATAGAAACAGTGACCAGAATGGCTAGGAACAGCTAAATTTACTTACAACAATAAGGTATATATAGGAACTAAAGTATTATCTTTTCAAGCAAACTATGAATAGAACTCCAGAATAGGATTTGAGTTAAGAAAGAAAAAAAAATATGAGGGAACAAAAAGGTTTACAGAAAGGCTAAAGAACATATAAGAAGAGATTAAGGTAGTACTATAGAAAGCACAAGATGATATGAAGTAGTATGTAAATAGAGAAAGAGAAAAGGTAGAAAAGTATAAAATAAACAACTTAGTACTATTCAGCACTAAAGATCTAAAGTATCAAATAATTAAATAATAAACAGAGACAAAGGAAAGAAACACCATAACCAGTAGTAATTGAAGGAAAAAAAGAGTAAAAGATAGAAAAAATTATGAATAAAAGGAAAGTGCAGAGAAGAAACAAGTATTTGGTACAATAAAAAGGTTATACAGCAAAAAAAAACATTTAAAAAAGTAAAGAGAATTTAAAGAATGCAATGGAGTTAGTAAAAAAATTTGAAAAAGAATACAGTAGAGAAGAGAAAGAAGAAGTAAGACAACAAGAGACTGAAGAAAAAAGAAAAGTATTTAGCAAAGAATTACCTGAAGGATATACAGTAAAGTTGCTCTATGATTGGAGAAACAAAAAATATGATAGAGTACTGAAAATGGATAGAGGAGAACTGGAAATGATAGAAGAAAAATCTGTTTTTAAAATATAACAGAAATTCATTTCTAAAAAGAATAGACAAAGAAAAGAATAAGTATAAGGGAAAAATAATAGAAGAATAAAATAAAATAAAAAATGAAAAAGGTCAATAAAAAATTGAAGAAAATAAAAAGTATTTGAAAGAGCTAGAAGATAAAGAATATAAGATGAGTGACCTAAGAGACCTATATAGTGAACTATAAAGAAAAGTTCTCAGAATGAGGACCTTTAAAAAAGAAATAATATTATAAATCACCTTTTCTCTTTAAGTCAATATTTATTTATTTTTCTTTTCTTTGATTATATAATATCATTGGATCAGTAAATTAGGACAAATAATCAGACTTATATAAATAGTGTATATGAATTAGTAAAGACTCTAACAAGTTTTCTTTGTCAACTCTAACTTAGAGTGAAGTTAAGTCTAAGGTTGCTTACCAAAGACTAAACTCTTATAGGTCTAAAAAAATAAAGATTTTCTTTTTTATTATTTTCTAATTAAGTTTTCTTTATTTTGTAACTTTAATATATCATTTAGAGTAGAAAATAATAGAAAAGAGTCTTTTTGGCCTTTCTAAGTAGTTCTTTAGTTTAAAAACTAAAATACTGACTATTTAGAAAAGTTAAATAGTAATTTTACAGGTTCAAAATATTTAATAATAATAATCATGGTTACTGTTGTAATTATAATTTTGTGTGTACTTTATTTTCAGCTCTTATATTACATAATATGAATATTATCATTGGGTTTTTTGCAACTCTGAGTATTTATTATCACTCTAGATCTTTGTTATTTGTTATAAAAGTTATTACTTTGTTTTTCAACTAAAAGGCATAATTTAAGTATATTATAGAAATATGTAGGAGCTGTCATTCTCATTCTAAAGATAGATTAATCTTGTTAGAGTTCTAAAATATTATTATTTTACTATAAATTCTTAGTTTAGCTTAACAGCATATCTCAGTATTACTTAGAAAAAGTAATAATTCATGATATTAATCTTATTAACACACACACTTTTTAAAGTATGTTTTTAAGTCTTTTATTTTATTATAGACCTTCTAGACTTAATTTAGTTTTTTTTTCTTTAGTTACATATTACTCTACAATTTCTATGACAACAAAAAACATTAGTGAGAGCAAGAAGTTGAAATATTATTATAGATTTTGGGTATAAAAATAATAAGTTAGATACTGTAAACCTTGATCTAGTATAGCTTATAGTTTGTTGAAGCTTGAAAGCTGTTTCTAGTTCTTTTTTTAGTGTAAAGATAATTGAATTAAATGTTTACTAAGGTATCCTATTCTCTACAATAAAAGTCATTATTTTTTTGAATGATTTTTTTATCATCAATTATAAAGCTAATTACTCTAAATATAAATGAGCAAGAGATAATTAGGAATATAATAACAGACCTTATAACATACCTCTAAATATTTGTTTTCCAAAAATATTTATTTACTTAAAGACCTTCTTACTTCTTCTATTTGCAATATCTACTGCTTTACCCTAGTCTTTAGCCTCTGTTATAGAACTTGATCATTATAGAACAATCTTATTGGGATCAGGTGATAGACACCAAGACAGGTGTTTTGGTCAAACCAAAGATACCAGTAATTCTCCTAGAATTATTCTACTCTGAAAGAGAACTTAAAATAGTTTGTTTTTGTACCTGCCATGCTTTAATATACTTTCCAAAGGTGATATCCAGATGTAGAGGAACATGTGTATTTGTGGTGAGCTATAGAAAGCTCTTCCATATGGGTATTGTTTAATGATAGAGTGTTTATAAGATTCTTTTTAAGAGTGGATTTCCTCCAGCTATTAGTTCAACCACTAGATGGTGCCCTCTTCCAGCCTCAGTAAAAAGCAGGTGCAAAGGAAACATGCTGTGGTCATGCTCCCAGTGCATAAATGAATGTACAGATGTATTGCCCCTAAGGGCAATGAGAAACAAAGATGAATGGGTGACTTTATGACAATATTAGTGAGAGGTGTTAGGTAGAGTATGACCCTAGGGTTATTTCACCCCAGGGGATGGTGGTGGTAAAAGGAATGGGACGTGTGTCATGGTTTTTTTGAAGGATGTCCAGTCACAGACTTATGCTAGGTAGCCCATCAATATAACCCTGCTTATCCTTGTATGGTTGTGTTGAAGGCTAAAATTGCGCGGAGTTACAAATCAATCTCGTTCAAGGTCCCCAAGAGTTCATTCATTATCCAAAATGCCGTTCGGTCTCACAATGGGTACGGAACGGGCAAATGCCCTGCAGGTAGGTCTACTTATAGGTTGCTCTTCTGTCATAAATGCTTAAAGTGCTCTTTCTATACAGCAATCCATCCAAGACGAACTAACGAAGCGAGGGTATAGTCCAGATGCAGGTTGGTCAAGGCACGATATATTGAGCGTACGATTATAATAAATGGCAATGCAGACCCAGTGATGGCAGAGTATATCACGATAATGGTCATAAACAATAAGGCTCCAGGTGAGTCTGAAGTATTCCACGTTGTACCTCTATTCACGCTCATGGCAGCTCAAATCACGACTGAATTGGAAGACTGTATGCTTCTTTCACTCCACTCTTCTGCCCACAGTCCACTGACTCAACTATTCTGTGTAGTGATCGGTTCAGAGTATGGTAAGTTTGGTTGGATTTGTTTGATTCTACATAACTAATTCGGGATTTAGATCCTGCATTCACAGATTGGTTGTTCAATGAGGCAGAAAAGGGTGTCACAGGTTCTGAAGTCCTCTCCCAGCCACAGGCACCTTCTGTCCAATCCAATGAACAATCAGCTACCCGTGAACCTCCCCCTCGTGATGCCCCTAACCGTTCTTCACACCTACGCAATGGGATATATCAACAAGCGGTTTCCCAAGCAACGTCCTCTGGTTCTTCTCAGAAACGTTCTACGTCGGCACGCTCTCCCTCCCCAAGCCATCCCAATAAGTCGCGGAGAACGGATCTACCAACCGGCCCTCGTGCAATGCAACGTGAAGGTGGCACAGGTGGAAATCCTCGTAGCTTACTGGATCGGATGGGAGGGCATACAGGGCCTAACAGGCATCAACGCGACGAGATTCAGGCTAGAATCGACAACATCACTAATAATTCGTCAGAGCCTAATATGATGATGGCCAGCGGATATTCAGGAATGCCTCTTGGAGGGATGGACATCAATGCCATGGCGATGGCCAATCCCATCATGTTGCAAGAAATATTCATGAATAATATGGCGCTTATGCAACAGCTCTCGTCACAGATTGGGATGTTACAAGGGTTCACACCTCAAGGGCTGAACATACCAGGTGGTGGCGTTCCTGGTGACATGCGAGTGTTCCCTGCTGGACCCAACAACCACACCAATCAAGTGAACAGAGGACGAGGGAATGGAAGAGGCGGGCGGGGTTCTGGGAGAGGACGTGGTGGATCTCATGCAGCGCCTCCTAATTTATCTGAAACTACCACTGCACCGGTATTAGATTTGACAGTGCTTCCGGACCAAACTTCGAAAACACCTGCAGTTGTTCCAACAATTGTCGTTCCATCTTCTAGTCCTGCGTCTTTCAGCACGACTGCCGCCCCTCTCATTGTTGCTCCAACACCAATGCAAGCTACTCCACCAATCCCGTATGTCATACCCGAAAGGCCTCAGTCACCGAGTCTTTGTAAATTTGGCCTCAAATGTACGAATGCCCACTGTCGATGGTCTCATCCCTCGCCTGTAGCAACACCAGAAAGTGGTGTCGTGCTCAGTAAGGAAGCCTGTGAAAACGGCAGAAACTGTAAAGACAAGGATTGCATTAGAGCTCATGTGAGTCCTGCAATCCTTAACAGTAAGTTTCCTCCTCTTGTCGGAATGTAGCTTACTGATTATTGTCCATCAGCTACACCATCGTCAATATCTGCTCCCGTCACTCAGCATGCCTCTTCAAGCCCCACACCTTGTCGCTTCGGTCTCTCCTGCAATCGTCTGGGTTGCATGTTTAGTCATCCCCGCCCAATTTCTAACCCACAGCACGTAACACCCTGTCATTTTGGGACGGCTTGCACTCGTACGACTTGTCCTTATAAACACCCAGAAGGCCGTGTTTTGCCCACTTCTTTTCATCGAGGACTTTCTGCGAACGGCCCTATGGTCACTGTATCGACACCTGATACCGGCTCCATGGGTCCAAGTCCACATAAAAGTGTAACCTTTAATAATCCCAAAGTAAAGTTGGATAAGCAGGTGAAAGAATTGGAAGAGAAGAAGGTCGAGGCCGAGAAAGCCATCCAAGAGGCACGGGCTGCTGCTAGTGCAGGCAAGAATGCCAGTGGAACGGAAGAGCCACAGCCAGTTGCAACGGCTGCCTGATACAATATCAATGCCTCAGACTCGGGTACTACTGTCTCAGCTGTAGGTTGCTCTTTCTGTCCTTATATGTATCTGAGTACGCAGTACACCTTACAGTTCCTCCCTTCTTCTGTAAATGATCTACATTTCTCATCCCCAACTGCCAATTCATGTGTCTCGAGGTTTTGAGACTCGTAACTGATTTTATCCGCCAATGAGACAAGCTTGAGCGCGATCAATTGAGGGATATTGATTGATGCACATGTAAGTATGTGCAACAAATTCAATACTTCTGGGGTAACATACACTGCGGCGTCAAATCGTTCATTACCGATCCCAGATTCCATCATACTTGATGTTTCATGAGAAGACTATTCAGTAGTTCAAAGTTGCCATTGAAAAGCAAGGGTAAAAGCAAGAGTGAGATGGTCAGTTAAGTTCAGTTCTTCTATCGTTTGCAGTGAAGTCCTAGTCCACTACAGCAAGTATGGTGTCAGCCTTCAACTGGTCACATGTCACTTTTTTTTGGATTCAGCATTTATGTTCCACAACAAGCAAAGATGCAGAGGTGTTGAAATTTGGGAACATTCTATCATAAATTCTTCATCTTGTCATCATGGAGATCATTACATCCAATAACTACACCTACTCTGTAATAATGCTCTGGGTATTTATTATGTAGTCACACACCTTTTCAGATCAGTTTATTTGTCTCTGGTCCTAGTGACTTAATATATTGTTTTACTCATCCCAGATCCCTGTGCTAACCTCTCTCAGAGAGGTTATGGGCCCTGCCAGTGTCTATTCTTGGGATTCTTCCTCTGAAATACTTCACTTCTCCAAGTTGAATGGCACTAATTACCATGTTTGTGTTGGGTTAAGGACAAGCAATATGAATATGAGGGAAACTTGTTGCTTTTTTTTTTTAAATCATCAATTTATTACATGGAGCATGTAGGCAGGCCATGGTAGCTAAAAAGAGGGCCAAGGGACTACTACCTTGCAATGCATGTTGTAAATGCACCTCCTACACTACTCAAGCACAAGGCAAAAGAAGTACAGGTATCAAAGAAAAGAAGAACTAATTATAGAAAAAGAAGGGACCTAGCTTCCAACATATGTATACCAGCTGACTCCACTCTAAGACCACAAATGTAACAATTCTTAGTTTAGGCTGTGTAACCTTAACCTGAACTGCACTCTAAGTCAGAGTTGACAAAGAGAACTTGTTAGAGTCCTCATTGGATTATGATCGCTACTTATACAGGTCCAACTATTTGTACATGTTTACTGATCCAATATCATTACATAATTAAATAAAAAGGAAATGAAAAATGAAAAGAAAAATAAATAATGACTTAGAGAAAATGGTAGTTCATGACAACAAATTGTGCCCCACAGCCAGTGTTCTTCATTGCGTACCCTGCTTGATAATGGACACTAACCTGGATACTCTAGTCAGACCTCTTTTCAAAGGTACCAGTGACTGCACAGTAAGCAAACTCTTTGTGTAGATCCTAGGCAAGTTCATTTGATCTACCAACAAACCATGTTTTGTCATCCCCAGTATTGACTCCCTACATGGTAAAGGCAAAGAGTGAGACCTCTTGTCTATATTTCAAGTACTGGGACTCTTCTATATAGGTATAGTTCATTAATAGCCTCCAGCGGCAGCATTACACCCCCCATTGGACCCACACCCAACTTATGGTGAACCTGCAAGTATGAGCCCAGTGGACCTTTCTGCAACTCCAAACCTGCCTACCCAACTCATGATCCCAGAGATTCATGACATGCAACCTCCACCAGGTTGAAGGTGTTCAACACATGTCACAATGAACACACATTAAACATAAGATAAAAGAGAAATTTGCTGCCTCTGAGAACAGGCAAGAGATAAAGGAGGATGGTGAATAACAACAATATTAGTGAGAGATGTTAGGTAGAATATGAACCCCCCAAAGGGAGATGGTGGTGGTTAAAGGACAAAAAGGGGGGTTCAGACTACAATGTAATGTAGATTAGGAAAGGAGAATTAATAATTAAATAATAAAAGAAATAAACAATTACTAATTCTGGTGTCTGGATGTGTATATGACAAAAGACAAGGGTAGAGTCAAAGGTAAACTTTTTTCTTACCTCACCCTTACTCTTACTCTAAGGGTATGTCTACCCCTGGTGGGTCCTATGCATACATACTTGATTATTATAATTATTGATACTAATACTAATAATGTGGTACCAACATCCAGACACTGATTTTTGCAATTGGTGGTTGTTGTTGAGTTGAAATATGACATGGCCAACTCAATGATGATTGACAATAGTGCAGGATAAATTTCTTGCTATCCATTGTTCATCATTTCAACAAAAGATTGAAAAGTAAACATTGCTCATTAGCTTTCTTTTTTCATGATATAGATAGATCTTCATTCTTATTATCAAACTACCTAATAACCATCTTCGAAAGAGGGAGGTTTCTAATTGCCTTGAACTTTCACTGACTCTTCATCATGATTTTTTAAAAAGGAAAAAAAGGACAGTGTTAAATATAGGTTACAGATACCTCTCGGACTTACTTGTTGCTTCGCCTGTTGATATCGATCTGTAGATGGACGTTTTTCCCTGGGTCGTTGATATTTTTGTTTCCTCAAAAGTCATAGGACCCGTGTTCACAGTGGATCCAATTGTTCTGACAATGTATTATACCAGATACAATTCATCGGGCCCTCCCACCAGGCTAAATGTTTTCTGATAGTATCAACGTTTTCAAAAGACATCTCAAGCGAAAGCTCCGAGTCGTTCCATACAAAAGCCAACCTTACTGGATTAGGAACCCAGTTTCTCCACACGTCGCAAGAATACTAGAGACTTGGATACGACATAAATACATGCTTTCCGAGACGACTTCTCAACGGGACAACACTTTGTTTGTTACGTATATCCCATTGTTAGGTTCCCGAGTCAAGTCCCTGAACAATGGATACCCAGGTGAATCGAGCAGTCATAACTCTCTTGTATTACCAAGACAGGTGTATGAAAGAAGAAAAAAGCGTATATCTAAGGGTCATACACATGCTTCCACATGCTTCAACGCACATGGCTTGCTTGATGTGTGCACAAAATAGTGTCATTCGACAAAATGGCCTTCCGTGCGAGAGTCAAACAGCCGTGATCTATGCTGTGGATCTGATGATTCTTATATGGGTCGTGGATGCAGCAATTTCGGAAACGTTGAGTGCGTTACCGAGCGCTAATTTAGAATTGGAAGAGTCTATCTGGTATGTAGGATACCTATGCTGGTACATCGGCCAGACAACCATCTGACCGAAGTTCCCAGAAGCACGACAGCGCTGCTCTCTTAAGGTGGGGCGTCTGAATGTGACAATCTGATCTTGTTAGAATGATTGTTGTTTTTGAGAATAGACTTGAGAAGCATCAAAGCTCAATGTGAGGTCAAAGGCTCATAAACGACTCGCTAGTGCAAAGTGATGCATCAGAATGACCTGATGAAAGGTTCATGATCATGATCAATAAGCTGTTGATCATGAGAGTTGTCATATCAATCCCGTGACTAGCGGAAGTCGAAACCGCGGCATAGTACCTCTGGTACCAGAGGTCCAATCAAAATGCTTACGAATGACAACCTTCTCCGGCATCGGAACGAATTCGGAGTTAACAGGGTTTCATGCTCGTTTTATGCTGCACAATGTTTGTTGGCATCTAGAAGGAATGCCCTTCAATGCGGGAGATGTTCCACAGGATATGAAACTCATCAACCCCAAGGCTCATTTCGGGTGAAATTATTCACAAAGTATCTTCCTTGTTCGGGGATCAACCGAGGACGCGAGGCCTCTTGACCAAGAGGATTCCTAGATAGCTCTGAAATGGACATCTTCTTGAACCTGAGAGGACACAAGACTACTTTGAGGGACATTGAATGGCTTTGTCCAGCTCAATTATGAACATCACATTGGCTCTTGCGCCCAGGATAGACATCGAGTGTCTTCGGACAAGGTGGCCCGGCGAGAAATCGAATTGGGAAAACATGATCAATTGTCTAGTCGTAAATTCGGGTACAGTGCGATCCAGGTGAGACTCCGAATAGGACAGACACATGCCAGCGCGGTGCTAGTGAGACCCGAGTCAATCACAGAAGGCGAGCAAGCTGATCAGGCGTCACATCCGATTCTCTGTAGGGAATGTTCATAGAAGGAAATCGACACAAGGAACTAGATAGGTTATTTGAGGTCCTCGTGTGGCAATTTACGTCAGTGGCACGTGTTCATTCCCCATGCCGCCCGCTGCACAACAATGCATTCAGAACATTATAGTTCTGAGCATGTGTCGCTTGTTTGTACGTAGAAAGTGCACAACAGTGACTCAGGAACAGTCCGTAGTCCCACATCTTCGAAATCATCATACATCATATTTAATTGCTGTTATACTATACAGTGCAAGGGTATCTATGTGCATAATTAATATTACCATGAAGAAGGTATTGCAAAAGCAAACATATTTCCTTTGAGCGGATGCACAACAGGAACTTGGTCAATTTTGAACTGAGATAAATGATCAACACCCCTTATGTGGGGATCCGATACTTCATCGTTATTCGGAGTCCGTGGGGACCCAATGGACATAGGCGAAGACGAACTTGACAATGACGAAGGAGGGGTGTCAGGCGTACTTGAAGCAGCCCGTGAGGCTGACGATGGAGATGGTGTTGTTGATGTAGATGGGGATGGGGACTCACACTGAGGAGATTGAGGTTTCGAGGGTGACTTGCGTTGCGCAAATCCGGGGACAGGAGATGTCGTTGAATTTGGTTCGGGCACAGGAGTATTGGAAGTGGAGGCCGCTGCTCTTGCTGCTCTCCGAGAGACCATCTCATTGGGATAATTTGGATATTCTTCGCGATCTACACCAAAGTCCTGTGATAAGGCAGACTGGAATTTGGACAAGATCTCATTGTCAACGTTGATCTCCCAGTCGAGATAACCACACATTTCCCTCTCCATCTGATTTATCTCCCGTAGGGTGAACGTTGCCTGAGCAACAACTGTCCAAGATTTGTTGGAATAGGTGTCATCGCAGATCACCTTGGAGGCAATCATGAATGCGGATATAAATAATCTGTGTCCCGACGACCCACGTGCTGTGGGAAAGCGAGCTTTGAGCCGCTGGAGGAGGACAAGGGCAGCATAAGTGACAGCAGAGTGGAGTTTTGTGCGGTGGAGAGCATAGGCGATGAAGAAGGGAAGTTTCCCGTGGATAGGGCTGGAAGATGTACCTGATGAGGGAGGATTTTCTGGACATGCAAATAAATGGGTGATGAAGCGAGCACAAATGCGAGCAATTTTCTCGTGACCATAGAAAGGATCTCTAGGCTGGGAATTCTGAGGGGTCTGGAGAGAGTGAATGATTATTTTGGAAGAAGACAGAGAGACGTACGGGAGGGGTATGCAGATTACTGTGCGGCCGTGCCCTGGGGGCTCCGATGGGCGCAGCGACCGAAATCGAGGAGACTTGTCGCCTGGACATTTCCTGGGGAGGGGCAACACTGGTGGCCATGTACGAAAAAGGAAAACGACTGTGGACAAAATTATGGCGGACAAGATATAAGCTGGAACAAAAAATTTTTTGTCAAGTAAGATCAAAAAGTAGCAACGTGGCCGTGGGAAGTTCATGGTTTACGCACCAAAGCTCCGTCGCAGAATGTCCGCAGAATGTCGCTCCAAACTGTTGGCCTTGCCTCCGTCTTATAAGTCTCGTTTCTCCATCACGTGCCCCGTCACCGGCTCATAACCCATTCCACAATTCATTCTACTATCTGTTCATCAGGCCTTTTGACACAAGGCTCATCTACCACATCACTAATATTAGCCCTGTCTGTTTCATCGCCCTGCATCCCCAGCATAGCCTCCAGGGTCCCGCTGGGTGGCTCCAACATGCGATGCTCGTTTGTAAATTCAGCAACCCGCCGACTGCATCTCGCAGTCTTTGGCAATGCCGGCTGCGATGTCCCCGGTCATCGCCTAAACTAGGATAGACGTTTCATCGCTCGGCCTGATTGTGTTCGGATCATGATAAAATTAGCTCAGCGACTGCAAGGGATGTCGACTTGAACAGTACTCCTTTATACGTGACTAAAGATGACACTTTGCGAGTCTAAAGTCGTACGATATCGCAGCTGACGTTCCCGAGCCATCATGACGCGCTTTATACCCCAGGGGCTATCAATTCTTTGTAGAGACTGTCCAAGCGGCTAAGCCGATGCCTATCCACTTTCAATACTACCGGGATCTTTGCAAGCTGATAAAGTCAGCTGTGGGGGTAGTGTCCTGCCATGTTACTTTGGTCTGACAGGATACGACACATACTTGTAAACTTACCCTTCGGTACAATTTCTGGTCGGATCTTACACACTCTGAGTCACATCATCGCAGCCTCTGACCAAAATTAATGCGTGATTTATCCATGAGTATCGGAAATTCGGAGAATGGAAGAATCGAAAATGTGCATGCTTTTCGAGTCTCGTTTCGATCAAAAATCTAGCAAGCGATAAACACACATTAGCTAATTTATACGTTTAGCGTACTTGTGACCAGGGAGTTGCGTAGACTGTCTATCTTGAGTCTTGTACAACAAATTCTCAGTATCATGGGCTGTGCACCTCAAGATAACACTGCCTGAACTTTTCGCCAAGAGAGAAGCATGGTATTCTTGCGCCAAAGGTGGATCCATCGATGGCTAGGAGACTAGTGAGCCATCGCTGCGGAATGTAGTTAATCCAAGATGAAAGGATTATAACCCCATAGCCTCATCGAACATTATTACACATCCCCTAGTCTAATTAACCGCTGTTCCCCACCCAATTTGTCCATAGCTCGAGACAATCAAAATACTGAAAGGAGGCCATAATATGAGTCTATCACCGTCTATGAGACAGGTTAAACCTCAGAGGCGAGAAATCAGATTGTTCTCCTATCGAGTAGTAGTAAAGAATGACAAAGTTTGCCAATCGATTGGTCAGATATGGTAGGTCTATGGAAATAGACCAACTGATCAGAATTCAGCAATCTTGATAAAGGTCCTCTGGTCGTCGATGACTACGGTAAGACATTTACCCCTCGATGGATCTATTGGTGTGTGTTCAGTCGAAGCGTCTCCGAAGAACACATAGCCTGGAATGTATCGATCCACAAATCTGGCAACGTTTCAAGCTATTCTCGCTTTAACATCATCACGAGGAGATGGGAGCTTACCTTTGAACAGCTTCGTCCGACATACCCCTTCCACCATTCTCAGCCCTCATATTGCGTTCTTGCTCTAGGCGCCACCGATAAATAATTGAGTAAGTTGACAAAGAGCCGGTACCAGAGTCAAAAGAAAGAGGTTTTATCTTTAATAATTCAAGATGAATGAACTTCAATCAACACATTTTCATTGAGCTAATTGTTACACCTACTCGGATAAAGATATCAAAGAAGTTCCAGAGACGACTGTATTGAAGAAGCGCTTCGTTTGCTCTTTCCACATCTCGTTTACTACACAGGGTATCACCCGGTAAGCCCAACTTGCCTCGTTCCTCTCTCCAGATACCGTCCCAACGCTTGTCTAATTCTTGCTGTGTGATTGGGTAGAAGCCTACACACCAGCCTTCTAAAATGACAATGTCCACAGCTGGAGGCTGTTTAATTTGAATCCCGGAGCCATCCATTGGCAATCGATCACCCTGCCCATTGAAGAGGCTCTTGTCAAATCGGGGTAGCTCCACAGACTGGCTACCATCCTTTAATGCTTCCAGGATGCTGATGCCAAGCACAACATCGTGGGTCCCGGGTTGTCCTCGCCCCTGCCACAAAGGATTGTGAGGTTTAGATGCAGCAAGATCAAGGAGTTTAGCACGAGAAAGATAGAGATCGTCTATAGACAGTAGAGCTGCCCTGAGATTATGTGGTTCTGATGTCAAGTACTCGCGAAGTCGCGCGGAAAGATAAGTTTTTCCAGAGCCCTGAGGTCCTTGTATCGCAACAAACAGTGGTTTCTGATAGTCAAGCTGTTTCAGGATGTACGCAGTGACGGCCTCGAACGTGGTGGTCGCCGGCATTATATGAGGCAAAGATAATCGTCTCGTTACTGCCGGTCCGGAAAATTCAATCTTGGGTCATGTGACTGAATTCAGGGCTGTACTGACACGTGGTCATGAACACACTCAATGGGCATCCGTTCGTGTCACCTTGTATTTGTCCTGCGCTGCTACGGTCCCTCACGAAGTAATGATGTCAGACTCTAGTTCAAATGTCGATGCTTCCCCTGTGCAAAATATATCTGCTCAATACACGAAAATTAAACGTCAATACCAACAAACTTTGGACCGCTGGACACCTCACATCATGCAACGCTGGCTCGCAACTGTTGGGCTTCTTGCAGTCTTCATGCTCAGGATTTTGATTGCACAAGGGGTGAGTAAAATTCCAGGGACGATTTTCTCGAGACAAAAACTCAGATTACTCTTTTAGTGGTATATTGGTATGTCTGAAATTTGTTTTTTCAGAGAACCCTGTCTTACGTCTTTTGATATGTTAAACATAGTTTGCTGTGAGTTTATCGGAAAATGTGTGATTTTATGTATCTTACTTTTCTTAGATGCTCATGCAATCTATCTCCTGAACCTCCTTCTTGCGTTCCTCCAACCAAAATTTGACCCTTCCCTCCAGGAAGACCTTTTGGCCGACGAGATTGAGGGAGGTGGCGAGGCTGAAGTTAGTCCTCTGCCGTCCCAGAGAGATGATGAGTTCCGTCCTTTTGTGCGACGCCTGCCTGAGTGGCAATTCTGGTATGATGGCTTTTGACCACTGTCTTTGCTTGTCCTCATATACCATTACAAGGCTGTCATCGACGCGGGCCACACTAGTTGCACTGTTTTGTACAACGTCCGAAGTATTTGACGTCCCCGTCTACTGGCCTATCCTCCTTGTCTATTTTTTTGTTCTTTTCACTTTAACCATGCGCCGCCAAATACAGTATGATAATTTACCCAGATTTCTTGGACTTTATGAGCTGACATCTGATATAGGCATATGATCAAATACAAATATGTCCCTTTCGATATCGGACGGAAGGCTCGTTACGGCGCAAAATGAGCTTGGTGTGCTTTATGTTTATAGATATGGTATAATATCATAATGGCCATAACCCTTCTTCGAATGAATTTGCGCTTGCGTCTTTGTACTGCCTTGAATACCCTCTTATCAAGTATCCAGTCGTTGTTCCGAACCAAATTCGTGTTGTAATCTACCTTGATTTGTATATTGGGTGCTTCTTTTTTCGTTCTTTGGAGACACGGATGGAATAAACACCTCTTTACACTGTACCAGGATCTTACTCATCAGAGTAAGCTGATATGGAAAAATAGACATCTATCTCGAGATAAGTAGCCCATGGTGTATCACCAATGACGAAAACACGAGGTCTGGGAGTCCTTGTGATCAGTACATAATTATGCTTGCCATGTTGCGATAGCCAAGCTGAGACCCTCCACACGGAAAACTCTTGAAATAGAAATTAAAAGCAAACTCATCGACGTCTGTTGAGATAGGACAGAGAGCCTTAACATAGAAATTCGTCATTGATGGAGTATCCCATCTAGAATGCCCATTTAGTAGGGAGCCCACATCCCAGAGGTTTTGCTGACTCGGGAACCGGCCGTCCGCCCTCAGCTACTAGCAGTGCTTTGGTCTGAACTATGATGTTTCTGATTGATTTAATATAATAGACCATAGTTTATGGTTCTTTTTGACATGTCCTGTTCTCCTGAGCGCAGAATCCCAATATCTGTGAAATACATCAGATTCTGTCCAAGACCATGCTGTTACTGTTGCTGATGGTGATGATGATACCGCCTGGCTTTGCGGGCCGAGGTGTAGCCAGCCCATTTGGGAAAGCTCTTGTCTCTGTAAATAACGCAAGGGCTAGAAGGACTGAGTAGCACTGTCCAGCACAGTGCAACAGCCCTTGGAACGTGAAATGTTCTCTGGGCCTGCTTTCCTATCATGGGAACACGTACATGAATAAAAGCTTCTCCTTTCCTGAAACCTATCAGTTCCCGAGT
>Ga0153955_100507_pt1 | contig 17555 bp, 19 predicted proteins | sample TSFL039MetaG_FD_104744 | JGI IMG/M metagenome (GOLD analysis project Ga0153955, IMG submission 104744) | Attine ant fungus gardens microbial communities from Florida, USA - TSFL039 MetaG | ecosystem: Host-associated > Fungi > Mycelium > Unclassified | place: USA: Florida, Wekiwa Springs...
GTTGTGGTTGGTCAAAGGTGCACGATATTTCTGCATGACATACTAACAAACTCACTTTTGAGCGTAGCTTTGCGGCTGGGCACTACTCTAAGTTTCCTCACTCAATTCAAGTAGCTTCCCGAATATGTTCATGAATTATTGCTCATTCATATCTCTGGGCAGATCACGTCAACTGTGGCGCTCGTTTTTGGCGTCGCTACCGATCTCCTGATTGCCATTTCTTTGGGTTACTTCCTCAATCGTGGCCGATCCGGAATCTTGAGGTATATATCTTCTTGCCGTCCACAGGCTGCAAGCTTTACTTACCATTAGGACGGACAAGATCATCAATAAGCTCATTTTCTGGTCTGTTAACATTGGAATCTTGACGAGGTAAGTGATTGAGTGTCACTCAGTGTACTTGAAACCCACAGTCTATTCCCAGTCTGACCGATTTTGTTGTTGTGATGACTGTAAGTCACTGGCATGCACGTTGCAAGTCGATACGTGAACACTTCCTATAGTCGGAGTTGGAGGACAACCTTGTATTCCTGGCGATTTATCAAATCATTTCGAATTGTAAGTAGTTCTGATTCCTCAATAGGTTGGGTCCACTTACTCCAGGTATCCGAACACCAGTATACGCCGCTTCAATGTTAGCTACGTACGTAAATGCGCCATTCCAATCGTCACCCTCCTGATGCTCGCTCTGCAGGTTAAATCTGCGTCCATTTACGAGAGCACATGTCCTTGATGAGCACGGCGTAACCCTTGAAATCGATAGTTTTCAGGCGGCACCTGTCAGCACTACAAACGGGGTAGGTATCTTACAGGCAAAGTAAAAAGGCAGATTAAACTAACTGGCTGTGTAGAGCAAAACCTTCATCGCTCAACACAGCATCGCTACGATTGATGAATCTGGCAAGGACATTGTAAGTAGACCAGGTACATTATCTGGATCAAAGGCCTCATTCATCCAACCTCTACGTTGATGTTACTAGGGCAATTATTAGGTAGAGACATTAGAGTGTGGTACAGTTATATAAAATAAAGGGGCTAAGTAATCTGCGGAGTGTGAACATCAGTCCGAGGGCTAAGATGGTTTCACAAAGGCCAGGGCAGCAATCGCGGTGAAAAGCAAGCCATTTTCGAGGCAACTCTAGTGTGATGCAAATAGGTATCCGTTTGACTGTTTGATGCGATGTTTCAATTGGTCATGGATGACCGCTACATACTAAGATATCACCCTCTCTATATATATCCCCCAGACATCTTAGGCACCCGAAAAGGAGTAAAGGCACTTACAGTGTTCAAATCCAATGCCTATACAAGACCAGGAACACGCCCTCCTACCCGACAGAAACCCTTTATCGATGACAAACTACCAGAAAGCTACTCCGATGCAGGACCTGATGACAAGGTGCACCTGGCACCACTTACTCATAGATAGTTTCTCCTTTATTTCTCTCTCTCTCCCTATTTACTGCTACAACAATCTCTCCGGACCTGCTGCTACCCCAAACATCCACTAGAAAACTCCGCCTACACCCTCCTCCTATGGCCACATGCCTTCTGTAGACATACCACCTAATGTAGGGTCTTACTTAGGCCCCCTGTGTCTTAGCACTAGCTTGCTTGCTTGTTGTGGAATATAAATGCTGAATCCAAAAAAAAGTAATTGGTCATGTGTGAGTGGAACCTTGTCCTTCACGTGGCGTGAGCTATATCTACCGTTGATCATCAAACATCAATCTCTATTACCTGATTGGGTCAGACAACCGAGCGTGGGTCCCTCACAATGACATATGAGTCACATCATGCAGTGGATCCCTGACCGTCTTTTGTGCTTCTCTGTGAATTTGTTATTACGGAATGTAAAAATCAAATCAAGATCAAATTACAAGACCGTGGATCGACCGTGGATCAGGGCACTCGAGCTTTGACCTCATCATTCAGTGCCATCAAATTCTCTGGGGTGACTGTTGTGGGTGAGTCCTACCCATGCTGCTGACGAGGCTCTTGGTATATTGCATGAGTAAAGCTTCAGAGGTCTACCCACAAGTATTACAAGAGCGAACTCGACACAGCATTGAAATATTTTACAACATAACAAAAAGGTGGACGTTTAGCAATTACCAGCGACCAACAAACTGGCTCTCTTGGACGATGATTATCTCCTACCTTGTTTTCTCTAGCTGATCTCTGAAATTGCTCGATTTACACACCCCAAAAACTGGAGCAACCGATTCTCCTAAACAAGGGATGCAAGAGATACACCAGACAACACGTGGGTACAAGATTGATCTCTGGATTTATAAGTATTAATTGTGAGTATTTTTTCTTGATCGTCGTTATTGATTCAAGGGGTCAGAAGGTTGTTATTCCTATGGAAAACTCACCAGATGAATCATCCCCTTTCAGTAATACATTCCCATATTCTATAAGCATGCGGCTTCAACCAGCACGTAGTGCCCAGTTTAAATACTGATACATGTAATCTAGTCGTGTTTGGTCGGTTTATGGTGAACAACGGTGCGATGACAACTCTCACCTCTGCTAGGGGATATGACGAAGATGCTCTCCCATCTTTTACTCCTATGTCATGGTGAGTAAGTCTCCATTCCATCAGTGAGGTGTCAAATGCTGTCTCTAGGTCTATGAAGGAGATTCGAGCTGTCATACCGCCCCACCTTTTTGTTCGTCACACCACAACGGGAATTCTCTACTTGACACGCGATATCCTAATGGCTATGGTGGCTTGGTTACTCGCCACATACATAGATCCGATATTCAAGAGTGACTCTGTCCTTATAATCCTGACACCCCATGGGGCTGAATTTATCCGCTGGTGTTCTTGGATCACATAGTAAGTGAAGTCGCAATGGTTGTCGCCCTACCTGATATGTTTTACCGAAGTTGGTGGTTTCAAGGTCTAATATTCACTGGCATTTGGGTGATAGGACATGAGGTAATACAGTGTCACTTATTTATGACGCCTATCAACCATTTTCAATCACAGTGTGGGCATGGTGCTTTTTCGGACCGTCAAATGATCAATGACACTGTTGGTTTTGTAAGATATGTATATTGTCATAAATTCATAGACTTAATATATACCTAGGTGACACATACTCTGTTGTGGACCCCTTATTTCAGTTGGAAAATATCACACCATCGACATCATAGAAATCATGCTTCCATGGAGCATGATGAAGTTTATGTCCCAAAGACACGCTCTGATTTAGGCATTCCAGCTGATCATGGCCAGCATATCAATTATGAGGAGTACTTCGGGGACACACCTGTGTATACCCTGATCATGTTGCTTTTGCAGCAACTCTTGGCCTTTCCTGCCTATTTAAGTGAGAGTCTCGATTTATACCCATTTCACGTCTCATTCTACCCTAGCATTCAATGTATCTGGCCAGAAGTTGTATCCAAAGTGGACTAACCATTTCAATCGTATTTCATCTCTAAAATTCGGAAGTATGTGGGAACTCACGCGGTATTTTCATAGCGAACTCGATCTTGTTTTCCAAGGAGCAACGCAATGCGGTAATGTTGTCCAACATTGGCATTGTTGTGATGGTTTGTGCCGTGGATTGGGCTTCTGCCCAGTTTGGTATCTTGAATGTCATCAAGTTCTATGGTATTCCTTGGCTAGAAGTTACACACTGGTGTTCGTCGTTTCTGATTTCGGTTTGCCCTTTACCAATAAACTCGATACAGTTATCATGATAACCTATCTCCACCATACTGCACCTGACCTTCCTCATTACCGAGGCAAGGCGTGGAACTTCCAACGTGGAGCAGCTGCGACTATAGACAGAAATTTTCTAGGTTGGCAGGGAAGGTTTTTCCTCCACGACGTTGCACATTACCATGTGATCCATCACGTAAGTTTGATAACGAATCCTCTCCCTTTGATCATTGCTGAACACAGTTCGAATAGTTTTTCCCCAAGATGCCGTTCTGCGAGTACTTTCTAATGCGGCTTACTACTTTCTAACCTCATTTCTAGATCATGGGCCTGAAGCCACAGCCCATCTAAGAGACTTCATTGGACATCATTATAGATTTTCCGATAAGTCAGTCTTCAAAACCCTTTGGGAGACATATAACAACTGTCAATTCGTGGAAGATGAAGGTTTATAATTTTGTTCTAATAAGTAGTGATTTTGCTAATCTAGTTACAGGACAAGTCCTATTTTACCGTGATAGGTCTGGTCGTTCCACTATGAAGTCTGCCACTTGATTGCTACATAACTCAATACAAGTGGTCTGGCAGCGTGTCTTACCTTGATGGTCAATATTGTGGGTCTTGATAAAAGGTTTTCGATATCAAACAAGCTTTGTACATTTAGCATCCGACGAATTTTGAATATGTTCCTATTTGAATCCAGTATGTAGCAACTCTTTGATGTCAAGTCTGCCATGTAGATATGTCTGGCTGTAAGCACAAAGTACAACCGTAGCTTCCAACCCAATTCACACCGCAAGTAGGGCATACCCAGCGCCACACGCAAATACGTGGACAATTTCACCTAACCCACAAAGATTTTGAACTATGCTGGTAGCCTTTTTCAGCCAACGAGATAACCAAAAAAGATCCCACCTCAAAATTCAGTCCCAAAGATAAATCAAGGTTCAGGAAGTGTAACATGATGCCTGAGACCTTTATCTGACAGTCTCCACTAATCAAAGTCTTATGATCAATGTGCCTTTCGCAGAAAATAGCTAGACAAACTTTATAAGTAGGCTGGCACTATAATGATGAAAGATACGATAGTGAAAGGGGTCCTCATAGATCAAATTTCTCATCCTCACATTGAGATCTCAACTTGGTATCAAATCTAAAAACTACTTCATGACAAAAATTTGTCATACCCATTGGATAGACCCTGGTTCGCTTCGAGACGGTGGACTGCGGCTTCGAGAAGCATGAATTGCAGTTGTAGGTCACGTTCTCCCAACGATTGCACCTCTTCGTTTCTGATCCAGTGAATCCAGCCAGATGTTTGAATCATTTTTATCCTTCCAGTATAAGATATCCCCTGAGAAGCGAACTTGAGGTTCAACAAGTTCTGGAGCTTTCGCAGAAATGCAACACACCTTCATCGTCAACATGATGGCAAGCAGACATATTCTGCCATAAACTCTCAAACACAGGTTGATCCGAGAATTGATAGTCGGGACCGAGTAGTTGCTTGAGGTATGAAGTTGCCTCCTCCGCATGGTCTGTCAACTAATGAGTCACGCCTCCAGGGATGGAAAATATGCACATCCATACAGAAAGGCATTTTCGGAAAAAAGTGATGAATAACATGGAAATGTGCAACCTTAAAAGGCGTCAGTCCGGATCTGCAGGCAGAATACGTGGTTTACATTGTGGAGGAAGAACCTCCCTTGCCATCCCAGAAAAGGCCGATCCATTGTAGCAAGGGCCCCTCGTGTGTATGTCCACGCTCTCGAACGGTAGTGTGGTAGTTTGACATCGTTATGTTGGAGAAACACGATCATTGATATCCAATGAGAAACCAACAGACATGGTATGCCATAAACCTTAATCATCGTCCCAAAACCCCAATGCTGAGCAGACAAAGAGGTGATATAGAATGAGAACATAACGAGCAAATCGGAGACAATAATTTGAAAGCGATGATCGGGCTGGAATATTGCCGCGAAAGCTAGATGATATATGAGGTAGATGAAAAGAAACATTGCCCAAAATCTGACTGACGATTAAAGTGACTGGTCCATCTGGAGTATGAGATTTGGCCCGAGACGTTGAAGAGAAGATAGCACGGGAAGCCGATAATCTGTTGGACAACCAATCGTAGTAATGCCACACAAGGCACGTCGAAGGCCGGACTCGGGCTTTCATTAGTAAGGCTACCATTTAATTCAGTGCGTGTTCTGGGGATCCAGCTACAAAATGTTCAGATAGGTGAGTCTTATTCTGTTGGATTGGCTTACTGTTGATCTCTTTCCATATGAGCGTGGTATCGATGATGCAGCTTGTGGCTATACTTCCAACTGTAATACGGGGTCCATAGGAAAGTATGGCAAACCTATAAAATGTCAGATACCAACACACAATCCAGTACTGGAGCACCATACGATGCCAATGGAGTCACACAACATTTTTGAATTGCTGAAAGCACCATGTCCGCACTGGCTTATTTTTCAGCTTCCAATTAAAATCAACAAGGGACTATAGACCTCATGACCGATGACCCAGATTCCGGCAAAGGCTAAGCTCTGGAACCACCAGCTGGATTTCGATGAAGTCTTCAATCGATCGAAGTGTTCAACGTAGACTCACTACGATATCCAGATAATAGGAGATAGGCAACTCTCTAGGAGACCTGCACAGTGGCACCTCGAGTTCAACCACTCGTCAACCACGACTACGGTGAAGCCAAGGCCCAACGCCACCAGAACGTTCCTTGCTAGAGTTTTTATGCCACGGGAGGCATTAATTTCAAAGAGATGTGGTGGCATCGCTGATTTGATATCGGCCATGTTCCTAGACGAAATCAAAGTGAATCCTAGACGAGCTTGACCGATGGGAACGAACAATTTACGCGGCATTAACTCATTCTCGTCATGAGTCATCCTAGAGGTTCAACGAAAGATACTGTGAGCTCAGCGAGGAAATATTTGAGATGGGTGGGCAATTCACGGGAGTGGAATGGGTAATCTGACCTGTTATACCCGAAATGATGTGTGTGGATCTATATGTCTTGCTAACAGATGTAAGTATTTGATACGCTGATTCCGGAAGTGCGATTCCATGTAAATAAGGAAGAATCTTGTGGGTGAGACCTTAGATAACCAGGACGGATATGGAATGTCCCCAGGCACCATTGTTATTAGTTCGATCCATGACCTTCCCTGACTGTTCCATGCCGAGATGCCGAGCACGAATAAGGGGTCTGGAGTCCTTTGCCAGACTTCCCTAGATATTTTACGGATAGTTGGATAGTTACATACCATGTCCAGAATTTCTCCTGATGGCATCTGTTACGGAATGGAGATGAGTATCTATTTTACTGGCAAGTTTCTGTCATGAACCACCAAAGACCATATGATGAAACTATTCCCCAAGATAATGCAGTGGGAGTCTGAATCATTGAAATTGTTGTTGGAGTTTGGATCTCATGCGAACCTGCGCGATGCACATGATGGGATCAATTGATATTGGTAGCTATGTTACATGATGTAGATAGATATATAAGTAGTGCAAGTAGTTTGTATGCTATCCATTTGTACCCTACCCTTCCCTGTTTGTATTTCAACAATTGTCTTATCAAACAAGAGAAGCTTTGAGTGAAGCTGTAGATGAAGTAGTGTCTCATCATATGATGTTACACATGCATTGTACTATCGGTGTAGATGACTGAACAAAGACACTGTAGAACACTCTGTAATATAAGTAGAAAATCTACTTATTTATTTGTGAAGCCCACCTTATAGGTAAGAGGTGCATCCATTGCATAGATGCTGCTCTTTGAAATCTTCATCAAACAACCTCATAGAGGAGGAATAAGAAAAAAATTAACATGTTCAATCCAGCTTCATTGGAGACAGCATCTATATAGTATGTTACCTTGATCTTGTAATGGAGAGGATATCTGTATATGGTATAGCACTTTGATACCTAAATAGGTATCTAGAGAAGTCTAGAAGAGAATCTGGCAGATCACAACATTTGAGAAAGTCTGGGATACCTCGGAGTTTTAATTCATGCTCGGCATGGATCAGATTTTCTCAGACTGCTTACAGGAAGCCACTATGTCCTCTAAGCCTCTCATTCTTGTAAGTAGCATTTGGGAAAGCCAAGGAAGGAGGTAACAAATACTATACAGGTGACTGGTATCTCTGGTTTCCTCGGATCCCATATCGCGATTCAGCTGCTGGAAGCTGGCTACCCAGTGCGCGGGTAAATGGGAATTTTTTCATGCAAGGACAACAACTGATCTTCAACTCTGTAGGACTGCAAGGGAAGCGAAGGCAGACATTCTCCGCGCACAGCTATCTCCCAAGTATCCTTCACTAGAGATAGCTGTCGTGAATGATGTGGCAAGCGATAGTCTGAAGGATGCACTCAGTGGTTTGTTTGGCTCGAGCGCAGGCGCTTTGTTCATTGACTGATTCTGACTTGATTGGCTAGGTGTTGGTGCAGTCATACATGTTGCATCTCCGATTGCGGGGAAAGAGGCACCCCAAAAGGCATTGAAGGCAAGGGCGAATACATTCTGTTTGTGACAACCCTCCTGAGCCCTTGATAGTCTGCTCTGGATGGAACGTTGAGTATTCTTCGGAGTGCTACTGAAATCGGTATCACAAAATTTGTTGTGACTGGCACCTGGGCATCCACTACAGACCGTACGGTGTTTATCAGATCACTATCTATGAGACTGCTGATCTTCGTCATTAGCCAACACCAAGCAAGTATGGCAGGGATTAACATTTACCGAAGATTGTAAGTACCACATTCTCGCAAATAACCACTCATATATCTCTTCCTAGCTTGGGGTCGTACAACCCGTGAGGAGGTGTTAAGCGGCAAGCTAAACCCGTTAGAAGTCTATATCGCTTGCAAAATACTCACAGAACGTGCTGTATGGGAATTTGCTGCCGCCAATCCACAAGTTGATATCAGCACAAGTAGGGTTGATAATCTTTTCAGAGTGCTTGGATACTAAGTGAAACAGTAAACCCGCCCTTCATTTACGGTCCTCTGCTGGAAGATTTTCCGGATCCATCACCGACTGGTCTTGGATCTAATAGACTAATCTACCAACTTATCAATGGGGAGGGTGGTCGTCCTTTGCCACCGCAATTCGTTCCCTACGCTATTGACGTCCGTGATGCCGCCCGTGCTCATATCGCTGCACTAGAGTTACCTAAGGGAGCGGTCCAGAAACCAAAACGTTTCATCATCTCCGGTGGTGCAGTTTTGTTGCCCAGCTCTGTTGAGCACATATCGAAAACTCGACCGGAGCTGAAGGATAGACTTCCCTCAATCGAAAATCCTGCTTCCCTGCCGGGGCCTCTGTCCACTATTGACACAAGTCTTGCCAAGAAATATCTGCACATGACTGAATACATTCCCTTGCAGGACACCGTGATAGCAACATTGGATAGTTTGTTGAGAGTGGAAAAGACCTGGAAGAATTTGATGTGACAATGGGTATGCAAAGACATACATGTAGTAAACATATGTTCAATTGAGACATTCTGAGTATGTAGAATTTAAACAAGAATCGAAGTGTATTATGGTTCTTTGATGAGCTAGTGTGGAGGAAGTTATCATATTTTCGAATCTTTACATGAGTGCGTACGACAAAATTCCAGTTTTTACTATTGCTGATGACGTCCTCTTATAACCAGGACAAACTAGGGTGTCACCTTCAGTTACATATAACAACCATATCTCACATCGGAACGGCCATTCCAGTCCACTATGTAATATAACTCAGGACTGAGCAAGGATCTCATAAATCAATACCCACCACATTGCCAACAATCAAGTATATGATGTGGATCGCTAAGTGCCTAAAATAAGTGAAAGATGAGAACAATCAATGATACATACTATTTCTTCTTGATGCTAACTAGTCGTTCATAGTGTTGACCCCAATAGGCCTCTGAGAGTGGGCAAATTCAGCACCGACAAAATCCCATTACGACCTAGAACAAACTTGTGGGGTTAGGTTCCAGGACATCTGCTTCATTCTATAAAGCAAACATAAGATTGAGCGTGTGATTGAAATTGAATGGCGCACCAGATAGGCACCAGAACCAGGCGTAATCCTGCGAAGACTATCCATCGATTGGCTCATGTTGTGATATATGTTGTTCCGCTCGGTGGACGAAGTATCGAAGTTCCAAAAGTTTGATGCAGTTACCTGATCAGAAGTGGGAAAAGAAGGATGAAATCGCAAATTATGGGATTTACATGCCACAATGATGTCCTCCATGCATCAGTAAGACTGGTTCCTCCATCATCTTTAAATAGATAAGGTGTCACGGCGAAAATAAGTGGTAGAGCAGCGTTGTCCAGTACGGGTATCAGCGTTTCAAGAAGCTGTTCGCGACTCCGAGGAGAAAAATTGTCGGCTGGTATCAGTCTAGACGTCGTTATGAACGGAAGACCCACAGGCTTTTTACGCGACAAGTCAATCTCATTGGTCAGTAGTGAGTAAAGATAACGTACCACTCCCGTATGATTCAGATATTTATCAAAGAAAACAGTCATAGAGGGCTCGACTGCCAAAGAAAATGTTCCTTGCAGCTCATTTATTACAAGATCTCTGAGTGGCGCCATGGCTGTCTGTGCTTGTGATAGATTCATCAAAGGATTCACGTAAATGACACTTTGGCGGGGCTAGTGGAGTGAGACAACGAACGTATGGTGGCAAAATCACCTACATTGATATATCCACCCCAGCCTGTTTCGGCAAGAACCAAGGAATTGTCAATAAAGTAAGATAATAGTTTTCGTTGATTGGGGTCAGAATAAGAGATAGTGATATTGACGCTAGATGTGATATCGACTTCTTATCAGGGCAATAGATTGGACGTGTAAGGGCAAGACTCACACAGGGAAAGATATCTGTGGATATGCTTTCATTGTGACTTTAAAAACGACACCGAATGTGCCCCCTCCCCCTCCTCTGAGAGCAAAGAAAAGGTCAGTATTTGAACATGCATTGGCTTTTACGAGGGCACCCTCCGGTGTAACAACGTCGAATTCAAGCTGACGATTTTGTCAATATAACCATGTGATACTACTGTCGTACTCACTACCCGGTCCACTGCGAGTCCATACACATTTGCAAATGCACTATTTTACCAACACATCAGTAGACTCAACACAATTGACGATGTAATTGCCTGCCTATGTCCACCTCCCTAAAGTACGGTTTTAATGATTTCATAAGATACAAATTTAAAAAGGCACAATTACCTGGACGTAGCCACCTGCAGCACCAACAGTCGCATCCGCACCACCAGGGAGTGAAATATTCTTTTGTTCAGCAAATTTGTACAGTTCACCCTGTGAGGTGCCTGCCTATCAAATAGACCTCTGGATAATGAGCATGGTGGTGTACATAGGCACTTACAGCAAATGTTACTGCAGATGTAGCCGTTTGCTCGGAGCAACCTTCTGCCACGAAGTCCATCGCAAGCGAAATCTACAGGAGTTTTGATCCTTGTCAAATCACAAGCTATGGTGCTCTAACCTCTTTCAAGTTATGCGTCTTAGCTAGAAATCAGTGCTAGTGTTCCCTCGTATGCTTATGGAAATGACTTACCCACAGTGCCAGAGAGTTTGGGGCACTACTCCTACCCTTGTAGTCATGCTGCTGAAGTTGTCAGCAAGATCGTAGCAAGAGGCAAACGGAGTTCATCTAACACCGGTATTCTTTATTACTAGAGGAACACCAAATGTTTGAGAGAACTTGAGACCAGCTTGAATGTCTTCGACACCTCGCACGTCAATCTGTTAACTAAATCAGGGTATGCCTCTATAGCGAAATTCAGTGATACGTGACATAATGATTTGGAATGCTACCCTGCTCGCAGGATCGCGGGGCAGAGAACGCAAGGGGATCCGAGCTGTCGTTAGAATCAAGAAGACACTGCGAATTGGTTGATTGACAGGTCTCCCATTCCGTCTAAATCATCAGTGAATTTATTGAACGCGTTGTGGTCGTAGGTGTACTAACGTTCATATAAGCTGAAAACTGTGTAACGCGATAAACTAGGATGCGAGTTGAGAAATATTTATTGGATTGAAGTCAAATCACTCACATCTGTCAGAATAATGGTCTTGCACGATGGAACACTGTGTGAGGTTGAAGCCGCCGCGAGTCTTCGCTATGGAAAAACAAGGCCGTGACAGAGGCACGCTAACAAACAAACGTCCATGAACTGTGCTATTCAGTTGGGACCATTCCTTAGAAGATGGCCACGGAGAAGAAGAAATACATGCTGTCCCGAGACAGATGGCTACCACCAAGGACTTAGTGATCATCATAAGCTGAATCCAAGTAATATTTGTGGAATTTAAATGTTTGGGAATAGCTGAGTAGTGTCGTCAATATTGATGATAACAGTAGTGAATGTCCCTGGACTAAATGGAGGGAATAGCTGGGTAGTGTCATCAATGTTGATGACAACAGTAATGAATCAGTAGTGAATGTCCCTGGATGGTGTCCCATATGCAACGTGAAATTTCTCTCACCAAGGTCTATGCATATGAGGACTTGTCAGACGTCGGGATGTGGAAAGGCCGGCTGACCCCTTCTCAGAGTTTCCCAGATGACCGTATAGATCACTACCATGTATAAGACCATGGTAGATGTTGGAATATCGAGCGCAACACTAAAAAAGTCAGATTTCATCTCCTGATGATCAGGTGCTTCACTTTCATTGTCTTTAGATAGAGATAGACAGTTATAGTTGAGATGAGACTCGTTGCGCTTGCAACGAGTTTTCGCCCCCCCATTTTGCACTATCTTAGCTCAAGTGATGCTTCTGGTGTTATGAGTTTGCCTGGAGAGATAGTAGACAGTGGCGAACACTACACAGCCTCATTCTCAAGGTAGGGCGGTGGTGAGGGAATCACCCAGTTTAGATGTGCGTGTGTGTTTGAGTGATACCACGATCAGCAATTCCCACAGGGAGAGTGCTGTCCACTTGAGAAAACAGTAGTGGCAGATGGACAATATTACACACGACATCATACCCTTTTTCTCTCACGCTTTTCTCCATGTCCTCATCGTCGATTCTCCGTCCTCTAGCAGTGATCGCTGGCATAGGGAATGGTGCTGGTACTGGAGCAGCTTCGGCGTGAGTTCTGGGATAGCTCATTTGCGACCATCCCTTCACGTTCATAAGTCGCTTGTTTGCGAGACAGGGCTATGGCATCGCCTTAATTGCTCGTTCCAGAGGCGATTCGTTGACTAAACTAGTCAATGAGATCAAAGAGACTGGTGGTGATGTAGAGAAATACCTTATATCTTCGTGCCACCCGGACTCACTGGAATGCATATGTAGGCCGCGGCGTTCCCGATACCTTCCTATGCTGCTGATGCGGTCGCATCTGCATTTGCCAGCATTCGCGAGCACTTCTCCGCTGAGTCCTATATCTTGCGTGTAGCCATATTTAATGCAACACATTTGGTCTACAAACCTTTCCTTGAAGTCACGCCGGAAGACGTCCACCTGGCTCTCGAGAATAACACTGTTGCCGCTTTCGCCTTTTCACATGCAGTCATATCTCAATTCAAAACTAATCCACTGAATGCCGAAGGAAAACGTGGCACCTTGATATTTACAGGTGCTACTGCGAGTATCAGGGGCAGCTATATGTTCAGTGCATTCTCCGCAGGCCACTCGGCAAAACGTGCCCTTGCTCAAAGTTTGGCTAAGGAGTTCGGCAAAGATAACATCCATGTATGTGTTCATCGGAGTATCCTTTGGACATCCTGCTAAGTGCATCCCTTTGTAGATTAGCCATGTAGGTCCACACATAGATTCATGAGCAAACATGAGCTGACTTGACTTGTCGCAGGCTATTATCGATGGCGGTGTGTAATCCTTCACTCCTTACACTATCAACATCATCATTCCACTTTCAGCCATCCTCACTGACTTACAGCGCGCTCGCCGCAATGACCCCGAATGGGAGGCTAACCCCAATATCCGCCTTGATCCTGACAGCATCGCCAGATCGTACTTGTATCTAGTTGGACAAGACAGATCTGCTTGGACCTGGGAATTAGACCGTGAGTTTGGCGATCCGGCCCGTTTTGAGGCTGACCATTGTTTTCAGTCCGACCATCTCACGAGCGGTGGTGAGGCCTGGATCGAGATCGATACTGTATGAGTTCCTGTAGAGAATCTAAACCTGAGCCAGATTCCCTTAGTAACAATCCCCATCTTTGTAGCATGACATGTTGAGACAAACTATGAACTCACAAATAGTTTTGGCTGACATGTTACTGTCAAGACAATTCTCAGTCTGGTAAGAACAGAGCTTATATTATTCATTGTACCTGCCTGTCAAGACAATTCTATCAGGTACATTGGTGCTCTCCTTTTTCTTTTACCACCATCTCCCCTCCTCTACCAAACCTCTTACATTAATATTGTTATAACTTGCTGTCCATGTTTATATCTTCCATTATTTATGTTCCAATGTGTTTTTTTTTTAAATCATTGATTATAAAGCCAACTACTCTAAATACAAATGAGTAGCAGGCAATCAGGAACACGGTGGCAGACCCTGCAGCATGTGTTATAAGCATGCCTTCTAAGTACCAACTATGTAGTTAGTAGCCTAGGTAGCAAAGAGCAAGAAAACTACACTAAATGACAGACTCTTTACCTTCAACTATTTGTTTTCCAAAAACATTTATTCATCTAAAGACCTCCCCACCCCTTCTATTTGTAATATCCACTGCCCCACCCTAGCCTTTAGCCCCTGTCATAGAACTTGATTGTCATGGAACAATCCCATTGGAATCAGGTAACAGACACCAAGACGAGTGCTCTGGTCAAACCTCTTTTCAAGGGTACCAATGACTCCTCCAGGGTTATCCTACCCTGAGAGAGAGCTTGAAGTAGAGTCCAAAAGGATGTTGGTTAGAAAGGTGTGGGATTATGCAATAGATCTCAACGATGACTTCAAAGTGAGCAAAGCAAGAGTGTATCCTCTCTCTAGAAATGAAAAGGAAGAGGTATAGAAGTTCATCAATGAGCATTTAAAGAAGGGATACATCAGACCTTCAAAATCACCCCAAACTTTGCCAGTATTCTTTGTGAGTAAGAAAGATGGGGAAAAGCGCATGGTTATGGACTACAGGAGACTCAATAAGTAGATGGTTAAGAACAATTACCCTCTGCCATTAATTACAGATCTAGTAGACTCTATGGGAAATAAGAGAGTATTTACTAAGATGGATCTCTGGTGGGGCTACAACAATGTGAAGATTAAGGAAGAATATGAGTGGAAAGTGGCCTTTACTACTCATGTAGGGTTGTATGAACCAGTGGTGATGTTTTTTGGAATGACAAATTCATCTACCATGTTTCAAGGCATGATAAACAAGATTCTGAGAGACATGATTAATGAAGAGAAGGTAGCAGCATTTGTAAATGATGTGTTGATAGGAACAGAGACAGAGGAAGAGCATAATGACATTGTAGAGGAAGTACTGAAGAGGCTAGAGGAGAACAATCTATATGTAAAACCAGAGAAATGCACTTGGAAGGTGCAGAAGGTGAATTTCTTGGGAGTAATAATAGGTCAGGGGAAGATTGAAATAGAGAAGAATAAGGTGGTGGAAGTGCTGAACTGGCCTGTATCTAAAATGGTCAAAGATTTTAGAAAATTCCTGGGTCTCGCCAATTACTATAGGCAATTTGTAAAGGACTTTGCCAAAATAGCCCAACCCCTGAATAATCTGATGAGAAAGGAGGAGAAGTGGAGGTAAGGAAATGGGCAGCAAGGAGCATTTGAACAGCTTAAGTAGGTTTTCACAAGCAGACCTTTACTAGTTACACCAGACATAGACTTTCCTCTTGTTTATAATTCTTTTGACCTCCCATTCTTTCTCTTCCTTGATTACCACTGGTTGTGGCGCTTCTTTCTTCTGTCCTTCTACTTGCGACTTATAGTTTCATACTCTACTGACATTGACTACTAGGTGTATTTTAACCATACTTGGCAATTCTAATTCTATTGTATTACTGAAAATAATTGCCTTTACTTTATAAGGTCCTACAAAGTATTCAGTAAACTTTTTTGTGCATCTTCCGGCCATCTGGTACTTTAAGTCTTTAGTACTGAGTAATACTAAGTCGCTCACTTTGTACTCTATTACCTCTTCTCTTTCTCTATTCGCATATTACTTTATATCTTTTTACGCTTTCTGTAGCACAGCCTTAACTTCTTTCTACATGTTCTTCATTCTTTCAGCAAATTTCTCTGCTCCTTCATACTTCTCCTTCTTTCTCAGCTCAAATCCCATCCTAGGGTTTTGCCCATGATTCACTTGGAAAGATGATACCTTAGTTTCTGTATGTACCTTATTATTGTATGTGAATTCTGCTATTCCCAACCATTCTGGCCACTGTTCTTGTCAATGGTCAATAAACATCCTGAGGTATTGTTCTAGCTTCTGATTCATCCTCTTAGTTTGTCTATCTGTTTGTGGGTGGAATGCAGTTAATAGTTTGGTGTCAATCCCCAGCATCTGATTCAACTCCTTCATAATCCCTGCCGCAAACTGTGGTCCTCTATCAGAAATTATACTATCTGGTAGTCCATGTAACTTCCAGATGTTATCTCTAAATAATTGTACTAATCTCTCTGCACTCGTTCTTTCTGCAGTAGGTATGAAATGAGCTATCTTTGTAAATCTGTCCACTACTACTAAGATCGAGTCATATCCTTGTGTTAAGGGCAACTTTGTAATAAAGTCTGCACTAATATGGGTCCATGCCTTCTCTAAAATTGAATTTGGCATTAACTTTTCTACCAGTGGTTGCGTTTGATTCTTATTGCACTGGCAGGCATCATACCCTTTTACATATTGCTTTACTTCCCTAGTGACTCCTGGCTATCAGAAGTTCCTTATCACCAACTCTGCCATCTTTTATTGTCCTCCATGTTCCCCTACAGGCATATCATGATGTAGCCTGATTACTTCTGCTCTTAATTTCTTGTCTTTGGGGACATATACTTTCCCTTCCTTCAACATTAAACCATCTTCTTGATACCACTCCTCATCTCTCAACATTTTAACTCCTGCCCACTTAATTTCTTTTACTACCTTTACCACTTCATCATTTCTTGCCTCACACTTCCTTACTTTGTCTAGTAAGTCAACCCCTTCTATTATTACTTCCACTATTCTGATCCTTTTTACCTCCAACCACTCTTTCTTTACTAACATCTGCTCTTCATTATTCTTCTCTATTTCAACCTCCCAGTCTGGCCTCTTACTCAATTCATCTGCCTTTCCCATTTTACTTTCTGAGATATATTTCAATACAAAGTCAAACCTCGATAAGTATAAAGTCTATCTTGCTTGTCTTCAATTAAGCTTTTGATTACTTATGAAATACTCTAGGTTCTTATAATCTGTCCAGACCTCAAATTTACTTCTGGATCCCTCCAGAAAGTGTCTCCAGGCCTCTAAGCATTGAATTACCACCAACATCTCTTTGTTGTATATCTCATAATTACATTTGGTTTCATTTAATAACTTGGATATGTATGTGACTGGTCTCTACATGTTGTTCTTGCATTTAATGGACAATACTTCTCCTGTTGCAAAATTAGAAGCATCTGCCTCTACTCTGAATTCTTTATCTAATTCAGATGTAACTAATAAGGGTCGACTTGTCATGAATCGCCTTCCGTTTCAAAGTCAATATTTATTTTCTTTTCCTTTTATTTTCTTTTAATTATGTAATATAGTCGGATCAGTAAATAAGGACAAACAATCGGACATGTATAAGTAGCGTACACAATTCAGCGAGGACTCTAA
>Ga0153955_100508_pt1 | contig 17546 bp, 25 predicted proteins | sample TSFL039MetaG_FD_104744 | JGI IMG/M metagenome (GOLD analysis project Ga0153955, IMG submission 104744) | Attine ant fungus gardens microbial communities from Florida, USA - TSFL039 MetaG | ecosystem: Host-associated > Fungi > Mycelium > Unclassified | place: USA: Florida, Wekiwa Springs...
TGATTGCTTTGACACGTTTTGGGCATCGTTTGAAAGGTCTTCATGAGGGCTTTCCGACGCATCCTAGACCGTGGGAATCGTGCAAGTATCCGTGGGGTTATGGCCGAATGAAGTTTGTGACAGATATGATAAAGAAAGTACAAGTATACTATAGAGCCCACTCAATTGTAAGGTCTGGTCTGGGCTAGCACCTGAGTTTGGTCCTAACTGTCTACCTCTGGGATCTAAACTTCCCAGTCAGTCCACTTAAGCCTGTGGTCCGAAGTTGGGATTAGTCTGAGACAACCACATACTGAGAGAGATTATGAGAGTGAAGTTTGACAAGGATCGAGGTGATCAGTGTCTAGATATGGAAATGAGTTCTAGTGTAATGATCCTCAGTTTAGGCAATGTAACCTTAACCCAAATCACACTTTATGTCAGAGTAGACAAAAAGAACTCGTTAGAGTCCTCGTTAGTTTGTTGTACACTACTTATACATATTTGACTGTTTGTACTTATTTACTGATACAAATGTATTACTTAATTAAAAGAAAAGAAAAATAAATATTGACTTAGAGAAATTTGGCAGTTCATGACAGTGGTGGTACTAATATATAATTAAGCACAACCTATGCATTTTCTCCCAGAACATTAGAAAAAACAAAATACTTACTGATACCATTTTAGAAACTCAGAAAAATGTTTCTAATATAATCCTGATTCAAAAACCCCTACGATTCCTCATGCACTATACCCCCAGCCATACTAATCCTGAAGATAATCCCTACTATGGCACTCTAAACTACCCTGAATGGTCACTGTTCATACAAAGCAATAGATCTATTGAAAACTATCCAAGAGCCGCAACATACATTAATAAAAAACTCTCAAGAATGAGATTCTCTCTCAGAAAAGACCTAATACAACATTGCAACATTAATATCATTGACTTTCATAATGGTCAAGATGTTAATTTCATCATCAATGTTTACTCTGACATCAACCAGTTGACCCTTCAAGCATTATGTAATAATATTGGAAATATAGGAAAGATACTAGTCATGACAGAAGATTTCAATATTAGAGATAGTGATTAGGACCCCAATATTCAATACCACTCCATACATACAGAAGACCTCTGTCACAAAAAAGTGACTACTAAATAGTGCCATGGAAGTATAACAAAATACTTGTTCAATGAACTGCATAAATAGCTGGACTTTCGTTAGCAAGTAGCCTTGCTAACATCGCCCTTTTGGTAGAATGGTAAACCATACAGTATGTGACTACTGGTCCATAGCACAACTGTGACAACCTCATGTCAATCACTGATAGCTTAGATCTAGATCTAGCTGTACCAGTCAACCCTAGCCCCATAAGATTTGTAGACAATCCTTGTGACTCCAATTTAGTACTAGATCTAGTTTTTATGGATCCAAACAACCCCAGTTTCAGCAGATACACACTTCATCCTGATATCCAACTACCCTCTGACCATGTCCCTCTTGTCATTGATGTGGGCATAAAAGAAGAAAATATTGACATCACAATTCAGTCAATCAAGAAAGACAGTAAAGAGAAGATAGCCTTTATTGGGTCCATCATAAGAAAAGTCAGACTCATCAATACATCAGACCTGAAAAGTTAAGAGGATATACAAAGGTGTGTCACCCAACTCACAATATCTTTTGGAGAGGCATAGTTTACCTACTTAACAATTAAGTACATTACAAAATACTTCAAGGAGTGGTGAAATAAAAATTGAACTGATTGTCTTAATGCGTACCATGAACTATATAGTAAACATTGATCGAGATGACCTTAGCTTACACTCTAAGTCAGAATTGACAAAGAAAACTTGTTAGAGTTCTTGCTAATTGATTGAGCTACTTATACGCAAATCAGTATTTATCAGTATTTGTCTACTTGAATTATCTTGCGGACTCCTTTTGAGTCATAACGTCTCATGTACTTCACACTATTACATAATAAATAAAAATGAAAAAGAAATAAAATAATCCGTCACCATAGATGCTCCAGCTCATTTATCATTTCATTATACCACTTCCTTCTCAAGCTTTCTCATCCTCGAGGATTTTTCTATAACTCACTGTCCCAATCCCCAATGTTCCCTATCTCATCCTCTTCTTGTTGTTTTATCCATAAGAATGGATTGTGGTTTACTTTTGTAAATGGATTCCTTTTCCATCACCACCAATTTTCTTCCAACTTCTTTCAATATTCCCACTCATATTTCTTCTCCCCCCATCCATACAATAACTTTGTTATGTACTTCCCTGGTATTCCTCTGTTAAATATCCTTTCATTCTCCTCCATTTCTTGTTGTCTTGTTTCTTCTTCTTCTGCCCTTCCGTATTCCTTTTCAAACTCTTTTACTAGCTCACTTGCATTTTTGAGATTCTCTTTGCTTTCCCAAGTGTTTTCTTCCACTGTACACCCCTTCCATCATACTAGATACTTGTCTTTTCCTCATACCTATCTCTTATTTATTATCTTCTCTACTTCCCACTCTTCCTCTCCTTTGATTACCACGGATTGTGGCAGTTTCTTCCTCTGTCCCTCTACCTATCCTGTGTACCTTCATACTCTACTTATGTTAACTACCAGGTGTATCTTTACTGTGCTAGGTAGTTCTAGTTCTATTGCATTTATTGAAACTATTGCTTTGACCTTATAAGGTCCAACAAACCTCTTTATAAGTTTTTCCATTCTTCTTCTGACCATCTGGTACTTGAGATCCTTAGTGCTAAGTAGTACCAGGTCTCTCACTCAATATGCTTCTACTTCTCCCTTATGCCTATCTACATACCTTTTCATATCCTCCTGTACCTTTCCTAATGCCGCCTTTGTGTTATAAAATGGCAGATGAGCTAGACGATCTGCAGTGGCAGATTATTTTATTTCTTTTTCTTTTCTAATAATTATGTAATATTAAATGTGCGCAGGATATCATGACTCAAAAGAGATGCGTGGGATAAAATAGTTAGGCAAATACTTGTAAACACATATTTGTGTATAAGTAGCTGAGCCAATTAGCGGGAACTCTAACAAGTTCTCTTTGTTAACTCTGACTTAGAGTGTGATCTGAGGTTATCTCAACTAAGGATTACTATACTTTGTTTCTTCCTGTATCCTCTGCATTCTTTCTATGAATTTGCTTGTTTTCTCAAACTTCCCTTTCTTCTTGAGTTTGAATTCCATATGGGGATCTCATCCACTATTTGCCCTAAAGGATAACATTTTTGTACTTGTCTGCACCTTATTGTTGTAGACGAATTTTGCAGTTCCCAACTACTCTGGCCACTGTTCCTGACAATGATCAATAAACATTCTTAAGTATTGTTCTAGTTCTTGATTCATTCTCTCCATTTGTCCATCCATTTGTAGGTAGAACACCATTGACAGTTTACTATCGATCCCCAACATTGTGTTCAACTCTTTTATTACTCCTGCTGCAAATTGCAGCCCTCTATTAGAAATAATACTTTCTGGCAAGCTATGTAGCTTCCAGACATTATCTCTAAATAATCTAGCTAGTCCTCTTGCTGTCATTTTTTCTGTAGTAGGTATGAAATGAGCCATTTTTGTTAACCTATCTACTACTACCAAAATTGAATCATATCCTTAAGCCAATGGTAATTTTGTAATAAAATCTGCCGATATATGACTCTCTAGTTTTTCTGATATTGAATTTGGCATTAACTTTCCAACAGGTGCCTGTATATGATTCTTATTCTGTTAGTATGCATTACATTCTTCCACATACTGCTTTACCTCCCTACTTACTCCTTGTAAGGATTGTAGTCGTGGTTGAATAACCTTAATCTTAATCCCCTCTTTATCAGAGTTAGACAAAGAAAACTTGTTAGAGTCCTCGTTAGTTGGTTGTATACTACTTATACATGTTTGACTATTTGTTCTTGTTTACTGATCTGATCATACTACCTAATTAAAAGAAAAGAAAAATAAAATAAATATTACTTAGGAAAAAATAGCAGTTCATGACATTCCTGACCATCAGAAGTTTCTCGTCACCAACTTTATTGTCTTCTACTGTCCTCCATGTCCTCCTATAGGCATATTATGGTACAACCTGATCACTTCTGCCCTCAATTTCTCATCTTTAGGTATGTATACCTTTCCTTCTTTTAGCATTAACTCCTTATGTTCTTGTCACTCTTTATTCCTTAGGACTTTAACCCCCACTCTCTTCATTTTCTCTACTGCTTTGACCACCTCATTATCTTTTGCTTTACTTCTTCTTATTTTGTCCAGAATGTCTACCCCATCTATCACTACTTCTGATACTTCCACTGCTCTGGCTTCTAACCATTTTCTCTTCACCAATATTTGTTCTTTGTTATCTCTTTCCATGCCTACTTTCTAATCTGATCTCCTACTCAGTCCATCCACCTTTCCCATCCTTCCTTCAGGTACATGTTTTAAAACAAAGTTGAACCTTGAGAAATACAGAGCCCATCTCACTTGTCGTTTGTTTAGTATAGTGAACATCAATTGAGATAACCTTAACTTACACTCTAAGTCAGAGTTGACAAAGAGAACTCATTAGAGTCCTTGCTAATTGATCTAGCTACTTATACATGAATCAGTATTTACTAGTATTTGTCTACTCAAATTGTCTCACGGACTCCTTTTGAGTCATAGTGTCCTGTGCACTTCAAACTATTACATAATAAATGAAAATGAAAAAGAAATAAAATATTCTACTACCACAGATCCTCTAACTCGCCTGTTGTTTTATTATATTACCCTTCTCTCAAGCTTTCTCATTCTTAAGGATTTTTACAACTTGCTGTCCCAATCCCCAATGTTCCCCATCTCATCCTCTTCTTGTTATTTTATCCATAAGAATGGATTATGGCTTACTTTAGCAAATGGGTTTCTTTTCCATTGCCATCAATTTTCTTCTAGCTTTTTCCAATATTCCTGCTCATATTTTCTTTCATCCTATTCATATAACATCTTTGCTGTGTACTTCCCTGGCAGTTCTCTACTGAATATCCTTTTATTTTCCTCTGCTTTTTGTCACCTTGCTTCTTCTTCTTCTACCCTTCCATATCTCCTTTTAAACTCTTTTACCAACTCACTTACATTCTTGAGATTTTCCTGGCTTTTCCAAGTGTCTTCTTCCACTGTATGTTATGAATTGCCCAAATCCCTCTAAGTTAATATTTATTTTCTTTTTCTTTTTCTTTTCTTTAATTATGTAATATAGTTGGATCAGTCAACAAGGACAAACAATCAGACATGTATAAGTAGTGTACGCAATTTAGCGAGGACTCTAACAAGTTCTCTTTGTCAACTCTGACTTAGAGTGGAGTTAAGCCTGAGGTCGCTCACCAAAGACTAAACTCTTACACTGTATACCCCTTCCATCATACTAGGTGCTTGTCTTTTCCCTATACTTGTCTTTTATTCATTATCTGTTCTACTTTCTACTCTTCTTCTCCTTTGATTATCACTGGTTGTGGTAGTTCCTTTCTTTGTTCCTCTATCTGTCTTGTGTATCTTTGTACTCTACTTACATTAACTACTGGATGTATTTTTACTGTGCTAGGTAGTTCTAACTCTATTGCATTTGTTGAAATTATTGCTTTAACTTTGTAGGATCTGACAAATTTCTTCATAAGTTTTTCCGTCCTTCTTCCTACTATCTGGTACTTAAGATCCTTGGTGCTGAGTAGCACTAGGTTCCCTACTCAATATTCCTCTGCTTCCCCCCTATGCCTATTTGCATACTTCTTCATGTCTTTTTGTGCTTTCCTTAATGTTACCTTAGCCTCCTCTTGTATTCCCTATATCTTTTCCACAAACTTATTTGTTTTCTCAAACTTCCCTTTCTTTCTAAATTCAAATCCCATGTGAGGGTCTCATTCATTATTTGCTTTAAAGAGTAACACTTTTATACTCGTTTGCACCTTATTGTTATAAGCAAATTCTGCTGTCTCTAACCATTTCGGTCATTGCTCTTGACAATGATCTACAAATATTCTTAAGTATTGTTCCAGTTCTTGATTCATTCTTTCAGTTTGTCCATTGGTTTGTGGATGGAATGCTGTTGACAATTTACTCTTGATTCCCAGCATTGTATTTAACTCTCTCATTACTCCTACTGCGAACTGCGGCCCTCTATTGGAAATAATACTTTCTGGCAAACTGTGTAGCTTTCAAACATTATCCCTAAACAATCTAGCTAGTCCCCCTACTATTGTCTTTTCTGTAGTAGGTATAAAATGCTCCATTTTTGTTAACCTATCTACTACTACCAAAGTTGAATCATATCCTTGAGCCAATGGTAACTTCGTAATGAAATCTACTGATATATGATTCCATGGTTTTTCTGATATTGAATTTGGCATAAGCTTTCCTGCAGGTGCCTGCATACAATTCTTATTCTGTTGGCACACATCATATCCTTCCATATACTACTTCACCTTCCTACTTACTTACTCCAGGCTACCAAAAGTTTCTTGTCACCAACTCTATTGTTTTCTACTATCCTTCATGTCCCCCTACCGGCATGTCATGATGTAGCCAGATCACTTCTGCTCTCAATTTCTTATCTTTAGGTATGTATACCTTTCCTTCCTTTAGTATTAACCTCTCATGTTCTCACCACTCTTCATCCCTTAGGACTTTAACTCCTGTTCTCTTCATTTTCTCTACTGCTTTGACAACCTCATCATCTTTTGTTTTACTCTTTCTAATTTTGTCCAGAATATCTACCCCATCTATCACGACTTCTGTCATCTCTGTTGCTCTGGCTTCTAACTATTCTCTCTTTACCAACATCTGTTCTTCATTATCTCTTTCTACTCCTACTTCCCAATCTGACCTCCTACTCAATCCATTTGCCTTCCCCATCTTACTTTCAGATACATGCTTCAAAATAAAGTCAAATCTAGACAAATAAAGTGCCTATCTAGCTTGTTGTCTATTTAACTTTTGATTACTCATAAAGTACTCTAGATTTTTATGGTCTGACCAAATTTCAAATTTCCCCTTTGCATCTTCTAAAAAGTGCCTCTAAGCATTAAATTACTACCAACATTTCTTTGTCATGAATCTCATAATTACATTTTGTTTCATTTAGAGATTTAGAAACATAAGCTACCAGTCTCCACTTGTTGTCTTTGTACTTAATGGATAGCATGTCTCCTATCGCAAAATTGAAGGCATCTGTTTCAACTCTAAATTCCTTATCTAAGTCCAGTGCTACTAACAATGGTCTAGTTGTGAAGATTTCTTTTAATTGTTTGAATACCTTCTGCTAGGCTTCCTCCCATCTCCACTTCTCATCCTTTCTTGTCAACATATTCAAGGGCTTTGCGAGTGCTGTAAAGTTCTTAATAAACCACCTATAATATTGGCAAGTTCTAAGAATTTTCTGACATCCCTGACCGTTTTTGGCATTGGCCAGTTCAATACTTCTGCTACTTTATCCTCCTCCATCTCAATCTTTCCCTGATCTATTACTACTTCCAGAAAGTTTACTTTGTTTGTTTTCCATGAACATTTTTCTGGTTTCACATACAGGTCATTCTCTTCCAACCTCTTCAACACTTCTACCACAATTTTGTCATACACCTCTTTGCCATCTATGCCTACTAGCACATTATCTATAAAGACTGCTACCTTTCCTTCATTGATAAGATCTCTCATGATCTCATTCATTATTCCCTGAAATGTTACCAGCAAGTTCGTCATTCTGAAGAACATTATTACCAGTTCAAACAACCCCACATATATAGTAAAGGCCACCTTCTACTCATCACCTTCCTTAATGCATACATTATTGTAGCCCTATTGTAAATCCATTTTAGTAAACAACTTCTTGTTCCCCATTGTGTCTACTAAATCAGTAATTAATGGCAATGGATAGTTGTTTTTCACCATCTGCTTATTGAGTTTATAATAGTCCATAACCATATGCTTTTCACCATCCTTCTTCTCCACAAAGAAAACTAGAGAAGTCTGTGGTGACTTTGAAGGCCTGATGTACCCTTTTCTTAAGTGGTCCTAGATAAACTATTGAATCTCTTCCCTCTCGTTCCTAGAGAGTGGATACACTCATGCTTTACTGACCTTAAACTCCTCCTTGAGATCTATTGTGTGATCCCATATTTTCCTTGTTGGCATTCTCTCCGACTCTACCTTTCCAAATACTTTCAACCACTTGTAGAACCTTTGTGGCACTATTGCTTCTACTTTTCTGTGGTCCAGTTCCATCTCCTCCTCTTTTCCCCAATCCTCTTTCTCATCTGCTGCCTATCTGATTCTTTCAATCTCATCTTCTTGTATTTCTTTCTTTCCTCTTTTTCTTGTTTTAATTTCTGGGCCCATTTCCTTCTTGCCCATATATTGTCCACAAATGGGTGGACATCTTATTATCTTTACTTCTCCCTTTTCCCAATCTATCTCTGAATTGTGTGCCTGTAACCAAGACATTCCCAATATCACTTCTGTCTTTCCCAGATTGCACATATCCATTCGTGCTCTTTCCACATACCCCTTGAAGTATATATTTACTTCTACTTTGTGCAAAATTACACCTCTACTATTCCCTGTATCATCTATATTTCTCACTAATATCAGCTTCTCCAGCTTTATCAACTTGAAGCCTCCCCTTTCTGTGCATTTCTTGCTCATAAAGAGGCCCATGGCCCTACTGTCTAATAACACTTTCACTGATATTCCTTCATGGATGTCAATCTTCTCCACTTCTATTTACATCTATACTTCTCGTAGATCTTTCAAGGTCCTTCTAACTCTTCTTCAGATCAGTAATTTCAGCCCTCTCCTTCTAGGCCCTAGGTACTGACCATTCCATTTTCCCTCTCCAGTTCCACCATGGTACTTTCTTTCCCATTCTACAAGGCAAACAGAAAATCTCCCTTTTCTTATTTCTCTCTGTCTTCCAAATAACTATATTCCTTCCTCTGTATATATTGCATTGTTATGCCACCAGCGAATTTGCCATAGAACTGTAATATGGGATAAGAATTATAACCCCATTTCCTGACTAGGATGCACTCTAAGAACTCTCCTACAAGCTCCAGACATACTCTAGATTTCCAATAGGGTACTCTTACCAGATGGCTTCCAAGTTGTCATGGGCTGAAATAGCCTATTACCTCGAGAGACAAGATAGATAAGCTGGCAGCAGGGTCTTTGGAGTTGGAACATCTCACTAGGCTTCTGGACACCAAGACTTTAGAATCTTCTCTGGAATACTAGCTAACCTTAATCTAGAACAGACTTAGACGAACTCAGAACAGATACGACAGGTCAGAAGTCTATTATGGGTATGTGAGTTTATCATATATAGCCTAACATTTAGAAGCAGATACTACACGTGGATCCAAGACAAGAACGTGGTCATATGATACTAGAGTTATTTCTAGATCGTGTTTGGAACCAGAAGAAGCCAACTGATGGAGACAGAATAGGCAGACTATGAAGTCAGATAGTAGTGGAGCAGTACCATATGGATAGATTTAAGAGGGTGATGCGTAGTTGGGCAGCGGCACTGTCAGTGCCCATATGGAAATACTTCGGAGGAGAACAGTAAGGGAGGCTAGGGGAGATTGCATTTTCCTTCTTTCAGTCTAATTAAGTCTCCTCCATTTGTAAAGTTAATATATTACTCAGGATGGAGAATAATAGGCAGAAGAGAGCCTTCTTAGCTCTTGCCTTTATCTCAGAAGCTTTAGAGGTTGTTGTATGCAATGTTCTATGAGTGTAAGAGTTGATTTTGGTAAGAGACTAGTTAGAACACTTGTTCTAGGATCCAATGGTAAAGATAACTCAGATGACCTTTGGCAGGGTAGCAGGCTTGGAAAGCCTAGCTAGTCCTTCACTCAGACTATATCATACCCATAAGGTTTGGTGTGGGGGTATGGATTGAGTATGGTAAGGCCCAGGAGTAGTTTACTGACTACATCTGCTAGGGAGCTCGTTATGGTGTGTAAAGGTGGACACCTTAGAGGGATTGGATACCAGGTGGATCTAGATTGATCTTACAATCTTTACACTATATTTAGAACTACAGCTAAGCCATCTTTATTTAATCATTCTTTAATACCCTTTTCCCTTTTTCTCTCACACCTACTCTTTAGCATGCAATTGAGGGCTGCCTCATATTTCTTTTATTCTTGATACAGTGAAATTCCACATCCTCTTTTGCCCCCTTATAGCACTTCATCCTTTCTGCTCTTCCTGCCTTAGCTTCTCCATCTCTCCAATTCTAAGCTTCTTTATATCCTCCACACCATATATTGCTCAGTTGTTCCTTAGCCAGGAACCCTTGCTCCTTGTTATTCTGGGTCTTCATCCCCTTGTAGTTACACCCCCTACATTCTACAAGCATCACCACCTCCTACCTTGTCATCCACCCCTTTATGCTCATGATTGCTCCTCTAAGTGGCAATTCTTTTGCCCCATAATGCTCCTTTATCTTTGTCTATACTTCTCATGGGGGTACCATCTCTTCTTTTCTCTTCCCTTTGGACACTCTTACTTTTTATACCTCTCCTCCCCATACTTGAACCATTGTCTTCTTTCTTCCACTTTCTCTTGTTATCTTACTTCTTTTACCCCACATTGCATTATCCTACTTGTCAATACTTCAAATCTGTTGTTCATCTTCTTTGTCTTCTCCTTCTCCTTTCCTCCCTTATTTCTATAATTTTTGGCCAAATGGCTAAACAATTTGCAGTTCCAACATCTGTGTCCCTCTCTTTCTTCTAATTCCCATCTTAGTTTGGCAAGTGCTTGCCTTTGTTAGAGCAGGTTGCTCATGGTTTGGTTATATACTTCTAGAGACATAGTGTTGTGTCTAAGGAAGGGCAAAGTTTTTGGTTGTATGAAGAAAAGTATATTGTAAGACTTCAAGTTGAGATTGAGTAACCCTAACCCTTAACCCACTCTTTATCAGAGTTTGACAAAGAGAACTCATTAAAGATCCCACTATTTGTTTTACACTACTTATACAATTTAACTATTTGTACACATTATGTTTCTCTTGCATTTCCCTATTGAGTCATTGTTCCCAATTTGGTAATAAGTTCTTGCACATCTGATAATTAAAAAAAAAAAAAAAGAAAAGAAAAATAAATATTGCCTTAGAGAAATTAAGTGGTTTATGACACCACCCCCCTCTCAAGGGTTCTTGTCCTGAGGACTTCTTCATAATTCATTGTATAGGTCTCTTAGGTTGCCCATATCCTGATTTTCATCTCCTAACTCTTTTAAAAATTTCCTGTCCTCCTCTATTCTCTGTTGGTTTTCCTCATCCTCATCTTCATTCTACTCTTCTATCATTCCTCTCTTGTACTCATGTTTTTCTTCCTCCATTCATTTCAAGAATAGGTTCCTACTATATCTGGAGAACAGATTTCTCTTTCATCATTTCCAATTTTCTTCCATCTATTTCTAATATTTTTAATCATACTTTTTATTTCCCTATCTATAGAGTAACTTAGTGGTATATCTTTCTAGTAATTCTCTGTTAAACATGTTCCTGTCTTCTTTGGCCTCTTGTTGCCTTACTTCTTTTTCTTCTTCCTTACAGTATTCTCTCTCAAACTCTTTAACCAATTCCATTGCATTCTTCAAATTCTCCCTGCTTTCCTAAGTGTCCTCTTCTGCCATACATCCCTTCCATCATACTAAGTACTTGTCTTTTCCTTGTACCTTCCTCTTATTCATGATCTTTTCCACCTCCCATTCTTTCTCTCCCTCGATCACCATAGGTTGTGACATCTCCTTTCTTTATCCTTCCACTTGCAATTTATACTTTCATACCCTACTGACGTTAACTACCAGATGTATTTTAATTGTGCTCAGCAACTCCAATTCTATTGCATGACTGGAAATGATTGCCTTCACTTTGTAAAATCCTATAGAGCATTCATGTAATGACAAGTAAGTCGTGGCGACTGTCTTATCACACTCAATTTTAGAGATAAACAAAGAGAACTCAATGAAGTCTTTTGGTAAATTGTGCTACCTACTTATACACAATTTCTATTTGCCTATGTGTACACTTAAGTAACTATGGATCTTTCTAGAAGGTTCCATCATGTGACCTGTCATGTGACCAAGTTATGTGATCCCATCTTATCTTATCTTATCTCTGTTTTTTATATTTGGAATCCTTCATCTAGACCATCTGAGAATAACTCTCATTCTTCCCATCCATCTAACTGTATTATTTTTGGTTTGGGCAGGCAATTTATAACAGTTCAGTGAACTTCTCCATTTATCTTCTAACCATTTGATACTTTAAGTCTTTAGTACTGAGTAGCACTAAGTCATCAACTCTATACACCTCTACCTCTCCTCTCTCTCTATTTCTGTATCTCTTCATATTCTCTTGCACCTTTTATAGTGCTGTCTTGGCTTCTTCCTGTACATCTCTCATCTTTTCTACAAATTTTTCTGCCCCTTTGTACTTCCCCTTCTTTCTCAACTCATATCCTATCCATGGATCTTGTCCTTGGTTTGCCTTAAAGGGCAATACTTTGGTTCCAGTGTGTACTTTATTGTTGTAGGTGAATTCAGCCATACCCAGCCATTCTGGCCATTATTCTTGTTAGTGGTCTATGAACATTCAGAGATACTGTTCTAACTCTTGATTCATTCTCTCTGTTTGGCCATCTGTCTATGAATGGAATGCTGTGGATAACTTTGTTTCGATCTTCAACATGCAATTTAACTCCTTCATGATTCCTGCCATGAATTGTGGTCCTCTATCTGAGATTATACTATTTGGCAATCTATGTAGCTTCCAAATCTCTAAATCGTTGTGCCAGTCCCTCTACACTTATTTTCTCTGTAGTAGATATAAAATGTGCCATTTTCGTAAACCTATCTACTACTACTAAGATCAAATCATATCCTTGTGCTAAGAGCAACTTCGTAATGAAGTCTGTACTAATGTGAGTCTATGCCTTCTTTGGAATTGAATTCGGCATAAGTTTTTCTGCTAGTAGTTGTGTCCAATTCTTGTTTTGTTGGCAGGCATCACACCTTTCCACATATTGCTTTACCTCCCTAGTGACCTCCAACCACCAAAAGTTCCTTGTCACCAGCTCTGCTCTCTTCCACTGTCCTCCATGTCCCCCTATAGGCATATCATGGTACAGTCTGATTACTTCCACTCTCAACTTTTCATTCTTAGGGACATATACTTTTCCCTCTCTTAACATTAGGCTATCTTCTTGATACCATTCTTCATTTTCTTACTTTATCCAGCAAATCTACTCCCTCTATAATCACTTCTGCTATTCTAATTCTCCCCACATCCAACCACTCTTTCTTCACCAGCATCTGCTCCTCATTATCCTTCTCTACTCCAACCTCCCAATCTGGTCTCCTACTCAACCCATCTGCTTTCTCTATCTTACTTCCTGAAATGTGTTTTAGTACGAAATCAAACCTAGATAAGTACAGAGTCCATCGTGCTTGCTGGCAATTTAATTTTTGATTGCTTATGAAATACTCTAGATTCTTATGATCTGTCCAGATTTCGAATTTACTTCTGGATCCTTCCAGGAAGTGTCTCTATGCCTCCAAGCAGCGTATTACAGCCAGCATTTCCTTATTGTATATTTCATAGTTTCTTTCCATCTTATTTAACGATTTAGAAATATATGCTACTGGTCTCCACTTATTATCCTTATACTTAATAGATAATACTCCTTCTGTTGCAAAGTTAGAGGTGTCTGCTGATGGGGATGGTAAAGGGGATTTGAGTGTTAGATTTGATTTGTAGGGGGGGAATAGGATTTCAGATAAGAATATAAATGTACTTTACTGTTCTTACAAAAGTAAGTGCTAACGAGTTAGAGAGTCAAAATCTCAAAGTTATTCCACAATTGTGTGCAATCAAGTAGGCACTGGGGAGGTAATCAAATATAAAAGGGAGAGGCGCACAAGATAATAAAAGCTTGTTATTTAGACACTAGAATAAAAGAAATGTTTTTAGTTTCTGCTCAAGAGCACTCTCACTGGTCGGATCTCAAAGGTGTGCGTTCATCTCACACCATAGTACTACCATTTAAGGTATTAGTCTAGTAGGCTGGCTCGCCATTGATACAACAGTCCTACCTAGATCTTACGTTACCCTCATGCAAGCTTGCTCTCAACTGACTGTACAGTTGGCAACTTGCTCCAAAAACACGTAGTGAGTAGTTCAGCTCCTAGTCCAAGCAAATGCCCAAGTCCTCCTTTAGAGTGGGTATCCCTTGAGAGAAGTTTTATAAAGTTTTATAAAAGAGAAAGAGAGAAAAAGAGCTCTTAATCACTCAAGTCAAGTTTCAGCTTTAGAGCAACGAAGGGCAAAGATAGGGGTTCTTTTTCTTGCACCCCTCCATGCTACTAGAGTATTATATTAGTATTATAAAGCCCAGAATGCAACAAACAAGGTAAAAAAGAAATCCTCCAGATTACTCAAAAAGGTAGGTAAAATGAGTTAAGTCTGCATCCGATCATGCAACAGCTGCTCTCCATACTTCCTGTCTATTTCCTACCAACTTTCTTTATCTCATTGGCCAACCTTAAGCCTGTTCTAAGTGTTCTGGAGTGTTCGAGAGGTACTTCGGACATTGGTCCAACCATTCTTGAGTGCGTTCTCGAGTGCATCTTCATTGTCAATATCACTCCTCTCTACTTTCAACTTTCCTGATTCCTCTCCTAAACCTTTCTCTACTCTCTTCTCTGCTTCCTGTGAACATCTCTCAGGTCCTTCTTCTTATCCCTTTCCAATGACATTTGGTGTATCCTTATCTTGTTCTTCTATATTTGGACTGCTGATCAGAACTGATGCATGGCCTCTGATGGTGTTCCTATTATAAACCAGAGGTCAGTTATTGGGTGACATTATTATCAAGGAAAATGCTTCTAAGGTCGAGTTTGCTCTTGAGAGCACTTCTAGGAGGAGTCTGTCTTATAGATATGACATGAGATCATCCAGAAAGTGTTATAAAGTACCGATAATGGTGATCATGGCCACTACTCCACTACTCAGATAGTGTTCCTGAGTACATGACCGAACTTCTAGTGGTTATGTCTAGAGAGCTGATTCTCTCTTGAGAGCCATTTATTATGATTATTAGGTTCTGAATATCACTTATATTGCCAAAATTTATTGTTCGGCGTAACATCACCTCCACCCTAAACTCTTTATCTAAATCAGGTGCAACTAATAGAGGTCAACTCATAAAGACTATCTTCAACTACTCAAAGGCCTTCTGCTGTTCATCTCCCCACCTCCACTTCTCTTTCTTTCTCATCAGGTTGTTCAAGGGTTTAGCCAGCTTTGCAAAATCCTTCACAAACCACCTATAATAGTTTGCAAGTCCCAAAAACTTCCTAACATCCCTGACCATTTTAAATATAGACCAGTTTAACATTCCTGCCACTTTATTCTCCTCCATCTCAATCTTCCCTTGACCCATCACTACTCTTAAGAAGTTCACTTTCTGCACCTTTCAGACACACTTCTCTGGTTTCACATAGAGGTCATTCTCTTCCAACTGCCTCAGCACTTCTTCTACCAACTCATTGTGTCCTTTTTCTTTCTCCGTTTCTATTAACACATTATCCACAAATACAGCCACTTTTCTTTTATTGATCATGTCTCTTAGGATCTCATTCATCATGCCTTGGAATGTGGCAGGTGAGTTTGTCATCCCAAAGAACATCACCACTGGTTCATATGACCCTACATATATAGTGAAGATTACCTTCTACTCATCACCTTCCTTGATATGTACATTATTGTAACCCTATCATAAATCCATCTTAGTAAACAATTTCTTGTTTTCCATTGCATCTACTAAGTCAGTAATCAATGGCAGTTATTTTTTACCATCTGCTTATTAAATTTATGATAGTCCATAACTATACGCTTTCCACCATTCTTCTTCTCTACAAAGAAAACTGGAGAAGTCTGTGGTAACTTCAAAGGCTTTATATACCCTTTTCTTAAGTGGTCCTGAATGAATTGTTGAACCTCCTCCCTCTTGTTCCTAAAGAGTAGATATACTCATACTTTACTAGTCTTGAACTCCTCCTTGAGATCTATAGCATAATCCCATATCTTCCTTGTCGGCATTCTTTCTGACTTCACTTTTCCAAACACCTTTAGCCACTTGTAGAACTTTTGAGGTACCATTGCCTCAACCTTCCTATGGTCTAATTTTATCTCCTTGTCATAAATCGCCTGCCCAAACCAAAAATAGTAAGGTTAGAGGGATGGGAAGAATGAGAGCTATTCTTGGATGGGTTAGATAAGGGATTCTAATTATAAGAAAGGGAGATGAGATAAGATAAGATGGGATCACATGACCTAGTCACATGATAGGTCACATGATAGAATCTTCTGGAAAGATCAGTAGTTACTAAGTGTACACATAGACAAATAAAGATTTGTGTATAAGTAGGTAGCTAAATCCACAGAGGAACTCTATCGAGTTCTCTTCATTCTCTCTTAATATTGAGTGTGATAAGGAAGTCGTCTCGACCTGCCTTGTCATTACATTAGAACTCGATACCACTCTACTCATACTGCTCACCACGAGCCCTACACACCCATTTTCCTTTACTCTCTCATCACCCTCGGTACACTGGTCATCGTGACCAGCAACCACAACTACAGCCGGGCCCTAGGCTTCAAGGGGACTTGTTAGTCAGTTAGGGACTAACAGTAGAAGCATAACACTAAGCTCTGGTGCTACGTCGAGATCTGACCTCTACCTTGAGCAGGCTTGTTAGCGTACTTGTTTCTCATTCATACTATCAACCTTGTGCTGGGAGCTCATTGTAGTTCCTATACGCAGAGGAGTAACAGTCGTTCCTTAGAAAGCTGTCTAGTTTAGGGGTTCGCACCTTTGCGGCAATAGTCTAACTGTCAGAATCCGCGGGACAATCCCGGATCCCCCTCAGAGGGTATGAGGTTAAGATGAGGGGAACTCAACAAAGTTACCTCTATGAATTGCCTAGCTATTTATATAATTACAAGTGGCTATGCTAAGGCTATTCTAAGAGAGATCGCGGTATCTATTAGCTACCATCTGTCAAGTCCTGAGTAATTCCCCATATCAGACAGCTTCTGCCCACATGTTATCCCACACATGGCGGCTGCCTGATAGGCATGTGATCAAGCTCAGATCATTACTTGATCCTTCCCATGCTTGTCCTTTTATTAGATCCTAATATTCCCATGTTGTAGTCATTATGTTCATGTTATCGTATAGTCGTTAATTAATTTATTTAATAAAGAAAAAGATAAGTGTCAGAGTGAATCATAACACTAACCCTATTACTAGGGCAGTAGTCGGTAGGGAAGTAGGAGCCTAGCTGGGAGAAGACGCGCTCCCCAGTAAGTATAAAACATAAGTTCAGAAGAAGACGACCGCTCCTCTTACAAGAAAACAACAGAAGAAAAAGACGCTTGGGACAACAATATGTCCCACCAACAATCATCCCGGGGCCAACAGCCCCAACAACAACAACAA
>Ga0153955_100510_pt1 | contig 17455 bp, 19 predicted proteins | sample TSFL039MetaG_FD_104744 | JGI IMG/M metagenome (GOLD analysis project Ga0153955, IMG submission 104744) | Attine ant fungus gardens microbial communities from Florida, USA - TSFL039 MetaG | ecosystem: Host-associated > Fungi > Mycelium > Unclassified | place: USA: Florida, Wekiwa Springs...
CTGCCTGTCAATCATAGTACTGACACCCCTTTCGTGTTGTGCTGTGGCCAATTTAGGATTTTGGCTGAGAAGTTCAGATGTGCATTGCCTCATTACTGCCGAGTTGGGACATGCTGTGTCTATATGATCAACATCTTGACGTCTTATTTACAGCACCAAAACATGTCTGTCAAAAACTTCATGACCTAGAATGATCAATTAAGTCAAGGTCACAGCTCATGACACAGCTCATGACCTAAAAATTGCTATGATGAAAATATCATTATGAAGTGTAGCACAGCTATGTCACTCGCAATGACCACTGGCGTCTCTACAAACAGATAAGAACACTTTTATCGATCAGTATTCTAGTTCTCCTCTCCTCTCTTCTCCTCCGGCATCCATTATGTTTTGTCACTTAGAGTTTGCCGCAGGGACGTAGTAGAATGACTTCCACCTCCTACTGCCATGCAGCTCCTCTTGCCCCTTGGCCCTGGGTCAATGTTGATGACACTGTGTGGAACTTTTTCAACTGTGCCCTGACTAACCCAGATCTCAATTCAGAACAGATTCAACTCATGAATGATACTGGGCTTTGTCTTCATAAAAACTGCAACTGCTGGCAAGAATACCCACAGTCGTATTACCCAAAATGGACAGCTGAAGTTTTGGAAAAGTGCAACATTACTGAAGCAATTGGGCGAACGCAGTTTGAACCATGCATTTTCCACTATTTTGATGTTGATGTCAAAGGACATTTCACCAGTGTAGAGAAGTTTGAAGCTAAACCTGGGGAAGCAGAAAGTACTTGGAAAAGCCTATTAGCTATCGAGGTGAGTTGATCTTTCTTTATTAAACGAGAGGTTGTTGATCCGTCGCCGTCAAGCGTCCATCCTCGTCATGGACAAGAGCCATCTTTATTGAAAAACTTTCTGGGCCCATGCTTCAGATGCTGGAGACCAAGTGCGTCTTCCGGTCTATACAGTGCCAAGTTTTAGAAATTCTTATCTCTTTCATAATAGGTTTGACATCGAGCCTTTCTTCTTTTCTTCATTCCTCAATTGGGTTCCTTCCTGGTTTGAAGCTGATCTCAAACCAGGAGTCGGAGATAGTATGTATCTTCTGCCTTCTCAGTACTTCTTTCGCTGAACGTCATATCTATGATAGGTCTCACAGTCACTCTTACATTTCTGCGCTCCGTCTCTATTGAAGAAATGTCAGATTACAAAGCCGCCACTCGACCATATTCTGGCCACGATTCCATTTCGCGGTACTCTGTCAGTGAGAGAGTCACCAACTCGACCTTATGTTTGTGACTCCGTGTGTCTACGACTGCACGTTCTGATGGAATGTTTTAGTCGGTGAATCCATCGACACGAAGGCGCCCCTAAAACTCAAATTCTGTGAGGTTTCTGCCAGAGTTTCCATCCCGACATCCATTATTAATCATATGCATGTCAGTGGACCGCTACCTGTGCCTGGACCTGCTCTCCGTACGCGTCATCCGTCATATTGACGGAAACACTATTATCTTCTTGCATCCAGATCAGAGCCTACCCACGATTGGAGCAGAAAAACTTCATGACAGGACTCGGTTTGCAGGTTAGCCTCTCATCCAAAATGATTTGCCCAAGATGCAATTAACGTTTTTCATCGTCATATGCAGGTCAAAGCATGTATCGGCAAAAAACGTCTCACCAGTCGCATGATCCTACCCTCCTGCTCCTTACCCTCATCTGGCACACAATGTATTCATGGGATCAGGCACTAGAGCACTTGTACCACCATATATGTGAACTGGTCTGATATATCGTCCACTTGTTTCGATGGTCATTGCTGATTTTGCAAAACACAAGGAATCCAGAACGATTGATACTGGGATGCGGAAGATCAATCAGGACCTCCATATAATTCAAGCGCATCAACTCTATTATACATCCCTCCTCGATGACGTCAGGAAGACTGTTGAATTCATTCGCAAACACAAGAATCCAACGATGGATTCAGAGAAACTAGCGTCAGAGAAAGAGCTGAATGACGTGTTCCTGGAGTGCGAATGTGACCATTTGATTCTTGAGGTTGACCGGTTGACCAAGGATTTAGGAATGCAGCAGTCTCGTTTGAAAAATGTGATGAATTTGGTATGTTGGAGAGATATGGGGCGAGAGAATCTGATAACCAGTTGCAATTTAGGTATTCTGCAGTGTTAAAATTTCTGATAACAGTCAGATCAGAGGGATGACGGAGGCAGCTATGAGGGACAGTGCCGCTGTCAGTGTCTTTTCCTCTCTCTCACCTCTTCTGACTATTTTTTTTCTTTTTGACCAGATGAAATACCTTAGCATGGTTTTTCTTCTGGCTATTTTTTTTCTTTTTAACCAGATGAAACAAATTGCACACTTTAGCATGGTTTTTCTTCTCGCGTTTGTGACTGTAAATCATTCCCTTTTCTGTGTTCACACAGATCACCGCAACGGAATGACTGACATCGTTTTTTGTTTTCTCAAAAAAAAGGGCGTATTCGGGATGAACGCCAAGAAGATCAATCCTGGCTCAAACGAGATCAATCCTGGCTCAAACGAAACCATATTCCTCGCACCGCTTCTCTCGTTCATAATTGTCCTGTACCTCTTCTTCTTCTTCGTATATTATCTTAAACCAATTATGCGATGGCTGGCTTGGTCTGTGCTCTTGTTGCGTCGATGGTGGTGTAAGAAGAGTGGCAAAGACAAAGACAAAGACAAGAGAGGAAGACCGATAGATCGGATGATGAGAGACGATTATGAAGAAGAAATGAAATGGGCGTAAAAAGGATGATTATATGACGCTTTCTTTCTCTTTCTTTCTTATGAGTTGACATTTTCCCACTGACATTTTACACCTTTGACGTACATGTACATGTGTTACAGATTTGATTCCAAAATGACTTTGGGGGGGCATATGAAATCTCTCTTCTCTCTTTTCTTCTTCTCCCACTCTCTTCCCTATGTACTCTTGAAATCACATTACTGTCATCACTAGTTCTCAACTTGGTTGTCTATCCATGTGTTTTTGTTAAATCCATTCAGCTGAAAACAATTTTTTTTGAAACAAGTTACACCAAGAGGCATGAGAGACAATGTCACGTTGCTGCCTACACATGATGAATTCGGCGGTAGAGATGCCGCGAACGTGCTACCAGCCGTCATCCACTTAATAGAACAAACCGTAACACGGATACTCAAAGGCGATTGACCAGAATTAAAGACGGGACTCGGAAGAGAAAGAAGCGAAGACGGATCAGGTAGATGGACTTGCAGCGTCTTTGGATCGATGGCGTATTGCCATTCACCTGTTGCGTCGAATTCAAGATCAACGGCGAGAGGTTCTTGTGTATTTTGTGCAAGGACTTCTTGGCTTCTTGGAACTTTTGAAAAGGAAAATGAGTGAATAAATCAAAAATGAATGGTACTTGATCACGTAAGAAAACTCACTGTCAAACGCAAAGTTGAAAGGACCGCGATGTACAACGACCCATTCGGTCGGTTTTCTTGCCAAGAAACCGCGTTTTAGCAAGGTGTCCTTATAGCCTTTCCTTCCCCTCCCCCCCCACAGACACATACGCACCTGTGACGATGTTGGCAGGCAAATTGAGGATGAACTAGGTTGTACCAGCAGAGAACGAAATAGCCAAAAGCCCATTCCCAGAAGGCTGAACCGCTTTTTCCGATCCCCCGTTGGAGATGGTCCCCCCAACGACCCAATCCGGAATTCGAACATAGTATTGGGACGCGGTGATGGTCGTGGTCAATGTATAGCTGAAAGGTCTAAGATACAGATGGACGAGTAATTTCTGGTCTGGCGTTGCCAGGAAAGCGCTCGTGATGAATTTTGGCCATCCTTGACCGTGCAACATCTATTCAAAAAGAAAAAAAAAAGCCAAATTTTAGGCTTATGACTGAATTACAAAAAAAAAGTTCCCTTTCTCACGGATAATTAGGTTCGAGTCCGAAAACATTCGAGTAGACGCTTTTGTAACGGCAAGCATCAGCGCTAACGGCCTTTTTCTAAACATTACTCATTGACTTACCCATCGTTCAGGATTTCTTGGAGAACAACGGATCAACTTTTTTATCATCATTGAACTGTGATCACGTAAGGATTCATGTTTTGGGCGCCGATCTGATTTTGTTGTTGGAGATATTGTCAACTCCACATATCTAACCAATCATTTTTAGAGACGGACGGAACTCCGCAAGAGCGAAAGCCAAACGCACACTTCTGGTCAAAGCCGCTAAAAGGGCGTTATACGTAATTTTTCTCGGCCTTTTTTTTGAGGAACAAAAAAAATTGGATGAGATTTGCGGTTGTCATGATTGTTCTTTGTGAAACCCACTCGATCGGCGAATTTGGGATCTCCAGTAATTTGATAGAGGTACGATCTGCTGATGTAGTTTTTTAGTCGAGTTTGCTGGACAAAATAAATTGAACGCGGGCTTACGAGAACTTGGATCCAGTCGAACTTGAGCTGTTAAAAGGAAGCGTAAGATAGGTAAAACGTACCACCACGAGACATGTTTCCGTCCTGGCGAAACAAGTAGCTTTTAAAAAGTATGAGATCAAAGACAGGCTCCACACCCTTTGACTGCCTCAAGACCGGTTAGATATTCGTCGGCAGCATAGATACCAGATGGTCTGCCATGGTACTGGAAAAAAATATCCCAGCCTTTGCTCGCAACGTCGAGGTCTGATGAAATGAGCTTCGGTGTGTCAATACCGTAATAGGCAAGCACTGACCAGTTTGGTTATGTGTGAAGGGGTAAGTACTTGGCAGAGCCTTGAGACCTTCTGCCATGTTGACACCATGCCACTAGGTAGGAAACCTCACTTGAGTGGCTTGCCATGTTAGTATGAAATGAGAAAATCACCGTTAGGGGGAGATTGAATAGGTTCTGTGTGATTGAGTGAAATCGCTCATTCGGAATACAAGGCACGTACTGGTATGTACTCAACTAAGGTAACGTTAAGGATTAAGAGGACATCACGAGTCCACTAGTGCCACTCACCGGCCGTTGTCGGGAAATACTGGAAAGTCAAATGTCAGAGCGGAATCTTGTCGGAGAAATTCATCGAACGGCTACCTGTTGAGAGGACACCTTCCCCCGAGGCACTCCAGTCCATTTCAATAGCTTCATAGTCTCCAATAAGAGATCCTCGTTCCCGTTGGGGTGATCGTCATACAACCTATCACAGATTTCATTCACAAGTATCAATAGATACCATCGCGTGTCGTACCATTGAAGGGTTATCACAAAGTCTTCTCAACGGATAGTGGTCCAGGCTTCAACACCCTCCCCATTGTTCTTGAGTATCGTGTTTGCCAAGGCAATAAACTTGTACAGGGCGAGGACCTTGTCGGTCAGATCAGGATAGACTTCTGTCATTTGGATGGCGCCAAAGAAGAAGGGGTATCTGGGGAAATGGCGAGGAAAAAGAACACTGAAAGAGAAAACTGACCTTCCCCACAAATGACGCGGTTTGTTAGTGCCTACCTCGAGACCGACCCAGCCAGTTGAGTCTTGGTGGTCCAAGACGTAGTTTAGAAAGTCTAGGGTCTTCTGGTTGATGACTCTATGATTAACGAGCACGCTATTTGGTACTATGGTATTCTGTAGATGGAAATCGTCAGATTGAGTTGGACTTACAAGCCAATAGCTCCCAGCTGAGTCGAGTCAAAGTCTGGGGAAATGATTGAGACTGGTGACGCACCTTCCAAGTTGAAGCTTGGGTTCTGCCGGTCCAGTCGGTGTCCGAAACCCTGTGTATTGATCAGTCTGATCTGGAGAGAGGAGTAGGGTATTACCAGTGATAGAATTCGTGGCCTACAAGGCCGTCAGAAACAGAGTGGTTACAGAGCAGAAAAAAAGTACCTGGTCCAGAAGCCAACCAACGGGTTGCACCTGACCAAGGGGGAGTGTAAGGAACTTCTTTGGCGCAACTATAGAGTGTCGATATCACAAGAGGTTCATAGAATCAAGGGTTTCCCTACGTCCAGATTGCCTGTAGACAGCTAGCTGCAGAGAAAAGCAAGGATGGTAAAGTGGATAAACACATTATTGCAATAAAAGAGAAGTGGGTGGAGCAGACAAAATTCTTGGACTGAACTTTTTTTTGGATCAAAAATCTATTACACAGTGCTCAGTCATAGTCTGGCCTTGAGCTGAACTTTGGAGGAGAGATGAAAGATATATATAGGGAACAAAGGGACTTCCATATATGGAGTTTGGCTGTCATTGCTCTGATGAGTCCTTTAAAAGGATGAAAGCCTGGACCATTTCAATTGAGATCCCAGCTTAGCTGTTGCCTTTTGAGACTCATCATCCAGTAGTAACTGACCTAACCTAACCCTAACAATTATCCTCTACCATTAATCACAGATAGGTACAATCTGAGCACATTATAGAGGAGTGTAGGAGCTGCCATCCTTGTTCTGGAGACAGATTAGCCTCATCAGAGTACTAAAATGTTATTATTTTGCTGTCAATTGTTAGTCTGGCTTAATAACAACACTCTGGGCCTTGTCCAGATGTAAGGCCTTGTATGCTTGCATCAACAATTTTAAATAGTCATCCCATGTTTTTGGAGATTGATTTGTAATTTCATAGATAATACATGCATTTTGCAACTTGTTGGTATCACAAATGGTTACTTACTTGTTTGTGATTGATTGAATATAAGTTCTCAAAGACTTGATAGCAGAGTAGAATAAGCAACAAGAGATATTGTTAAGTCTGAAGTCTAATCCTCAGACTGGAGAGCCTTATATATACATGAGTGGATGGTCTGTGCACCTGAACAGAGCATCACATGTCTACTGCCTATTGTTCTACATATGGCAGTCCTTTTATGTCTAGAATAGAGATAACCTAACTATAAAAGAAGCAGTTCTTGTTTGTATTCAAGGATTGATGAGTATCTATAGATAATAGATCAGTACTATATCAAACATTGAGGTCCTTGTATCTCCACAGGATCTTATTGCCCTAAGGTCTATTCATGATCATCAGAAGCATATTGAAGAGAGCTTCCATGTGCATATGGAAACAAACATCTGCATTCAGTGGTTCCCAAGATATTAGCTAATCAGTGTCCAGCACTGATTAACTGATATCTCAATAGATACTAATTGCTTTGACATGTTTTAGGCAATTTTTGAAAGGTCCTCTTAAGGGCTTTCAGACACATTTTAGACAGTGGGAATCATGCAAGTATTTGTGGAGATATGGCCAAATGAAGTTTGTAATAGTTGGGGATGACTTCTATTATTTTGTTAATGTAAACCTTGTTACTATAATTGACAATTCTTGCCAATGTCCTGTATTGTTCTGCATACTTGATGAAATTCTTCTTAGCTAGATCTTTGTTGACCCAAAGCACTGTTAGTTCCTTTTTCACTCTCTTCTTGTTATTTCGTTGTCTGTAAATATTTTTGAGTTCTTGTGCAAAGTCACTCCAAGAACTAACATCCATTCCTGCCTGAACCTTGTCATAATATGATTTTATATATGTGCTGGTAGGAGGACAAAGATGAGTAAGGGTACATATAGTTTTCTAATTGTCTACTATAATTTCAAATGCCAAATAGTAGAGAGCAATTTGGCTCAACCAATTATATAGGTACATTTTATTTTCAGAGCCTGCAAATATTGATGGCTCTGGCACCTTGGCCTTGGAGATGATATTTCTTCCAGGAAGCCTTGTTAGCTCTTTCTGAAATTGTAAAACTTGTGCCTCCAATATTATGAAATGGCAGGTAAGCTAGATAATCTACAGTGGCAGATTATTTTATTTCTTTTTCATTTCTTTTAATTAGGTAATATTGAATGTGCATGGGACATTATAACTCAAAAAGGATGTATGAGATAAAATAGCTAGGCAAATACTTGTAAATACACATTTGTATATAAGTAGCTAAACCAATTAGCGAGAGCTTTAATGAGTTCTTTTTGTCAACTCTGACTTGGAGTATGATCTTAGGTTACCTCAACCAATGGTCACTATACTAGAACTCGTTTACACTTCTAGAATACTGATTGCCTCAATCCTTGTTCAACTTTATTCTTATCACTCTCTCAGTATGTGATCAACTCAGATCACTCCCAGCTTTCTCATAGCCAGGCCACAGGCTTAAGTGGACTGACTGGGAAGTTTAGACCCCAGAGGTGGACAGCTAGGACCAAGCTCAGATACTAGCCTAGACCAGACCTTACAACTAAGTAGTGCTTGTTAAAAATACCTGTAAACTTTTTTGCATTATATACTTTGTACTACTGGTCTATTGTGATCAGTCTACACAGAGAAATATTGCCACATCCTTAAAAAGGCAATTAGTGTAGGGATTTTCTCCTTGGAGTGATAGCCAAAGTATTATTAGGGCAGTAGTTAGTAAGGCAGTAGGCACCTGGCTGGGAGAAGATCTGTGTGCCCCAACAAACATACTGTGAGCTCTTTGAAAAAGACAATGCACCCTCAACAAATACATATTTCCTTTTTTTTTAACACAAATACACAACTCCTGTCCAGAATATAGTGCAATGTTTCTGGACCAATACAATTAGCTCATGAGTAATATGCTCAACAAATGGTGTGCCCTTGCCAAACTAAGAGCAGAATCAGAGGGAAGGAAAGGAAGGATATGTAGACAATGTGGAAGGTTCAGACACCTCACCCAGAAGTGTAGGAATGGAGAAGAACAGAAGGAGAAGACAGTGGGAGGAAATAGATTTGAGGTACTGAAGAATCAGGTGATGTAGTGTGGAGTAAGGAAGTTAAGGAGGAAAGAAGTATAGGAGGAAAAGATGCAATGCTTCAAGTGTGGAGAGGAGGGATATAAGAAGTGGGAGTATTCTAAAGTAAATAAGAGGAGAAAAGAGGAAGTAGCACCACCATAAGAGGTATGGAGGAAGATGAAAGAACATTGTGAAGCTAGGGGACTGCCCCCTAGAGGAGCAGTAATGAGTATAGAGGGGTGAACAACAAGTAGAGAATGTTATAAAACAGTAGGTAAGCTAGATGATCCGCTGCAGTAGATTATTTTATTTCTTTTTCTTTTCTGATAATTATGTAATATTAAATGCATGTGGAACATTATGACTCAAAAGAGATGTGCAGGATAAAATAGTTAGGCAAATACTTGTAAACACATATTTGTGTATAAGTAGCCAAGCTAATTAGCAGGAACTCTAATGAGTTCTCTTTGTCAAACTCTGACTTAGAGTATGAGTGAGGTTAAGGTTACTTAACCAAGGCTTCAATCATTACACTAGAACTCGTTAACACTTTTAGAATACCGATTGTCTCAATCCTTGTTCAACTTTATTCTCATCGTTCCCTTGGTATGTGATCAACTCAGATCACTCCCAACTTCCTCATAGCTGGGACACAGGCTTAAGTGAACTGACTGGGAAGTTTAGACCCCAGAGGTGGACAACTAGAACCAAGCTCAGATACTAGTTTAGACCAGACCTCATAATTGAGTGGTGCTTAGTAGTTACTTGTATACTTCTTTATACTATATACTTTGTGCTACTGGTCCATTGTGATCAGTCTACACAGAGGAATATTGCCACATCCTTAAGAAGGTGATTAGTGCAGAGATCTCCTTCTTAGAGTGATACCCAAAGTACTATTAGGGCAGTAGTTAGTAAGGTAGTAGGCACCTGGCTGGAAGAAGACTTGTAGACCCCAGCAGACGTATTGTGAGCCCTTTGAAGAAGATGATGCACCCTCAATAAATACACCTTTTTCTTAACACAACAAAAACCTATCCAGAACAATATCTCTGGATCAATACAACAACCTCATGAGCAACATGCTCAATGAAAGGCATGCCCTAGCCAAATTAAGGGCAGAGTTAGAAGAAAGAGAAGAGAAGCTGTATAGATGATGTGAAAGGTTCAGGCACCTCACCCAGAACTGTAAAAGCAAAGGAGAACAGAAGAAGAAGACAGAAGAAGGAAATAGATTTGGAGTATTGGAAAGCTAGGTGATGCAGTGTGGAGTAATGGAGGTAAGGAGACAGGAAGTAGTGGAGTAGAAAGTGAAGTGTTTCCAGTATGGAAAGGAGGAACACAAGAAGTGGGAGTGTCCAGAAGAGAAAAGAAGAAAAGAGGTGGCATCCCCTTGAAAGGTATGGGAGAAGATAAAATGGCATTGTAGGGTGAAGGGGTTACCTCCATGAGGAGCAGTAATGAGTATTGAGAGGTGGATGACAAGATAGGAAGTAGTAACCCTTGTGGAATGCAGAGGATGTGACTACAAGGGAACAAAAACTCAGGAGAACAAGAGGCAGAGTTTCCTAAGCAAAGGGCAGCTGTGCAACATATGGTGTAGAAGCTGCAAAGAAGCATGGAATTAGAGAGAGGAGGAAGCAGAAAGTGGCAGAGCAGAAAGAGTGGAGTGTAGTACATATAGAGGTAGAGATATAGTAATAGGGGGTGGTGTAGAAAGAAATGAGAAGGGAGAAACTCTCTGTCCACCTTGTAGGATAGGAAAGAAAGTGCCATGATGGAATTAGGATGAAGAGTTGGAACAATCAGTGCCTAGGGCCCAGAAGGGGAGGGCTGGAATCACTAATCCAGAGAGAGTAGTAGGAACTGTCAATCAAAAGGCAGTGCAGAAGAAAGAAGTGAAAGATGTGAGGCGAATGTTCAAGCCTCTAAGAGAAGTGTGGATGAATGTAGGAATAGAGAGAATATATACTCATGAGGGAACAACTGTGAAGGCATTGCTTGATAGCAGGGCAACAGGAATGTTCATGAATAAAAGCCTAGCAGAGAGGGGAGGATATAGGTTGATTAAACTAAAGCAGCTGATACAAGTGAGAAATGTGGATGGTACCAGCAATAGTGGAGGTGCAATTATGCATGAAGTGGAAGTAAACATATTCTACAAGGGACATGTGGAGAGAGTGTGAATAAATGTCTGTGAGTTAGGAAAAACAGATGTGATTTTGGGTATACCATGGTTAGCAGCACATAATCCAGAGATAGACTGGGAGAAAGGAGAAGTTAGAATGACAAGGTGTCCACTGCTGTGTGGAAAAGCAATAAAGATAAAGTGGAAGAAAGAAATAAGAGAAGATGAGAAGAAAATTGTTAGATAGGTAGTAGACAAAAAGGAGAATTGGGAAAAAGAGGAAGAGATGGAAGCAGATCATAGGAAGGTAGAGGAAATGGTGTAATGAATAAGGTCTTAGTTGAATAACCTTAACCTTACTCGCACTCTAAGTCAGAGTTAACAAAGAGAACTCATTAGAGTTCCTGCTAATTGGCTCAGCTACTTATATATGAATATGTGTTTACAAGTATTTGCCTAACTATTTTATCCCACGCATCTCTTTTTGAGTCATAATGTCCCATGCACATTTAGTATTACAAAAGAAAAAGAAATAAAATAATCTGCCACTGCGAATCATCTAGCTCGTTTACTGTTTTATAACACCACCCTCCTCTCAAGGGTCCTTGTCCCAAGGACTTCTTTATAGCTCATCGTAGGGGTCCCTTAGGTCTCCCATATCAAGACTTTCATCCCCCAATTCTTTCAAGTATTTCCTATCTTCTTCTACTCTCTTCTTTGTTCCACTCTTCTATCATTCCTTCCTTGTACTCATGTTTCTTCTCTTCCATTCCTTTTAAGAACAGATTTCTACTATATCTGGAGAACAAATTTTTCTTCCACCATCTCCAATTTTCCTCCATTTGCTTCCAGTACTTTCTGTCATACTTCTTATTACCCTATCTATATAGCAACTTTGCCATGTATCTTCCTGGCAATTCTCTGCTAAACATCTTCCTATCTCCTTCTGCTTCTTGCCGTCTCACTTCTTCTTCTTCTTCTCTACTGTATTCCTTCTTGAATTCTTCAACCAACTCTATCGTGTTTTTCAAATTCTCTTTGCTCTCCTATGTATCTTCTTCCATTGTACATCCTTTCCATTGTGCCAAGTATTTGTCCTTTCCCCGTACTTTTTTCTTGTTCATAATCTTCTCCACCTTCCATTCTTCTTCCCCTTCAATTACTACTGGTTGTGGTGCTTTTTTTCCACTTGTGACTTATATTTTCATACCCTACTAACATTGATCACTGGATGTATTTTAACTGTTCTTGGCAATTCCAATTCTATTGCATTGTTTGAAATAATCACCTTTACTTTGTAAGGTCCTACAAAGCATTTGGTAAACTTCTCTGTACATCTTCCAGCCATTTGGTATTTCAGATCTTTTATGCTGAGTAGCACCAGGTTGCCTACTTGGTGTTCTTCCACCTCTCCTCTTTCTCTATCCGCATATCACTTCATCTCTTCTTGGGCTTTCTGTAGTGCTGTTTTAGCTTCTTCCTGCACACTTCTCATCCTTTCTGCAAACTTCTCTGCTCCTTCATACTTCCCCTTTTTCCTTATCTCAAATCCCATCCTTGGATCTTGTCCCTGATTTGCTTTAAATGGTGATACCTTCGTACCAGTATGCACTTTATTGTTGTAGGTGAATTTAGCCATACCCAGCCATTCTGGCCATTGCTTTTGTCAGTGGTCTATGAACATTCAGAGATACTGTTCCAACTCCTGGTTCATTCTTTCTGTCTGGCCATTTGTCTATGAGTGAAATGCTGTAGACAACTTTGTCTCGATCCCTAGCATGCAATTCAACTCTCTCATGATACCTGCCATGAACTGTGGTCCTCTATCTGAAATTATACTATCTGGTAATCTGTGTAACTTTCAGACATTATCTCTAAATAGTCGTGCTAGCCCCTCTGCACTCGTTTTCTTTGTAGTAGGTACAAAATATGCCATTTTTGTAAATCTGTCTACTACTACTAAGATTGAGTCATATCCTTGAGCCAAGGGCAACTTCGTAATGAAGTCCATACTAATATGGGTCCACGCTTTCTCTGGAATCAAATTCGGCATCAACTTTCCTGCCGGTGGTTGTGTTTGATTCTTATTGCACTAACAGGCATCATACTCCTCCACATATTATTTCACCTCCCTAGTGACCCCTGGCCACCAGAAGTTCCTTATCACCAACTCTGCTGTCTTCCACTGTCCTTTATGTCCTCCTACAGGCGTATCATAATGTAGCCTGATCACCTCTGCTCTCAACTTTTCATCTCTAGGGACATATACCTTTTCCTCCTTCAATATTAGGCTGTCTTCTTGATGTCACTCTTCATCTCTCAATATTTTCACTCCTGCTTACTTCATCTCTTTTACAGCTTTAACCACTTCATCATTTTTTGCTTTACATTTCCTTACTTTGTCCAATAGGTCCATCCCTTCTATAACTACTTCCATCACTCTGATCTGTTTTGCCTTTAGCCACTCTTTCTTTACCAGCATCTGTTCCTCATTATCCTTCTCCACTCCAACCTCCCAATCTGGCCTCCTACTCAACCCATCTGCCTTCCCCATTTTACTCTCTGGGATATGTTTCAACATGAAGTCAAATCTAGATAAGTACAGAGCCAATCACACTTGTTGGTGATTTAGTTTTTGATTACTCATAAAGTACTCTAGATTCTTGTGATCTGTCTACACTTTGAATTTACTCTTAGTTCCTTCTAGGAAATGTCTCCAAGCCTCTAAGCAGCATATTATAGCTAGCATTTCCTTATCATATATCTTGTAGTTCCTCTCCATTTCATTTAACGATTTGGAAATATATGCTACTGGTCTCCACTTGTTATCTTTGCACTTAATAGACAACACTCCTCCCATTCCAAAGTTAGAGGCATCTGCCTCTACCCTAAACTCTTTATCCAGGTTGGATGCAACTAATAGAGGTTGATTTGTGAAGACCATTTTCAACTGCTCAAAAGCCCTTTGTTGCTCCTCTCCCCATCTCCACTTTTCCTCTTTCTTCGTTAAATCATTCAAGGGTCTAGCCAGCTTTGCAAAATCCTTCACAAATCGTCTATAATAATTTTCAAGTCCCAAGAACTTTCTAACATCTCTGACCATTTTAGGTACCAGCCAGTTTAACACTTCTGCCACTTTATCTTCCTCCATCTCAATCCTCCCCTGATCCATCACTACTCCCAGGAAGTTTACTTTCTGTACCTTCCAAGCACACTTCTCTGGTTTTACATAGAGGTCATTCTCTTCCAACCATTTCAGCACTTCTTCCACCAGCTCATCATGCCCTTCCTTTGTCTCCATTCCTATCAACGCATCATCCACAAATGCTGCCACCTTCCCTTTGTTGATCATGTCTCTCAAAATTTCATTCATCATGCCTTGGAACATGGCAGGTGAATTTGTCATTCTGAAAAATATCACCACTGGCTCATATGATCCCATATGAGTAGTGAAGGCCACCTTCCACTTGTCTCCTTTCTTTATCCTTACATTATTATATCCCCATTGTAAGTCCATTTTGGTGAATACTCTCTTGTTACCCATACTATCTACTAGGTCTGTAATTAATGGTAATGGGTAGTTGTTCTTCACAGTTTGCTTGTTGAGCCTACAATAGTCCATAACCATGCACTTTCCCCCATCCTTCTTGCCTACAAAGAATACTAGCAGGGTTTGAGGCAATTTAGAAGGTCTAATATATCCCTTCTTCAAATGCTCATCAACAAATTTCTGTACCTCCTCCTTTTCATTTCTGGAGAGAGGATACACTCTTACTTTACTTGCTTTGAAATCATTGTTGAGATCTATTGCATAATCCCATACCTTCTTAACCAGCATTCTTTCTGACTCCACCTTTTCAAACACTTTCAGCCACTTGTGGAACCTTTTAGGCACCATCTCTTCCACCTTCCTATGATCCACCTCTATCTTTTCCTCTCTTCCCCAGTCCTTCTTTTCATTTACTACCCATCTAACGATTTTCTTCTCATCTTCTCTTATCTGTCATAAATTGCCTACCCGAACCAAAATAGTATGGCTAGAAGGATGGGAAGAACAAGAATTATTCTCAGATAGACTAAATGAAGGATTCTAATTATAGAAAAGAGATAAGATAAAAGATAAGATAGGGTCACATGACAGGTCACATGATGGAATCTTCTGGAAGAATCAGTAGTTACTTAAGTGTATACATAGACAAATAGAAATTGTGTATAAGTAGGTAGCACAATCCACTAAGAGACTCTATCGAGTTCTCTTTGTTCTCTCATAACGTTGAGTGTGATAAGGCAGTCGTCTCAACTACTCTATCATTACATTAGAACTCGATATCACTCTATCTGTACCGTTCTTCACGAACCCTATGTACCCTTTCTCTTTACTCTCTCATTGCCCTCGGTATGCTGGTCATCGCAACCAATGACCACCATGACACAGCAGGGCCCTAGGCTAAAGAGGACTTGTTAGTCAGTTAGGGACTAACGGTAGAAGCATAGTACCAAGCTCAGGTACTGCGTCTGAGACCTGACCTCTGAATTGAGCAGGCTCGATATATACTTGTTTTCTTTCTCATTATTAACCTTGTGCTGGGAGCTCATTGTAGTTCCTACACACAGAGGAGTGACAGTCGTTCCTTAGAAAGCTGTCTAGTTTAGGGGTTCTGTCACAGTTGTGCTATGGACCAGTAGTCACATACTATATGGTTTACCATTCCACCAAAAGGGCGATGTTAGCAAGGCTACTTGCTAACAAGGGTTCAGCTATTTATGTGGTTCATTGAACAAGTATTTTGTTATACTTCTATGGCACTATTTAGTAGTCACTTTTTTGTGACAGGTTTGCATCTTTGCAGCAATAGTATAACCCTATTACTAGGGCAGTAGTTAGTAAGGAAGTAGGTGCTTAGCGGAGAGAAGACACACTCCCCAGTAAGCATAAAAAATTAGTTCAGAAGAAGATGACCGCTTCTTGTATGAGGAAACAACATCTGAAGAAGAAGATGTTTGGGACGATGATATGTCCTACCAACAATCATCCCAGAGTCAACAGCCCCAACAACAACAATAACAACAACAACAATAACAACAAGAAGCTGGTCTCACCATGGATCAGATTCTCCAGTACCTTGCCCAACACACAATGGCGATCGAGCAGCTCCTATCTAGGAGGCAAATGCAGGGGGAGGCAGCCAAGCCTCCACTGTTTGATGGAGAAAGAGAGAAGGTGGTAGGCCTCATCAATGCCTGCCATTTATACATCAGTATAAGAATGAAGGGAAGTGGGGAGGAGGTGAAGATATCATGGGTGTTGACATATGTGCAGGGAGCAAGTATGACAATGATAATCTCAAAGTAATTGATCTAGACACAAAAACTTTGTTAGAGAGCCATCTTAGACTGGAAAAAAATCCACTGAAGAAAGGCACAAAAAATGCAATAGCCGCAGTCCAAACTACTATAAATTACAATGTCAAAGACAAAAAATGATCAATAAAATTATATTAATAGTAATACTTTGCTAAATTTTCAAAAGGCAATTACATGAAAAGCATAAGACAAAGATCAAAGTTGTTACTTAGTTATATTTAAAGTAACTGTCATCTAAGTACCTTAAGCTCTTATAAATATATTATTAGAATTGCAAAAATTTTTGATTCCCTTTCTTAGCTTTACCACAGTATCACATCTTAAAGAGCCAGAAATAAAGAATATGATGCTATCATATCTCGAATACAAAGCCTATGTAAAATTAAAGCAGGATCTTCTGATATTAAAAAGCTAGTAGCCACAAGAAGATATAATAAATATGCAATATTTAAATTTATCTTCTGTATGATTATTAACCGGATCTTTAATATTAGAGTTAAATGGTACTAGAAAATATACCTTTTGTAATTTGAAGATTATTTTATAACTATTTAGTTTCATCTTAAACTATATACTATTTAATTTAAATTTTGAAAATTAATTAAACTATCCCCTCAATTGCGAAAGTCTTCCAAAAAGCAGGAAAAAATCTAGTTTCTATTTACTTGTTTATGGAAAAGTCAAATTGTGGTATAACATATATTGGGAGTAGTATAAAATTAGACAAAAGATTTAGGGTACATTTAAGTTCTATAACTTCAATAAATAAATTTAATAATTATCAATATTCTGTTGTAATAGGGTTATTGTCACAAACTTCATTTGGCCATAACTCCACGGATACTTGCACGATTCCCACGGTCTAAGATGCGTCGGAAAGCCCTCAGGAAGACCTTTCGAACGATGCCCAAAACGTGTCAAAGCAATCAGTACTCATCAAGATATCAGTTAATCAGTGCTGGACACTGATCGGCAGATATCTCTGGAACCGCCAAACACGGACGTTTGCTTCCATGTGCACATGGAAGCTCTCTTCAATACACTCCTGACGACCATAAATAGACCTTAGGACGATAAGATCCTGTGGAGATAAAAGGACCTCAAGGTTTGGCATGACACTGATCTATTACCCATAGATGCACATCAATCCTTGAACACAACAAGGACAGCCCCTTATATGGTTAAGTTATCACTATTTTAGACACAAAAGGACTGC
>Ga0153955_100511_pt1 | contig 17439 bp, 41 predicted proteins | sample TSFL039MetaG_FD_104744 | JGI IMG/M metagenome (GOLD analysis project Ga0153955, IMG submission 104744) | Attine ant fungus gardens microbial communities from Florida, USA - TSFL039 MetaG | ecosystem: Host-associated > Fungi > Mycelium > Unclassified | place: USA: Florida, Wekiwa Springs...
ATAGTCTGAGGATTAGACCTCAGACTTAACAACATCTTTTGTTGCTAAACTACTTCACATTTTTGAGCCTTTTGAAGACCACTCTTGCAAATCACAAACTAGTAAGTAACCATTTGTGATAGTGAAAGAGCATTGTGGAGTGAGGGGGCTGCCTCTAAGGGGAGCAGCAATGTGTATGGAAGGATAGATGACACACAGAGAAGTAGCAATGTTTGTAGAGTATAGGGGGTGTGAGTACAGAGGCACAAAGACTCAGGAAAACAAAGAGCAGGGTTTTCTGGGAAAGGAGCAGTGGTGTAATACATAGTGTGGAGAATGTAAAGAGGCATGGAATTGGAAAGATAGAAAAGCGAAGGAAAGAAGAGCAGAGAGAGTGAAATATAGTATGTATGGAGAAAGAGATGCAGTCATTTGGAAGATGGAGAGAAGTGAGAAAGGAGAGATTTTCTGTCCATCTTGTAGGACAAGAAAGAAAACACTGTGGTGGAATTGGGGCAGAAAAGTAGAATGGACAGTGCCTAGAGTCCAGAAGAGGAGGGCTGGAATCATTGATCTGAGAAAGGTGGCAGAAACTGTCAATTAGAAGGCAGTGCAGAAAGGGGAAGTGAGAGAGATGAGGCAAACATTTAAGCCTCTAAGAGAAGTATGGATGAACATGGGTATCGAAAAGATAAATATACACAAAGGAAAAACAGTGAGGGCGTTGCTTGATAGTGGAGTAACAGGAATGTTTATGAGCAAAAACTTGGCTCAAAAGGGAGGATATAGGCTAATCAAGCTGGATCAACCATTATAAGTAAGAAATGTGGATGGCACTAGAAATAGTGGAGGAGCAATAACTCATGAGGTAAAGATGAACATGTTCTACAAGGGGCATATAGAAAAAGTACAGATGGATGTTTGTAAGTTAGGGAAGATGGATGTGATATTGGTTAGTAGGCCATAATCCAGAAATCAACTGGGAAAAAAGAGAAGTGAGAATAACGAGATGTCCACCACTGTGTGGAAAAACAGTTAAGATAAAAGGGAAGAAAGAGATGAGAGAAGATGAAAGAAAGATTGTGAGATGGGCAGTGGACAAAAAGGAAGACTGGGGAAGAGAGGAAGAAATAGAGGCAGATCATAGGAAGGTAGAGGAAATGGTACTCAAAAGGTTCCATAAATAGCTGAAAGTGTTTGGGAAAGTGGAGTCAGAAAGGATGCCAGTTAGAAAGGTATAAGGCTTCAAGTTGAGGTTGAGTAACCTTAACCCAGATCACACTCTAAGTTAGAGTTGACAAAGAGAACTTATTAGAGTCCTTACTAAATTGTGTACACTACTTATACAAGTTTGATTATTTGTTCTTGTTTACTGATCTAATGATCTTACATAATTAAAAGAAAAGAAAAAGAAAAAGAAAATTAAATATTGACTTAGGAGAATTCAGCGGTTTATGACACCACCCCTCTCTCAAGAGTCCTCGTCCCAAAGACTTCTCATAATTCATTGTATGGGTCCCTTAGGTTACCCATATCCTGATTTTCATCTTTCAACCCCTCCAAGTACTTTCTATCTTCCTCTATCCTTTGTTGGTCTTCTTCATTCTCTTCTTCATTCTATTCTTCTATCATTCCTTCCTTGTACTCATGTTTCTTTTCTTCTATTCTTTTCAAGAACAGATTTCTACTATATCTGGAGAACAGATTTTTCTTTTATCACCTTCAGTTCTCCTCCATTTGTTTCCAGTACTCTCTGTCATATTTCTTGTTACTTCACTTATAGAGTAACTTAGCCATATACCTTCTGGATAATTTTCTGCTAAACATTTCTCTGTCTTCTTCTGCCTCTTGCTGTCTCACTTCATTTTCTTCTTCTCTACTATACTCTTTCTCAAATTCTTCTACTAACTTCATGATGTTCTTCAAATTCTCCCTACTCTCCCATGTGTCTTCTTCCGCTGTACATCCCTTCTATCGTACCAAGTACTTGTCTCTTCCTTGTACCTTTCTCTTGTTCATAATCTTTTCTACCTCCCATTCTTCTTCTCCCTCAATTACCACTGGTTGTGGCATTTCCCTTTTCTGTCCTTTCACTTGTGATTTGTATTGTCATACCTGACTGACATTAACTACTGGATATATTCTAATTGTACTTGGAAAATCCAATTCTATTGCATTACTGGAAATTATTGCCTTTACTCTGTAAGGTCCTACAAAGTGTTCAGTGAATTTCTCCATTCGTCTTCTGACCATCTTGTACTTCAGATCTTTAGTGCTGAGTAGCACTAAGTCGCTGACCCTATATTCTTCTACCTCTCCTCTCTCTGTGTCTACATACCTTTTCATATTTTCCTGCGCTTTTTGTAGCACTGCTTTTGCTTCTTCCTATACATTTCTCATTTTCTCTGCAAACTTTTCTGCTCCTTCGTATTCCCTCTTCTTTCTCATCTCGAATCCTATTCTTGGATCTTGTCCTTGATTTGCCTTAAAGGGTGACATCCTGGTTTCCGTGTGCACCTTATTGTTATAGGCAAATTCAGCCATTTCTAACCATTCTGACTACTGTTCTTGTCGATGATCTATGAATATCTAGAGATACTGTTCCAATTCCTGGTTCATTCTCTCCGTTTAGCCATCTATTTGTGGGTGGAATGCTATAGACAACTTTGTCTCGATCTCCAGCATGTGATTGAGCTTCTTCATTATTCCTGCTGTGAACTGTGGTCCTCTGTCAGAGATTATACTATCTGGTAGTCCATGTAACTTCCAAACATTATCTCTAAACAAGCATGCTAGTCCCTCCACACTTGTTCTCTCTATAGTAGATATGAAATGTGCCATTTTTGTGAATCTGTCTACTACTACTAAGATTACGTTGTAACCTTGTGCTAAGGGCAACTTTGTAATGAAGTCTGCACTAATATGAGTCCATGCCTTTTCTGGAATCAAATTTGGCATAAGTTTTCCTGCTGGTGGTTGTGTTCAATTTTTGTTGCGCTAGCAGGCATTACACCCCTCAACATACCACTTCACTTTTTTAGTGACCCCTGGCCACCAGAAATTCCTTGTTACCAACCCTGCCATCTTCCACTACCCTCTATGTCCTCCTACAGGCATATCATGATGTAGCCTGATCACCTCTGCTCTCAATTTCTTGTCTCTAGGAACATATGCCTTTCCCTCTTTCAGCATTAGGCCATCTTCCTGACGCCATTCCTTATATCTCAGCATTTTCACCCCTGCTCATTTCATTTCCTCCACTGCTTTTATTACTTTGTCGTCTTTTGCCCCACACTTCCTTACTTTGTCCAATAGATCAACTTCTTTTATTATCACTTCTACCACTTTAATCTTCTTTGCCTCCAACCATTTCTTCTTTACCAACATCTACTCCTCATTATTCTTTTCCACTCCAACCTTCCAGTCTGGTCTCCTACTCAGTCCATCCGCATTCCCCATCTTACTTCCTGAAATATGCTTCAATATGAAGTTAAACCTTGATAAGTACAAAGCCCATCTCGCTTGTTTATGATTAAGCTTTTAGTTGCCCATAAAGTACTCTAGATTTTTATGATCTATCCAAACTTTGAATTTACTCCTTACTTCTTCCAGGAAATATCTCCATGCCTCTAGATATTGTATTACAGCTAGCATCTCTTTATCATGTATCTCATAATTTCTCTCTGTTTCATTTAGTGATTTAGAAATATATGCTACTGGTCTCTATTTACCATCTTTGCACTTAATGAACAGTACCTCTCCTATTGCAAAGTTAGAGGCATCCACCTCCACTCTGAATTCCCTGTTCAAATCTGGTATGACTAGTAGTGGTCTGCTCATGAAGACCTGTTTTAGCTGTTCAAACACCATCTGTTGGTCCACTCTCCAATTCTACTTCTCTTCCTTCCTCATCAGGTTGTTTAAGGGTCTATCCAGCTTTGCAAAATCCTTCACAAATCATCTATAGTAATTTGCAAGTCCCAAGAACTTCCTGATGTCTCTGACCATCTTAGGTACAGACTAGTTCAGTACTCCCACTATCTTATTTTCTTCCATTTCGATCTTCCCCTGACCTATTACTACTTTCAGGAAGTTTACTCTCTGTACCTTCCAGGCACATTTCTTTGGTTTCACATAAAGGTTGTTTTCTTCCAACTGTTGCAATACTTCTTCCATAATTTCATTATATCCTTCTTCCCCATTTGTTCCCACCAGCACATTATCCACAAATACTGCCACCTTCCCTTTGTTGATGAGATCTTTCATGATCTTATTCATCATTCCCTAGAATGTTGCTGGTGAATTCATCATTCCAAAGAATATTACCACCAGTTCAAATGATCCTATGTGTGTAGTAAAGGCTACTTTCCACTTATCTCCTTCCTTTATCTGCATGTTGTTGTAACCCCACTAGAGATCTATCTTTGTAAATAGTTTCTTATTGCCCGTACTATCTACTAAGTCTGTAATTAATGACAGAGGGTAGTTGTTCTTAACTGTCTGCTTGTTTAACCTTCTGTAGTCCATCACTATGCATTTTTCACCATCTTTCTTGCCCATAAAGAACACTGGTGAAGTTTGAGGTGATTTTGAAGGTCTGATGTATCTCTTCTTTAGATGTTTATCAATGGACTTCTGTACCTCTTCCTTTTTGTTTCTAGAGAGAGGATATACTCTTGTTTTACTAGCTTTGAAGTCACTGTTGAAATCTATCACATGATCCCACACTTTTATTACTGGCATTCTTTCTAACTCCACCTTTCCAAACACCTTTAGCCACCTATGGAACCGTTCAGGCACCATTTCCTCTATCTTCCTATGGTCTGCTTCTATTTCTTCCTCTTTTCCCCAGTCTTCTTTCTCATCTACTGCCCATCTCACAATCTTTTTTTTGTCTTCTCTCGTTTATTTTCTTCCTTTTATTTTTTCCACATAGTGGTAGGCATCTTATCATCCTGACTTTCTCTTTTTCCCAATCTATCTCCAGATTATGGGCCACTAGCCATGGCATACCCAAAATCATGTCTGTCTTTCCTAGTTCACAGACATCCATTTGTACTCCCTTGACATGTCCTTTGTAGAATATATTTACTTCTACCTTATAAGTTATCACACCTCTACTGTTACTGGTGCCGTAGACATTCCTCACTTGCAAAGGTCGATCTAGCTTGATCAACCTATATTCTCCTTTCTGAGCCAAACTTTTGCTTATAAACATCTCCATTGCTCTACTATCAAGCAATGCTTTCACTGTTCTTTCTTCATGAGTATCTATCTTTTCTATACCCACATTCATCTATACTTCTCACAGAGGCTTGAATGTCCACCTCATATCTCTTGCTTCTTTTTTTTGCACTGCCTTCTGATTGACAGTTTCTGCCACTCTCCCTGGATCAGTGATTCCAGTCCTCCTCTTCTGGGCCCTAGGCACTGTCCATTCTATTTCTCCATCCCAATTCCACTATGGCATCTTCTTTCCTGTCCTACAGGGTGGACAGAAAATTTCCCCCTTCTCATTCTTTTTCATTTTCCAAATGACTGCATCTTTTCCCCCACATACACTGTACTTTACTTGCTTCACTCTTCCACTTTCCACTTCTCTGTCTCTCCAGTTCCACACATCTTTGTAACTCCCACACCACATGTTACTCAACTGCTCTTTCTCCAGGAAACCTTGCCCCCTGTTCTTCTGAGTTTTTGTTCCCTTGTAGTCACATCCTCTGCACTCTACAAGGGTTACTACTTCCCATTTTGTCATCTACCCCTCCATACTCATTACTGCTCCTCATGAAGGTAACTCCTTTGCCCCACAATGCTCCTTTATCTTTTCTCACACCTTGTATGGTAGTGCTGCTTCCTCTCTCTTCCTTTCTTTCATCTTTGGACACTCCCACTTCTTGTGTCCCTTTTCTCTGCATGCAAAACATCTCACTTCTTCTCTTACTATTTCTTGCCTCCTCACCTCCCTTACTCCACACTGCATTACTTGACTCTTCAACACCTCAAACCTATTCTCCACTGCCATCTCCTTCTTCTGCTCTTTTCCACTTCTACACTTTTGGGTGAGATGCCCAAACCTCCCACAACACCTGCATATCTTCTCCCCTCTTCCTTCTAATTCTACTCTTAGTTTGGCGAGGGCATGCCATATTATTCATGAGTTTGTTGTATTGTTCCAGTAATCTAGTGTTATGTTCTGGACAGGTTTTGCATGTATGTTGTAAAAAAAGGTATATATTATTTGAGGGTGCATTGTCTTCTTTTACGGGCTCACAGTATGTCTGCTGGGGTGCACAAGTCTTCTCCTAGCCAGGTGCCTACTGCCTTACTGACTACTACTCTAATGATACTGTAGCTATCACTCCAAGGAGGGAATTCCTACACTAATTGCCTTCTTAAGGATACAGCAATATTCCTCTGTGTAGACTGATAGTCCCTAACTGACTAACAAGTCCCCTTAAGCTTGGGGCCCAGCTATGTTGTAGTGGTCATTGATCATGATGATCAACACACCAAGGATAATAAGAATAAGTGTGCTTGGAACCGAGGTGGTTAGGAGCTGGTAGTGAGAAATAAGTTCTAGTGTAAGGCTTCAAGTCAAGATCAAGTAACCTTAACCCTTAACCTACTCTAAGTCAGAGTTTGACAAAGAGAACTTGTTAGAGTCCTTGCTAGTTTTCATACACTACTTATACATATTTGACTATTTTTCCTTGTTTACTGATCTAATGGTCTTACATAATTAAAAGAAAAGGAAATTAAAATTAAAATTAAATATTGACTTAGGAGAATTCAGTGGTTCATAACAAAAGGTATGGGATCATGTAATAGATCTTAATAATAATTTCACAGCTAGCAAAGTAAGAGTGTATCCTCTCTCCAGAAATGAAAAGGAAGAGGTACAAAGGTTCGTCAATGAGCATTTGAAGAAGGGATACATCAGACCTTCAAAATCATCTTAAACTTTGCCAGTGTTCTTTGTGGACAAGAAAGATGGGGGGAAACACATGGTTATGGACTACAGGAGACTCAACAAGCAAACAGTTAAGAATAATTACCCTTTGCTGTTAATTACAGATCTGGTAGACTCTATGGGAAATAAAAGAGTATTTACTAGATCTCCAGTAGGGCTACAACAATGTATGGATCAAGAAAGAAGATGAATGGAAGATGGCCTTTACTACACATGTAGGGCCATATGAACTAGTAGTAATATTTTTTGGGATGACAAATTTACCTGCCACTTTCCAAGACATAATGAATGAAATCTTGAGAGACTTGATTAATGAAGGAAAGGTGGTGGCATTTGTGAACAATATGTTGATAGGGACGGAGACAAAAAATGGGTATGACAAGATTGTAGAAGAAGTGTTGAAGAAATTAGAAGAAAATAACCTATACATGAAACCAGAGAAATGTGCTTGGAAGGTGGAGAAAGTAAACTTTCTGGGAGTAGTAATGGGTCAGGGGAAGATCGAAATGGAGAAGAATAAGGCAGTGGGAGTACTAAACTGGTCCACACCTAAGACAGTCAGAGATATTAGAAAATTCTTGGATCTCACCAATTACTATAGACAATTTGTGAAGGATTTTGCCAAAATAGCCCAACCCTTGAATAATCTAACAAGGAAGGAAGAAAAGTAGAAGTGAAAAAGTGAGCAGCAGAGAGCATTTGAACAGCTGAAACAGGTTTTCACTAACAGACCTTTACTAGTTGCACTGGACATAGACAAAGAGTTCAGAGTTGAAGCAGATGCTTCTAACTTCACAACAGGAGAAGTTCTGTCAGTTAAACGTGAAGATAGTAAATGGAGACCAGTGGCTTATATTTCTAAATTGTTGAACAAAACTGAATGAAATTACGAAATACACGATAAGAAGATATTAGCCATAATACACTGTTTAGAGGCTTGGAGACACTTTCTGGAAGGGTCCTGAAGCAAATTTGAAGTCTAAACAGATCACAAGAACCTAGAGTACTTTATAAGTAACCAAAAGCTTAATTGTAGACAAGCGAGATAGGCTTTGTACTTATCAAGGTTTGACTTCATATTGAAGTACATTTTAGGAAACAAGATGGGAAAGGTGGATGGATTGAGCAGGAGGCCAGACTGGGAGTTGGAGTGGAAAAGGATAATGAGGAGCAGACACTGGTGAAGAAAGAGTGGCTGGAAGCAAAGAGGATAAAAGTGGTAAAAGTAATTATAGAAAGAGTAAACCTATTAGACAGAGTGAGAAAGTGCGAAGCAAGAGACAATGAGGTTGTCAATGCAGTGAAAGAAATGAAGCAAGCAGGTATAAAGATGTTGAGAGATAAAGAGTGGTGCCAAAAAGATGGCTTGATATTAAAGGAAGGGAAGGTATATGTCCCAAAAGATGAGAAGTTAAGAGCAGAAGTGATCAGGCTACACCATGATATGCCTATAAGAGGACATGGGGGGTAGTGGAAAATGACAGAACTGGTAATGAGGAACTTCTGGTGGCCAGGAGTCACTAGAGAGGTAAAGTGGTATGTGGAGGGGTGCGATGCTTGCCAACGCAATAAGAATTGAATACAACCCCCAGTAGGAAAGTTAATGCCAAATTCAATTCCAGAAAAAGCATGGACCCACATTAGTGCAGACTTCATCACAAAGTTGCTCTTAGCTCAAGGATATGACTCAATTTTGGTAGTTGTAGACAGATTTACAAAAATGACACACTTTGTACCTACTATAGAAAGAATGAGCACAGAGGAACTAGCACGACTATTTAGAGATAATATTTGGAAGTTACATGGACTACCAGATAGCATTATTTCTGATAAAGGGCCACAATTCACAGCAGGCATCATGAGGGAGCTGAATTGTATATTGGGGATCGAAACAAAACTGTCCACAGCATTCCACCCACAGACAGATGGTCAAACAGAAAGAATGAACCAGGAGTTGGAACAGTACCTCTGGATGTTCATAGATCATTGACAAGAGCAATGGCCAGAATGATTAGGAATGGCTGAATTCACCTACAACAATAAAGTACACACTGGAACTAAGGTGTCACTCTTTAAGGCGAATTAGGGACAAGATCCAAGGATGGGATTCGAGATGAGAAAGAAGAGGAAATATGAAGGGGCAGAGAAATTTGTGGAAAAGATGAGGAACATACAGGAGGAAGCAAAGGCTGTGCTACAAAAGGCGCAAGAAGACATGAAGAGGTATGTGGATAGAGAGAGAGGAGTATAGGGTTGGTGACTTAGTACTACTTAGCACTAAAGACCTAAAGTACCAAATGGTTGGAAGACAAACAGAGAAGTTTACTGAATGCTTTGTAGGACCTTACAAAGTAAAGGCAGTTATTTCTAGTAATGCAATAGAATTGGATTTGTCTAGTACAATCAGAATATATTCAGTAGTTAATGTTAGTTGAGTACGATAGTACAAATCACAGGTGGAAGGACAAAAAAGGGAAATGTCACAACCAGTAGTAATTGAGGGAGAAGAGAAGTGGAAAGTAGAAAAGATCATGAACAAAAGAAAGGTATGAGGAAGAGACAAATACTTGGTACAATAGAAGGGATGCATGGCCAAGGAAGATACCTGGGAGAGCAAAGAAAACTTGAAGAATGCAATGGAGTTAGTTAAAGAATTTGCGAGAGAGTACTATAGGGAAGAAGAAGAGGAAGTAAGATTTCATACTCTACTGATATTGACTACTGGATGTATTCTAATCATACTAGGCAATTCTAACTCTATTGCATTGCTAGAAATAATTGCCTTTACTCTGTAAGGTCCTACAAAGCATTCTGTGAATTTTTCTGTACATCTTCCAGCCATTTGGTACTTTAGGTCTTTAATGTGGAGCAGTACTAAATCGCCTACTTGGTACTCCTCTACTTCTCCTCTCTCCCTGTCTGCATACTTCTTCATGTCCTTCTGTGCCTTTTGTAGCACTGTCTTTGCCTCTTTCTGTACATTCTTTATCCTTTCTGCAAACTTTTCCACTCCCTCATACTTCTCCTTCTTCCTCAACTTGAATCCCATTCTGGGGTTTTGTCCATGATTCACTTGGAAAGGTGACACCTTAGTTACTGTGTGCACCTTATTATTGTATGCAAATTCTGCCATTCCCAACCATTCTGGCCACTGTTCTTGTCTGTGGTCAATAAATATTCTGAGGTATTGTTCTAACTCCTAATTCATCCTCTCAGTCTGTCCATCTGTTTGTGGGTGGAATGCAGTCAACAGTTTAGTGTTGATTCCCAGCATCTGGTTCAACTCCTTCATAATTCCTACCGCAAACTATGGTCCTCTATCCAAGATTATACTGTCTGGTAATCCATGTAATTTCCAGATGTTATCTCTAAATAACCATGCTAATCCTTCTGTGCTTGTTCTCTCTATAGTAGGTATAAAGTGTGCCATCTTTGTAAATCTATCTACTACTACTAAGATTGCATCATATCCTTGTGCTAAGGGTAACTTTGTAATAAAGTCTGCACTAATGTAGGTCCACGCCTTTTCTGGAATTGAATTTGGCATTAATTTTCCTGTTGGTGGTTGTGTTCAATTTTTGTTTCACTGGTAGGCATCACACCCCTCCACATACTGTTTTACCTCTCTAGTGACCCTTGGTCACCAGAAATTCCTTGTCACCAACTCTGCCATCTTTTACTGTTCCCCATGTCCTCTTATAGGTATATCATGATGTAGCCTGATCACTTCTGCTCTCAGTTTCTTATTTCTGGGAATATATATCTTTTCCTCATTTAGTATTAGGTCATCTTCTTGATGCTATTCTTCATCTCTCAACATTTTTACCCCTGCTCATTTCATCTCTTCCACAGCTTTCACTACCTCATCATCCTTTACTTTGCATTTCCTTACTTTATCTAGCAAATCCACTTCTTCTATTACTACTTCTGTTACTCTAATTTTTTTTATTTTCAATCACTCTTTCTTTACCAACATCTGCTCTTTGTTATTCTTCTCTACCCTAACTTCCCAATCTAGCCTCCTGTTTAACCCATCTGCCTTCCCTATTTTGCTTTCTGCAATGTGTTTCAACACAAAGTCAAACCTGGATAGATATAGAGCCCATTACGCTTGTCTGCAATTCAACTTTTGGTTGCTCATGAAATATTCTAAGTTCTTATGATCTGTCCAAACTTTGAATTTACTTTAGGACCCTTCCAGAAAGTGTCTCCATGCTTCCAAGCATCTTATCACAGCCAGCATCTCTTTATCGTGTATTTCATAATTTCTTTCAGTTTCATTTAGCAACTTAGAGATATATGCTACCAGTCTCCACTTATTATCTTCATACTTGATTGACAATACCCCTCCTGTTGCGAAGTTAGAAGCGTCTACTTTCACTCTGAATTCCTTATCTATGTCCAGTGCCACTAACAAGGGTCTGCTTGTGAAAACCTACTTGAGCTGTTCGAATGCTTCCTGCTGCTTGCTTTTCCATCTCCATTTCTCCTTCTTTTTTGTCAAGTTATTCAATGGCTGAGCTAATTTGGCAAAGTCTTTCACAAATCACCTATAGTAATTTGCAAGGCCCAAGAACTTCCTAACGTCTCTGACTGTCTTAGGTACAGGCCAGTTTAACACTCCCGCCACTTTATCTTTCTCCATCTCAATTTTCCCTTAACCCATCACTACTCTCAGGAAGTTCACTTTCTGTATCTTCTAAGCATACTTTTCTGGTTTTACATAGATGTTATAAAACAACAGACGAGCTAGATGATCCATGGTGGCAGATTATTTTATTTTATTTTATTTTCTGATAATTATGTAATATTAAATACACATGGAACATCATGACTCAAAAGAGATACATGGGATAAAATAGTTAGGCAAATACTTATAAACACATATTTATGTATAAGTAGCTAAGCCAATTAGTGGGAACTCTAATGAGTTCTTTTTGTCTACTCTGACATAGAGTGAGATTTGGGTTAGGGTTATCACAATCACAACTTGAGTCTTTACACTAGAACTCATTTTCACATCCAGACACCAATTGCCTCGATCCTTGTCAAACTTCATTCTCATAATCTCTCCCAGTGTGTGGTCGTCTCAGACCAATCCCAAATTTCCTATAGCCAGGCCACAGGCTTAAGTGGACTGACTGGGAAGTTTAGACCCCAGAGGTGGATAGCTAGGACCAAGCTCAGGTACTAGCTTAGACCAGACCTTACAACTAAGCGGTACTCTCTAGTATACTTATACATTCTTCATTTTATATACTTTGTGCTACTGGTCCATTATGATCAGTCTATGTAGAGAAATATCACCATATCCTTAAAAAGGCGATTAGTGTAGGGATCTCCTCCGTAGAGTGATAGCCAAAGTACTATTAGGGCAGTAGTCAGTAAGGCAGTAGACACCTGGCTGGGAAAAGATCTGTGTGCCCCAGCAGATATACTGTGAGCCCTTTAAAAAAGACAATGAGCCCCTCAACAAATACATACCTTTTTTTTCTATATAAAATACCTGTCCAGGACATAACATGATGTTTCTAGACCAATACAATAAACTCATGAGCAACATGCTCAACGAAAGGCATGCCCTTGCCAAATTAAGGGCAGAGTTAGAAGGGAGAGAAGGGAGGTTGTGCAGACGATGTGGGAGGTTTGGGCATCTTGTTCAAAAGTATAGAAGTGGAAAAGAGGAAAAGAAAGAAATGGCAGTAGAGAACAAGTTTGAAGTATTAAAGAATTGGGTGATACAATGTGGAGTAAGGGAAGTGAGAAGGTAGGAAGTAGTGGAGCAGACAGTGAAGTGTTTCCAGTGTGGAGAGGAGGGACACAAGAAGTAGGAGTGTCCTAAGGAAAACAAGAAGAAGAGAGAAGAGACAGCTCCCCCGTGAAATGTGTAGGAGAAAATAAAACAACATTGTAGGGCAAAGGGACTACCCCCAAGAAGGGCAAGAATGAGTATAGAGGGGTGGGTCATGAAATGGGAAGTGATGACATTGGTAGAGTGCAGGGGGTGTGATTATAAGGGGATAAAAACAGAGGAGAACCAGGGACAGGGTTTCCTGGGAAAAGAGCAGTAATACAATATGTGGTGCAGGAGCTGTAAGGAGGCGTGGAATTGGAGAGACAGAGAGGCAGAATGTGGAAGAGCAGAAAAAGTGAAGTGCAGCACATATGGGGGAAAAGATGCAGTAGTAGAAGAAGGGGTAGAGAGGAATGAGAAAGAGGAGGTGTTCTGTCTGCCCTGTAGGACAGAAAAGAAGACACCATGGTGGAATTGGGATGAAAAGGTAGAACGGACAGTACCTAGGGCCCAGAAGGGAAGGGCTGGAATCACTGATCCGAGGAGAGTGGTAGGAACTGTCAATCAGAAGGCAGTGCAGAAGAAAGAGGAAGCAAGAGAAGTGAGGCAAACATTTAAGCCTCTAAGAGAAGTGTGGATGAGTGTGGGGATAGAGAAGATAAATATGCATGAAGGAAGGACAGTAAAAGCCTTGCTCGATAGTGGAGCAATGGGGTTATTCATAAGCAAAGGTTTAGCTCAGAAAGGGGAATATAGGTTGATCAAACTGGATCAACCTTTGCAAATAAGAAATGTGGACAGCACAGGTAATAGTGGAGGTGCAATCACCCATGAGGTAGAGGTGAACATGTTCTACAAAGGATATGTAGAAAGAGTGCAGATGGATGTTTGTGAGTTGGAAAAGACAGATGTGATATTGGGCATGCCATGGTTAGCAGCCCATAATCCAGAGATAGATTGGGAAAAGGGAGAAGTAAGGATGATGAGATGTCCACCACTGTATGGAAAAACAGTGAGAATAAAGGGGAAGAAAAATACCAGAGAGGATGAAAAGAAAATCATGAGACAGGCTGTAGATGAGAAAGAAGATTGGGAACAAGAAGAAGAGATAGAGGCAGACCATAGGAAGGTGGAGGAAATGGTACCCAAAAGGTTCCATAGATGGTTGAAAGTGTTTGGAAAGGTGGAATCCAAGAGAATGCTGGTTAGGAAGGTATGGGATCATATGATAGATCTCAATGACGACTTTAAAGCAAGCAAAGCAAGAGTATATCCTCTTTCTAGAAATGAAAAGAAAGAGGTGCAAAAGTTTGTCAACGAGCACTTAAAGAAGGGGTACATCAGACCTTCTAAATCACCCCAGACCTCACCAGTGTTTTTTGTAGGCAAAAAGGATGGAGGAAAACACATGGTTATGAACTATTGTAGACTTAACAAGCAAATAGTGAAGAACAACTACCCATTACCATTAATTACAGATCTAATAGACAGTATGGGTAATAAGAGAGTATTCACCAAGATGGACTTATGATGGGGATATAACAATGTGAGGATAAAGGAGGGAAATGAGTGGAAGGCGGCCTTCACTATACATGTGGGGTCATATGAACTAGTCGTGATGTTCTTTGGAATGACAAATTCACCTGCCACATTCTAAGGCATGATGAATGAAAATTTGAGAGACATAATCAATGAAGAAAAGGTGGCAGTATTTGTGGATGATGTGTTGGTAGGAACAGATACAGAGGAAAAACATGATGAAATTGTGAAGGAAGTACTAAGAAGGTTGGAGGAGAATGACCTATATATGAAACCAGAAAAATGTGCTTAGAAGGTGTAGAAGGTGAATTTCCTGGGAGTAGTGATGGGTCAAGGGAAGATTGAAATGGAGGAAGATAAGGTGGCGGGAGTGTTAAACTGGCTGATACCAAAGATGGTCAGAGATGTTAGAAAGTTCTTGGGACTAGTAAATTACTATAGGCAATTTGTAAAGGATTTTGCAAAATTGGCACAACCATTAAACAATCTGATAAGGAAAGAGAAAACATGGAAGTGGGGAGTTGAGCAGCAAGAAGCCTTTGAACAGTTGAAAATGGTCTTTACAAGTAGACCTCTACTAGTTGCACCTGACTTAGACAAGGAACTGAGAGTAGAGGCAGATGCCTCTAACTTTGCAACAGGAGGCGTGTTGTCTATTAAATGCAAGGATAACAAATGGAGACCAGTGGCTTATATTTTGAAGTCATTAAATGAAACAGAAAAAAATTATGAAATACACAATAAAGAGATGTTAGCCATGATACACTGTTTGGAAGCTTGGAGACACTGGAAGGGTCCCGAAGCAAATTTGAAGTTTGGACAGATCATAAGAACCTAGAGTACTGTATGAGTAACCAAAAGCTTAATTGTAGACAAGCAAGATGGGCATTGTACTTGTCAAGGTTTGACTTTGTATTAAAGTACATTTCAGGAAGTAAAATGGGAAAAGCAGATGGATTAAGTAGGAGACCAGATTGGGAGATAGGAGTGAAAAAGGACAACAAAGAGCAGACATTGGTGAAGAAGGAATGGTTGGAGGTGATCATAGAAGAAGTAGATCTACTAGACAAAGTAAGGAAGTGTGAAGCAAAAGACGATGAGGTTGTTAAAGCAGTAGAAGAAATGAAGCAGGTAGGTATAAAAATGTTAAGAGATGAGGAATAGTGTCAAGAAGACAGCCTGATGTTGAAAGAGGGAAAAGTATATGTTCCCAAAGATGAGAAGTTGAGAGTGGAAGTAATCAGGCTACATCATGATATGCCTGTGGGGGGACATGGTGGACAGTGAAAGATGGCAGAGTTGGTGACGAGGAATTTCTGGTGGCCAGGGGTCACTAGGGAGGTAAAGTGGTACATGGAGGATTGTAATGCCTGTCAGCGCAATAAGAATTGAACACAATCACCAGCAGGAAAGCTAATGCCAAATTCAATTCTAGAAAAAGTATGGACCCACATTAGTACAGACTTCATTACAAAGTTACCCTTAGCTCAAGGATACGACTCAATCTTAGTAGTAGTAGATAGATTTACGAAGATGGCACATTTTATACCTACTACAGAGAAAACGAGTACAGAAGGGTTAGTATAACTATTTAGAGATAACATCTGGAAGTTACACAGGCTACCAGATAGTATAATTTTGGATAGAGAACCACAATTTGTGGCAGGAATAATGAAGGAGTTGAATCGCATACTGGGGATTGAAACAAAATTGTCTACAGTGTTCCACCCACAAACAGACGGTCAGACAGAAAGAATGAACCAGGAGTTAGAACAGTATCTCCAGATGTTCATAGATTATTGGCAAGAGCAATAGCCAGAATAGTTGGGCACAGCTGAATTCACCTATAATAATTAAGTACATACAGGAACTAAAGTGTCACCTTTCAAAGCAAATCAGGGACAAGATCCAAGAATGGAATTCGAAATGAGAAAGAAGGGGAAGTATAAAGGGGCAGAGAAATTTGCAGAGAAAATAAGGAGTGTACAAGAGGAGGCCAAAGCAGCACTGCAAAAGGCACAGGAAGATATGAAGCAGTATGCAGATAGAGAAAGAGGAGAGGTAGAGGAATATAAAGTGGACAACTTGGTACTGCTCAGTACCAAAGATCTGAAGTACCAAATGATTGGGAGACATACAGAAAAGTTCACCAAATGCTTTATAAGACCTTACAGAGTAAAAGCAATTGTTTCTAGTAATGCGATAGAATTGGAATTGCCAAGTACAGTTAAAATACACCTAGTAGTTAATGTTAGTAGGGTATGGAAGTATAAATTGCAGATAGAAGGGCAGAAAAAGGAAGTGCCACAACCAGTGGTAATTGAAGGAGAAGAAGAATGGGAAGTGAAAAAGATTATGAACAAGAGAAAAGTATGAGGAAGGGACAAGTACCTAGTGCAATGGAAAGAATGTACAGCAGAAAAAGATACTTGGGAGAGCAGGGAAAATCTGAAGAATGTGATAGAGTTAGTTGAAGAATTTGAGAGAGAATATCGCAAGGAAGAAGAAGAAGAAGTCAGACAACAAGAGGCCAAAGAAGACAAGAAAGTGTTTAGCAGGGAATTACCAGGAAGATACACTGCTAAATTGCTCTATGGATGGGGCAATAAGAAATATGATCGGGAGTATTAAAAGAAAATAGAGGAGAATTGGAGAAAGTAGAAAGGAAATCCATTTTCAAGATATAACAAGAATCTGTTTTTGAAGAAAATGGAGGAAGAAAAAGACGAATACAAGAGAAGAAAGATAGAAGAGTAGAATAAGGAAGAAGACAAGGAAGATTGATGGAGGATAGAAGAAGATAGAAAGTATTTAGAAGAACTAGGGGATGAAAACCTTGATATGGGTGATCTAAGGGACCCATACAATGAACTATAAAGAAGTCTTCGGGACAAGGACCCTTGAGTGTCATAAACTGGCCACCGGAACCAAAAATAGTACAGTTAGAGGGATGGGAAGAACAAGAGCTATTCTCAGATGGTCTAGATGAAGGTCTCTAAAAATAGAAAAGAGAGATAAGATAAGATGGGACCACATGACTTGGTCACATGACAAGTCACATGATGGAATCTTCTGGAAGGTTTGGTAGTTACTTAAGTGTACACATAGACAAATAAGAAAAGTGTATAAGTAGGTAGCACAATCCACCAAGAGA
>Ga0153955_100517_pt1 | contig 17235 bp, 9 predicted proteins | sample TSFL039MetaG_FD_104744 | JGI IMG/M metagenome (GOLD analysis project Ga0153955, IMG submission 104744) | Attine ant fungus gardens microbial communities from Florida, USA - TSFL039 MetaG | ecosystem: Host-associated > Fungi > Mycelium > Unclassified | place: USA: Florida, Wekiwa Springs...
ATAGACACAGCATGTCCCAACTCGGCAGTAATGAGGCAATGCACATCTGAACTTCTCAGCCAAAATCCTAAATTGGCCACAGCACAACACGAAAGGGGTGTCAGTACTATGATTGACAGGCAGCGCCATCTCTCCTGAACTCATTTGCCACAGATAAACATAAACAATAGTTTTTTTTATTAATAGCTATCTTTGTTTGAAACAAGGTCAAAGCAATAGGAAGTACAAAGCACTTCTCTCACATGAACCATCATCAATTCACATGCAAAGATATGGACATGTACAATGCTGGAGATATATCTTGTTGAAGTGGACCATCGCAGTAGTATCCTCCCAGTCATGGATAAAGCTTAACTGACATTATCATTCTATTAGTACCTCAACAGTTCTTCTACTACTTACTTATAGATACCAGATATCCTTTCATTTCACCTCAGTTGTCAATCTATATTGTTGACTACTGAGACTTACTATGTAAAACATCCAGCAAAAATAATCCATATAATATACCAGGAAATGGTTACTAAATGTCACACCATAATCCCAACTGTTGTGATATCTGTGTCCTGCTACAACATTTTTTGCCTTATTCATCAAATCTCTCTTATCACTGATGGCTGTTATCAGTGGATTAGTAAGCTAGAAGTTTTTCCATCTACTCTATGCTTTTTATACCTCAGTTTTGCACTTAAAGGACTAAGGTGAATATGGTTATTTTTTGGACTATTTACAAATACTGATTGTACCTAGTTGATATTCTAACAGGTACTTAGAATATACTAGTTCTATACTTAAAGAGCTGAGTTGACATTCTAACAGATATAGTGTTTAATACCAACTGTTAGCAACTTAGTTGTAATAACTGTTGGGAAAAACTCCTATATACACTGTACATACATGGTGAACATTTAACTGTCAAGTCAGCCCAGTAAGTATGCTGTCAAGTGACTTACAACTATTATGTCATATATTTGTTAAGTCTGTCACATGTCACATCTGTTGTTGAGTTCACACAATTAGCCCTCTATGAATTCTAATAATAATTTACATATCTATCTACCTTCTTATATTTCTATAGAAGCCTAGCAAATGGCTATTTTTGATAGTATGCTTTAGTCATATATGGCTGAAATGTAGGAATTGTCATGCCTCAGCTATGACCCTAGTTTTTAGCAGAGTAGCCTATCTAAGATTAGTCAGCACATATAGAATATGCCTCTATTAGTCAGTAGATCTTAGCTTTGTTCTCCCATAGGTAAAACTTCAATCTATTCTCACAGAATTATCTCAACTCTTAGTTTCATAAACTCTTCTTGTTCTTATCCTAGACAACTGAAGTTGAGGTCTGATATAGTGGCCAGTTCAACCCTTAAGGTTACAATCCCTTCTCAATATCAATCCTTGCCTTGTAAAGTTTTTAGTCCTTAACAGGAATTATTTCAATACTGAGAAATCCAAGTGGATAAAGTAGTAGCAAGAAACTCATAACTGGGAACTTGCTCTTAAGAGTGAGATTGAGAAGTTGAGGCTGTAGCTAGCCCAAGCCTAAGTACAACTACCATCTAAATGAGTTAATTCTACTAGATCTATAATTTATTTGCTCACACTGAACTAGTACTTCATCAATCTTATTGTTGAGCACATAAATACTCCAAGATTTAGCTAGTAAGGATTAACTAATGTTCAAGATCCAATCTAGATTCAACTTCTATACAACTCAGGCAAAAAGCTAAGCCTATTATAGTAGATAAGATGATTCTAGTAATCTATTGTTCTGAAAATTACTAAACCAGGTCTACTAATTCTGTGACAAAAAGGAACTACTCACTATAAATCAGTAACTCCTAAAAAATCAGCTGTACAAATCTATTATCTTCTCAAGACTGATATTCCAAAAAATACTAGATCAATTAAGATATGTAATATATTTAAGATAATTAATAGTATTACTTTAACTATATTTTGTCATGAACTACTTAATTTCTCTAAGGCAATATTTATTTTTCTTTTCTTTTTCTTTTAGTCATTGGATATGTGAGAACTTATGACCAAATGAGGAATGGTGACTCAAAAGGGATATGCAAGAGAAAGCTGATGTGTACAAATAAATATTTTGTATAAGTAGTGTAAAACAATTATCAAGAACTTGTAAGAGTTCAGTCCTTGGTAAATGACCTCAAGCTTAACTTTACTCTAAGTTAGTGTTATGAATTATGACACAAGGACTCTTTTGTTTTGTTTTGTTTTCTATTTTTACTTTCTATTTTTAGAATGGACTTACATAATCAGGGAAGTCACATGGGAGGTCATATGATCACTGTGGAAAGGTAGTGTACTGTAAGAGTTTAGACTTTGGTAAGCGATCTCAGGCTTAACTCTACTCTAAGTTAGAGTTGACAAAGAGAACTCATTAGAGTCCTCGCTGAATTGTGTTTACTACTTATACATGTCTGATTATTTGTCCTTATTTACTGATCCAACTATATTACATAATTAAATAATAAAAATAAAAATAAAATAAAATAAATATTGACTTAGAGAGAGAAGGTGATTCATAACACTACCCCCCTCTCAAGGGTCCTCATCCCAAGGACTTCTTCATAGTTCATCATATGGGTCCCTTAGGTTACCCATATCCTGATTTTCATCTCCCAGTTCCTCCAAATACTTTCTATCTTCTTCAAGCCTCCGTTGATCTTCCTTGTCCTCTTCTTCATCCCATTCCTCTATCTTCCCTCCCTTATACTCTTTCTTTTCTTCCATCCTTTTCAAGAATGGGTTCCTACTATACCTAGAGAATGGATTTTTCTTCCACCATCTCCAATTTTCCTCCATTTATTTCCAATATTCTCTGTCATACTTTTTGTTACCCCATCCATAGAGCAATTTTGCCATATATCTTCCTGGCAATTCTCTGCTAAATGTTTTTCTATCTCCCTCTACCTCTTGCTGTCTTGCTTCCTCTTCTTCTTCCCTACTGTATCCCTTCTCAAATTCTTCAACCAACTCCATGGCGTTCTTCAAATTCTCTCTATTCTTCCAAGTGTCTTCCTCGGCTGTACATCCTTTCCATCGCACTAGGTATTTATCCCTTCCCTGTACTTTTCTCTTGTTCATGATCTTTTCTACCTCCCATTCTTCTTCTCCCTCGATTACCATTGGTTGTGGCATTTCTTTCCTCTGTCCTTCCACTTGCGACTTGTACCTTCGTATTCTGCTAACGTTGACTACTGGATGTATTTTAATTGTGCTAGGCAATTCTAACTCTACTGCATTGCTAGAAATAATTGCCTTTACTCTGTAAGGTCCTACAAAGCATTTAGTGAACTTCTCCCCACATCTTCCAATCATCTGGTACTTGAGGTCTTTAGTGCTGAGTAGCACCAAGTCACCTACTCTATACTCCTCCACTTCCCCTCTCTCTCTGTCTGCATATTGCTTCATATCTTTCTGTGCCTTCTGCAGCACTGCCTTAGCCTCCTCCTGTACCTTCTTCATCCTTTCTGCAAACCTCTCTGCTTCTTCATACCTCCCCTTCTTTCTCAGCTCGAATCCCATTCTGGGGTTTTGTTTGTGATTTGCTTGGAAAGGTGACACTTTGGTTCCTGTGTGTACTTTATTATTATATGCAAATTCTGCCATTCCCAACCATTCTGGCCACTGTTCTTGTCTATGATCGATAAACATCCCAAGGTATTGTTCTAATTCTTGATTCATCCTCTCAGTCTGTCCATCTGTTTGTGGATAGAATGCAGTCGACAGTTTGGTGTTGATCCCCAGCATTTGATTCAACTCCTTCATAATCCCTGCTGCAAATTGTGGTCCCCTATCAGAAATTATACTATCTGGTAATCTATGTAGCTTCCAGATGTTATCTCTAAATAGTTGTGCCAATCCTTCTGCACTCGTTTTCTCTGTAGTAGGTATGAAATGCACCATTTTTGTAAACCTATCCACTACTACTAAGATCGAATCATATCCTTGTGCTAAGGGTAACTTTGTAATAAAGTCTGCACTAATATGGGTCCACACCTTCTCTGGAATCAAATTTGGCATTAACTTTCCTGCCAGTGGTTGTGTCTGATTTTTATTTCGCTGACAGGCATCACACCTCTCTACATACCGCTTCACCTCTCTAGTGACCCCTGGCCACCAGAAATTCCTCGTCACCAATTCTGCCATCTTCTACTGTTCCCCATGTCCTCCCACAAGCATATCATGATGTAGCCTGATTACCTCTGCTCTCAGTTTCTCATCTCTAGGAATGTATACCTTCCCCTCCTTTAACATTAGGCCATCTTCTTGACACCATTCTTCATCTCTCAACATTTTCACCCCTGCTTGTTTCATCTCTTCCACAGCCTTCACTACCTCATTGTCCTTTGCTTCGCATTTTCTCATTTTCTCTAGCAAATCCACTCCTTCTATCACTACTTCTGTTACTCTAATTTTCTTTACTTCTAACCACTCTTTCTTCACCAACATCTGTTCTTTGTTATCCTTTTCTATCCCAACCTCCCAATCTGGCCTCCTGCTTAACCCATCTGCTTTTCCCATTTTACTTCCTGCAATGTGTTTCAACACAAAGTTAAACCTAGATAGATATAGAGCCCATTGTGCTTGTCTATGATTCAACTTTTGGTTGCTCATGAAATATTCTAAGTTTTTATGATCCGTCCAAACTTCGAATTTACTTTGGGACTCTTCCAGAAAGTGTCTCCATGCTTCCAAGCATCTTATTACAGCCAGCATCTCTTTGTCATGTATCTTGTAATTTCTTTCAGTTTCATTTAGCGACTTAGAGATATATGCCACTGGTCTCCATTTATTATCTTCACACTTGATCAACAATACCCCTCCTGTTGCAAAGTTAGAAGCGTCTGCTTCTACTCTGAATTCCTTATCTATGTCCAGTGCAACTAATAAGGGCCTGCTCATGAAGACCTGCTTAAGCTGTTTGAATGCTTCCTGCTGCTTGTTTCCCCATCTCCACTTCTCCTCCTTCCTTGTCAAGTTATTCAATGGCTGAGCTAATTTGGCAAAGTCTTTCACAAATCGCCTATAGTAATTTGCAAGGCCCAAGAACTTCCTAACATCTCTGACTATTTTAGGTACAGGCCAGTTTAACACTCCCGCCACTTTATCTTCCTCCATCTCAATTTTCCCCTGACCTATCACTACTCCCAGAAAGTTTACTTTCTGTACCTTCCAAGCACACTTTTCTGGTTTCACATAGAGGTCATTCTCTTCCAATCGTTTCAACACTTCTTCCACCAGCTCATCATGCCCTTTCTCTGTCTCCGTTCCTATCAACACATCATCCACAAATGCAGCCACCTTCCCTTTGTTAATCATGTCTCTTAGAATCTCATTCATCATACCTTGAAATGTAGCAGGTGAGTTTGTCATCCCAAAGAACATTACCACTGGTTCATATGACCCCATATGTGTAGTGAAAGCCGCTTTCCACTCATCTTCCTCTTTGATCCTCACATTGTTATATCCCTATCGTAAGTCCATTTTGGTGAACACTCTCTTGTTGCCCATACTATCCACTAAGTCTGTAATTAATGGTAATGGGTAGTTGTTCTTTACTATTTGCTTGTTGAGCCTACGATAGTCCATAACCATGCATTTCCCTCCATCTTTTTTGTCCACAAAGAATACTAGTGATGTCTAGGGTGATTTAGAAGGTCTAATGTACCCCTTCTTTAAATGCTCATTGATAAACTTCTGTACCTCCTCCTTTTCATTTCTGGAGAGAGGATATACTCTTGCTTTGCTTGCTTTGAAGTCATCATTGAGATCTATCACATGATCCCACACCTTTCTAACCAGCATTCTCTCAGACTCCACCTTCCCAAACACCTTTAACCACTTATGGAACTGCTTAGGCACCATTTCTTCTATCTTCCTATGATCTGCCTCTATTTCTTCTTCTCTTCCCCGGTCTTCCTTCTCATCCACTACCCATCTAACAATCTTCCTTTCATCTTCTCTTGTTTCTTTCTTTCCCTTTATCTTTACTGCCTTTCCACATAATGGTGGGCATCTTGTCATTCTCACTTTCCCTTTCTTCCAGTCTATCTCTGGGTTATGGGCCGCTAGCCATGGCATGCCTAGAATTACATCTGTCTTCCCTAATTTGCAAATGTCCATCTGTACTCTTTCCACATGTTCCTTGTAGAACATGTTCACTTCTACTTCATGCGTTATTGCACCTCCACTGTTACTGGTGCCATCTACATTTCTCACTTGCAAAGGTCAATCCAATTTGATCAACCTATATCCTCCTTTCTGAGCTAAGCCTTTGCTCATAAACATTCCTGTTACTCCACTATCCAGCAATGCTTTCACCGTTCATCCTTCATGAGTATCTATTTTCTCAATACCCACAGTCATCCACACTTCTCTTAGAGGCTTAAATGTTCACCTCACTTCTCTTGCTTCCCCTTTCTGCACTGCCTTCTAATTAAAAGTTTCTGCTATCCTCCTCGGATCAGTGATTCCAGCCCTCTCCTTCTGGGCTCTAGGCACTGTCCATTTCAATCTTCCACCCCAATTCCACTACGGCGTTTTCTTGCCTGTCTTGCAAGGCGCGCAAAACACTTCCCCTTTTTCATTCCTTTCTATTTTCTCCCCTACTACTGCATCCTTTTCTCCACATGTGCTATACTTTATCTGCTCCACTCTTCCACTTTCTGCCTCTCTTTCTCTCCAATTCCATGCTTCCTTGCAACTTCCACACCATATATTGCACAACTGGGCCTTCTCTAGAAAACCTTGTCCCCTGTTTTCTTCTGTCTTTGTTCTCTTATAATCACATCCCCTACACTCTACAAAAGTCACCACTTCTCTGGGTGTTGTCCACCCCTCCATGCACATTGCTGCTCCTCTTGGGGGCAGCCCTTTCGCTCCACTGTGCTCTTTCACTTTCTTCTACACTTCCGGCAGCAGTGCTGCCTCCTCCTGTTTTCTCCTCCTCATGTTCGGACATTCCCACTTCTTGTGTCCCTTTTCTCCACATCCAAAGCATTTCACCTCTTCCCTCACCACCTCTTGCCTCCTCACCTCCCTTACTCCACATTGCATTACTCTACTCTTCAACACTTCGAACCTATTTCCCCCTACTACTTTCTTCTCCTATTTCTCTCCACTCCTGCACTTTTGGGTGAGGTGCCCAAACCTCTCACACTTTCTACATATTCTCCCTTCTCTTCCTTCTAATTCTGCCTTTAATTTGGCAAGGGCGCACCTTTGGTTGAGCATGTCGCTCATGAGTTGGTTATACACCTCTAAGGACATAGTGTGTTGTACTTAGAAGGGTGGGTTGTTGTTGTTGTTAAGAAAAAAAATAAAAATGTATCTGTGTTGCCAGTTGACTAACCCTTCTTCTTCAGCTTCGACTACTGACTACTTATGTCTGTTAGGGCGCAACTCTTCACCCAGCCAGGTGCTTAATGCCTTACTGACTACTACCCTAATACTAGGGTTACACTATCACTTCTCAGGGAAGATCCCTACTCTAATCGTCTTCTTAAGGGCACAACAATGTTCCTCTGTGTGTACTAGTCATAATGAACTAGTAGCACAAGGCTGATAAAGCAAAAAGTTTACAAGTAATCTACTAAGCACTACCTGTCATCAGGTCTGGTCTATGTGTGCACTCGGGTATAGTGCCCACAGTCCACCTCCAGGGTCTAAACTTCCTAGTCAGTCTACTTAAGCCTGTGGCCCAGCTATAAGGAGGTTAGGAGTGATCTGAGTTGATCACATACCAAGAGAGTAATGAGAGTAAAGTTGAACAAGGATTGAGGCAATTGGTGTTCTAGAAGTGAAAATGAGTTCTAGTGTAAGAGTTTAGACTTTGGTGAGCAACCTTAGGCTTAACTCCACTCTAAATCAGAGTTAACAAAGAGAACTTGTTAGAGTCCTTACTGAATTGTGTCTACTACTTATACATGTCCAATTGTTTGTCCTTATTTACTGATCCGACTATATTACATAATTAAATGAAAAAATAAAATAAAATAAAATAAATATTGACTTAGAGAGAGAAAGCAATTCATGACATGTACAGACCAAGTAGAATAGGTATAAATAGTATACTCAAATCCAGTGGGGACTCTAATGAGTTCTCTTTGTCTACTCTGACTTAGAGTTGGAAGTTGCCTACCTAAGTTACTTGGGTGACTGTTCCTTATAGTCAGAGTTCACAAAGAGAACTTGTTAGAGTTTCTGTTATTTGATGTACACTACTTATACAAGTCCAATTATTTGTCCTTGTTTACTGATCCAATGATATTACATAATTAAAGAAAAAGAAAAAGAAAATAAATAAATATTGACTTAGAGGAATTGAGCAGTTCATGATAGAACTTTAATGAGTTCTCTTTGTTAACTCTGACTTAGAGTATAAACCTAAGCTATCTCAGCTGACACTCACTACATATTTCAGACAACACTTAAACTCTATTTTTGTATTTTGTGGGGTCATCTAGATACTAATGCTGTTTCACTCAGCTCCAAACCTAAATATATTATTATTTTTAAGATATACTTCGCAAATAATACAACTAATGAACAACTCATCTGTTATAAATTGTCTTTTCTCTCTAAGTCAATATTTTTTTTCTTTTAATTAGTTTTATGATTCACATTAGTAAATAGGGACAAATGATTGGATATATATAAGTAATGTACACCAAATAGTAAAAACTCTAATGAGTTCTCTTTATTAAACTCCAATAAAGAGTGGAATAAGGTCAAGGTTGTCTCAACCAAGACTAAGCCCTTATACTAGAACTTGTTTTCACATCTAGTATCATAATTGACTTTATTGCTTCCAGATGTTCTCCATGACTTTAATACATAGATTGCTTTTATTCATTAACACTTTTCTAATTGTATAGTAGCTCAGTCAGTGTCTTATTGTAGAAGCATGTTCTTTACTCAGCAGGTCTCATACCTGCCACACTTTCTTCTAACCCATACTTCATGGTACATAAATATATATAGTAGTAGATACTCACTTGTATTCTCTATACTTTACCAATTGTATCATTCCCTTTCTTTCTCTACTCTAAACTTATTCTCAAGCCTTTACTTGAGTATTGTAGCCTGGGTTACTTCTTAAGGTTGTAACATCTAGAACATCAATCACCTCAAATGCTGTCTAACTTAACTCTCATTACTTTCTTGGTATGTAGTTAACTCAAACCAATTCCAAGTTCCTCATAGCTAGACAACAGGCTTAAATGGACTGACTAGGAAGTTTAGACCCTAAAGGTAAACAGTTAGGACCAAACCCAAGTACTAGCCTAAACCAGACCTTACAATTGAGTAGGTTTGTTAGTTACTTATACCTTTTCACTTTATCTACTCTGTGTTACTAGTCTATTGTGATCAGTTTATGCAAGGGAATATCACCATATCCTTGAAAAGGTGATTAAAGTAGAGATCTTCTCTGTAAAGTAATAGTTTACCCTAGTATTAGGGCAGTAGTAAGTAGGGCAGTAAGCACCTAGCTAGGAGAAGATTTGTGTACTCCAGTAGATGTAGTGTGAGTCTGCTGAAGAAGACAATGTTAATAGAGATACATGGAAATTTTTAATATAAAATATGTAATTTATGTGGTGTAATCCGAATAAAATAAGAATATGCTTTACTATTCTTACAAAAGTGGGGAGTATCAAGTTAGAGAGTCAGTATCACAGTCATGCTATGGACTAGTAGTCATATATTTTATAGTTTACTATTCCACCAAAAGGGCAATGTTAGCAACGTTACTTGCTAATAAGGGTCCAGCTATTCATATAGTTCATTGAACAAGTATTTTATTATACTTCCATAGTACTATTTAGTAGTCACTTTTTTGTAACAGTCAGAATTTCTAAGTTGTTTCACAATTGTGTACAATTGAGTAGGCACTGGGAAGATAATCAAAGATAAAAGAAAGTACTCACAAGATAACAAACACTTGCAGTTTAGATACTAGAATAAAAGAAAATGTTTTTAGTTTCTGCTTAAGAGTACTCTTACAAATTAGATCTCAAAGATGTGTATTCCTCTCACACCATAGCACTACTATCTAAGGTACTAGTAATAAGATTAAGGATTGAAAACTGTTGATAAGTAGTTTGTGAGCATGACAGCATCTGTTTGTTATTTGGCTACTGACCTATAGATTTATGAGAGAAAATGTAAGGGCTGAATAACTGCTCTTATATTTCATCACCTAGTTTCTATTACAGAAAGCTCTTAAATACTCTGTAGTTATGGCAGCCAGGCCACTACTTTTGTACAGTAGAACAATAAAACTGCTGACAAATAGTTCTGAAACAATAAAATAAAAGAATATGTCACAAACTTCATTTAGCTATATCTCCACAAATACTTGGACAATTCCCACAGTCTAAAATGCATCTGAAAGCCCTTAAAAAGACCTTTCAAACATTGTCTAAAACATGTCAAAGCAATCAGTACCCATTGAGATATCAGTTAATCAGTGCTAGACACTGATTGGCTAATATCTTGGGAACCACTGAATGCAGATGTTTGCTTCTATGTGCACATGGAAGCTCTCTTCAATATGCTTCTAATAACCATAAATAGACCCTAGGGCAATAAGATACTGTGAAGATACAAGGATCTCAATGTTTGACATAACACAGATGTTGTGGCTATATCCTTCTTTTGAGCATAGTTTCTTTTTCCATCTTGCACATTACATAATCAATCTTTTTATGTTTGGTTGACTTTTTGGTGCATCTTAGTCTCATTTCATGATTCTGAGGTAAGAGTAATTCATATTATGGACTAGGATTTGTCATTCAATATACCTACAGTGTTCATTATCACTTTAGGTAATTCTTAATATATAATTAGTCTCATTTTACAATTTTGAGTGTTCATTATCACTCTAAATTCCTAACACTCATTATAAAAACAGATCTATTACCTATAGATACTCATTAATCCTTGAATACAAACAAGAACTGCTCCTTTTATGGTTAATTTATTGCTATTCTAGACACAAAAGAACTGCCATATGTAGAACAATAGGCAGTAGACATATGATACTCTGTTCAAGTGTACAGACCATCTTATTCATGTATATAAGGCTCTTTAGTCTAAGGATTAGACCTCAAACTTAACAATATCTTTTGTTGCTTATTCTACCTTGCCTTCTTGAGCTTTTGAAGAACTACTTCTTCAATCACAAACTAGTAAGTTGTCATGAACTGCTTAATTCCTCTAAGACAATATTTATTTTTCTTTTATTTTTCTTTTCTTTTAATTATCAGATATGCAAGAAATTATTACCAAATTTGGAACAGTGACTCAATAGGGAAACACAAGAGAAAAATAATGTGTACAAATAAATAAATTGTATAAGAAGTGTAGAACAAGTAATGGGAACTCTAACAAGTTCTCTTTGTCAACTCTGACTTAGAATGTGATCTTAAGTTACCTCAACTGATGGTCACTACATAAGTGACCTTTTGTGATACAATGTTTGACATGACACTGATTTACTATTAAAGGACTGCTGTATGTAGAACAATAGGCAGTAGACATGTGATGCTCTGTCCAGGTGTACAGACCATCTTATTCATGTATATAAGGCTCTCCAGTCTCAGGATTAGACCTCAGATTTAACAACATTTTTTATTGCTTATCTACTTTGCATTTTTGAGCTTTTTAAAGAACATCTTATCTATCACAAAACTAGTCAGTGACCTTTTGTGATACTTCCACTTCTTTTTCAACTCAAATTCCATTTTGGGATCCTGTCTATGATTTGCCTAGAAGAGTGACACTTTTTTTCCTGTATGCATTTTATTGTTATAAGCAAATTCAGCTGTTCCCAGCAATTCTGGCCACTGTTCTTGTCTATAATTGATAAACATCTTCAGGCTTTGAACAGTTGTGCTAATCCTTCTGCACTTGTTTTCTCTGTAGTAGGTATAAAATATGCCATTTTTGTAAATCTATTTACTACTACCAGGATAGAATCATATCTTTGAGCCAATAGCAACTTTGTAATGAAGTCTGCACTAATATGAGTCCACATCTTCTCTAGAATCAAATTTGGTATTAGCTTTCCTACCAGTGGTTGTGTTTGATTCTTGTTTCTTTAATAGATATTATATTACTCTACATATTACTTTACTTCTCTAGTGACCTCTGGCCACCAGAAATTCCTCATCACTAGCTCTGCTATTTTCCACTGTTCTTCATGTTCTCCCATAGGTATGACATAGTATAGTCTGATCACTTCTGTTTTTAGCTTTTTATCTTTAGAAACACACATTTTTTTTCTTTTAGTATAAGACCATCTTTCTAATACCATTTTTTATTCCTCGGCATCTTGCTTTATTTCATCCACTACTTTTACAACTTCATTATCCCTTACCTCTGTCACAATTGTGCTATGGACCAGTAGTCACATACTGTATGGTTTACCATTCCATCAAAAGAGTAACATTAGTAAGGCTACTTACTAACAAGGGTCCAGCTATTTATGCAGTTCATTGAATAAGTATTTTGTTATACTTCTATGGCACTATTTAGTAGTCACTTTTTTATGACAGCCTCACTTTTCCTTACTTTATACAACAAGTCCACTCTATCTATGATGACCTCTATTACTCTAACTCTTCTTGCTTTTAACTACCCTTTCTTTACTAGTACCTACTTTTTATTGTCCTTTTCTACTCCTACCTCCAAATCTGGCCTTCAACTCAATCCATCTGCCTTTTCCATCTTATTCTCCAAAATATGTTTTAACACAAAGTCGAACCTTGATAAGTACAATGTCATGAATCGCCTTTTCCCTCCAAGTCAATATTTTTTTTCTTTTTCTTTTATTTTAATTATGTAATATTTTTGGATCAGTAAATAAGGACAAATAATTGGACTTGTATAAGTAGTATATACTAAATAACAGAAACTCTAACAAGTTCTCTTTGTCAACTCTAACTTAAAGTAGAGTTAAGCCTAAGGTTACTCACCAAGAACTGAACTCTTATATACAGAGTCTATCTTGCTTATCTGCAGTTAAGCTTTTAATTACTTATAAAATACTTCAGGTTTTTGTGATCTGTTCAAACTTCAGATTTGCTTTTAGACCCTTTCATAATATCACAAATGGACACTTACTAGTTTGTGATTGCTGAAGGTGTTCTTCAAAAGACTCAAAAATGCAAAGTAGATAAGTAACAAAAGATGTTAAGTCTGAGGTCTAATCCTCAGACTAAAGAGCCTTCTATATATAAATAAGACAGTCTATACACCTGGACAGAGTATCACATGTCTACTACCTATATATGGCAGTCTTTTTGTGATAAGAATAGCAATAACTTAACCAAAGAGAGGCAGTCTTTTGTTCTATTCAAGAACTGATGAGTATCTATGAGTAATAGATCAGTATTATATCCAACATTGAGGTTCTTATATCTTATTGCCCTAGGGTCTATTTATGATTGTCAGAAGTGTATTAAAGAGAGCTTCCATGTGCATATGGAAGCAAATGTCTGCATTTGGCAGTTCCCAAGATATCAGCTGATCAGTGTCCAGCACTGATTACTTGATATCTTGATGAGTACTGATTGTTTTGGCACATTTTGTACATTGTTTAAAAGGTCTTCTTAAGGACTTTCAGAAACATGTAAAACTCTTGAAATCATGCAAGTATTCATGGAGTTATGGCCAAATAAAGTTTGTGACAGTCAGAGGTTCAAATCCTGAGAAGAGCACAATTAAATTGATGTCTTGGAGTAGCCCAGAATAGCTTCTGAACAATTTCCTGGTTTACAAAGGGTTATAAATCCTTGGGGAGCAGTGTATAAATACACTAGGTCTGTTTATATGTGGGGACCACATATCCTAGAAGCAGTGGTGATGTCACAAAAAAGTGATTACTAAATAGTACCATGGAAGTATAACAAGATACTTGTTCAATGAACTGCATAAATAGCTGGGCCCTCATTAGCAAGTAGCCTTGTTAATGTTGTTCTTTTAGTGGAATAGTAAACCATACAGTATGTGACTACTGGTCCACAGCACAACTGTGACACTTCCAATATTCTTTATCATATTTTCTATCTTTCCATCCATATACTAGCTTTGCCACATATTTTTCTGCCAATTCTCTACTATATATTCCTTTGTTCTCTTTTACTTCTTGTCATTGTACTTCATCTTCCTCCTCTCTGCTATATTCTTCCTCAAATTCTTCTACTGGTTCTATCACATTCTTCAAATTCTCTTTACTTTCCCAAGTATTTTCTTCTGCTGTACACTCCTTCTATCATACTAGGTATTTGTCTCTTTCTTGTCTCTTTCTTTTATTTATTATCCTTTTTACCTTCTATTTCTCTTCTCTCTCAATTACTACTGGTTATAATACCTCCTTCTTCTGACCCTTTATTTAAGACTTGTATTTTTGTACCTGACTAACATTCACTACCAGATTTATTCTAACAGTGTTAGGCAATTCCAATTCTATTAAGTTACTTGAAATAATTACTTTTACTTTGTAAGGTCATACAAAGTACTCTGTAAACTTTTCCGTGCATTATTTAGCCATCTAGTACTTCAGATCCTTAGTGCTGAGTAATATCAAGTCATCTACTTTATACTCCTCTACCTCTCTCTGACTTCTATTTGCATACTGATTTATATCATCCTATGCATTCTGTAATACTACTTTTACTTTCTCTTGTACCTTCCTTATTCTATGTCATATCTAGGAATCTTGTAGTTATTTTCATTTCATTTCATTTATTTTATTTATTAATTATGAATATTATTCTCCTTTTCATAGTAGATCTTCTAGTTCATTAATCTCCTATAATTACATTATAGTTCATGCTCTGTGTATATCTCCTTTCTCAGATTTTGTATATATACCACATAGTTACTTTATAGTTCTGTAGTTTGTAAATCAATGTTACTTATGTCTATTCCTCTTTTCTATATATCTTCTTTTCAACTCATACTCCAATGACTCAGTTACTCTGAAGTTAATAACCAACACAGTAATAAAAGATTGAGGCATAATACACAAGTTGAAGCCAATGTTATTTTCTCTATTGTCATCAAATACAATTTCTATATATTACTTGACAAATACTCCAGATCTTGCATTTCTTTCTTTTTATTGGTAGCATACTTGTAATTAAGTTCTGAATATCATTTGGACCTCAGAGTAATTATTTTATTATTATTTTTTCTTCTTTATTAACATTACTCTATTACCTCTGATACTACTCCATAACAGTTCTCTCTATTGTAACTTATGGGTTTCAACTTTGGTACTTTAAGAGCATACCCAAATATCTAATCCTTAAGTCCCTCAACAAAATACAAAGAAGAGCCATCCTATAGATAATAAATGCCTTTTGTATATCTCTTAGTAAAGGTATTAAAGCAATAGCTAGACTTATATCCATTGAATTTTAACTTGACAAGCTTATCAGCCATGACTACTTTAGGACTAATTCCTATCCCCTTAATCATGCAATCAGATCTTTTTTAGAATTTCACCATACAAACCTCAAAGCTTTTCATGCATTGTCAATCAACTATTCCACAAAAACTCAATGCTATTATCTCAAGAACACTATTAAAGATGCTAGCTTAATGAAATCCATAATGTCTTCAACCTCTACTATAAAGAATGTACCCCTGGTATCCAACTAGTAGATATTTTTTCTCATTGTTTTTTCCTTTTACTCAATAAATAGAAAAAATTAAAAAAATACACAAAAGAAATCCAAGAAAATTTCCAACTGTCAATCTACAACCTAGTCTCTACAACAATCATTACTGATGCAAGCATCAAAAATAATATTACAACTACAGTTGCTTACATATATTCCCATCCTTATAACTCCTCAACCAAGTTGATCTATCATACAATGAATATCACCTCAGTTGAAGTAAAGCTATTTGCAATCAAAACTGATATAGCAGAAGCCCTTAAAAATCTAGGAATTAATAGCATTATTGTAAGAGTTTGGACTTTTGGTTGAACAACCTTAAGCTTAACTTCACTTCAAGTCAGAGTTGACAAAGAGAGCTCATTAGAGTTCCTGCTAATTGGTTTATATTACTTATACAATTATTTATTTGTATATGTTATATTTCTCTCATGTTTTCCTTTTAAGTCACCATTCCCAATTTGGTAATAAGTTCTCATATGTCTGATAAATTAAAAGAAAAGAATATTGACTTAGGGGAATTTAGCGGTTCATGACAATTATAATCTTTACAAGAAGCCAAGTCAGCTATTGACCCTTTTCACCTAAATCAATCACAGATAGTTACATTTGCTTTCACACTCAGAAGATTCTTTGAATTGTCCTCTAACAATCATATTAATTTCTGGAACATACCAAGCTCACTTTAATGGCACCCACATGTATTAGCTAACAAAGAATCCAAGGCAATCCCAAAACATACTGTATGTCCTAGCAAAAACTCATGGGCATTTAGCAAAAAAGATGAATGTGACTTCATTCAGGCTAAGTGGCAAATATTCTTCCACACATCAAATAGAAAAGATCACCATTTCCTAGATCTCACCAATGATAACAACCAAATCCTCACCCCCACACATGCTAAAGGAGGTTCATGGCTTCATCATATAGGAAAATCCAACTCTTTATGCACTTGTCTCACCAGTCTAATCACCAACCATGCCCCCATAGATGAATACTACACAAGGTTTTTCCCAAACATCAATCCCTCATGTCCATGCAGCAAGTCCTATATCAAAACAAGAACACATATCCTAACAAGATGTGAGATACATAGCAACAATGTTACAGCATTTGAATACTCTATTAGCAACATCCTTATCTTTCTCAAAAACAATCCTAGAGCATTCAGCTTTAAAGGTTTTGTAGGTTTTCTTCTCACTCATAGCTGTATTCTGTACACCAATTATATTTCTTGGTAGCACATACTCTCCATCTCCTTTCAGTCTATTCCCCTTTCCTTTTTTCCACCCTCTCTCTATCTAAATAGTCATGTACTGCCACGGCTTGTCATTGCACTCTATGTAATAAATTGTTGATATTAAAAAAAAAAGAAGAGATGGCACTGCCTGTCAATCATAGTACTGACACCCCTTTCGTGTTGTGCTGTGGCCAATTTAGGATTTTGGCTGAGAAGTTCAGATGTGCATTGCCTCATTACTGCCGAGTTGGGACATGCTGTGTCTAT
>Ga0153955_100520_pt1 | contig 17063 bp, 7 predicted proteins | sample TSFL039MetaG_FD_104744 | JGI IMG/M metagenome (GOLD analysis project Ga0153955, IMG submission 104744) | Attine ant fungus gardens microbial communities from Florida, USA - TSFL039 MetaG | ecosystem: Host-associated > Fungi > Mycelium > Unclassified | place: USA: Florida, Wekiwa Springs...
ATTTCAGCGCCAATGTAAGGGCGCAGGACATTTGTAGGAACATGAAAATGCTTCATAAACTGGAAAGATTAGCGGCAAAGCTGTAAAATTGGAGTAGTCCAGTGATACGGTGGTTGTAAAAGGTTACTATTTCGTAATGTGAGAAGTTAATTAGGTCTTTTCTAGCGGTAGCTGTAGCCATTCCATTAAAATCAGTCTTAATATATTTGTTGATTTTAAGTTTGGCAATAAGGTCCTTGATAGGTATTTCTATTCTCATTCTCATACGGTATTTAGCAGGATTTCCTGCTTGGTTTTTGGATAAACCGGCTTTAGTGGCCGATATTCTTTTGCACCACGCACCGAGGAATTTGAAGCCATCTTTGGTGGCGGTGATTATGGTTTTATCCTTATGCAGCTCTAATCCACATTTTTTGTTTAGAATATCCGCAACTTGGTGTTTTATGTGTTTAGCTTCGTCTATAGACCCGATTACTAGTATGACAAAATCGTCAGCGTATCTTAAATACATGAGACGTTTGAAGTTGGGATCAAAAGGGTCCATACTTGGAATATATCTTCTTGTGGCCGCTAGCTTTTTAATATCGGAAGATCCTGCTTTAATTTTACGTAGGCTTTGCATTCGAGATGTGATAGCGTCATATTCTTTATTTCTGGCTCTTTTTGCTCCTTTATCGAAGGATTTCTTGATGTCTTCCATCTTCTTATCTAATTCATTTAATACTATGTTCGCTAATAGTGGGCTAAATATGCTACCTTGAGCTTCAGAGGTTTTGATGTGTTCCCCGGTGTCAGGGTCAATGTAACCTACAGTAAGGGATTTTCTAATTAATTGTAGAGTTTTGTCGCATGCCATATTGGACTCTATACATTTCATAATAATTTGATGAGGGATTCTGTCAAAACATTTTGAAATATCGCCCTGTATCACTCATTGATATGCAGATCCATTTCGATATAGTTGATATAGTGCTTGTTGTAAAGATTTTCCGGCTCTAAAACCATATGAGCTGTATGATAATTTATCTTCTCAAATAGTTTCCATTAGTGTAGTTAGTGCTTTTTGTACAATTTTTTCTCTGGGGTTTCCCACACTCAGTGGTCTAAGTTCTTTGTTGGCTGGTTTGGGAATCATTACTCTTCTGGAGGGAGAGAATTTGAATTTACCTGTTTTGATCTCTTGGGCTATATTTTCGAACCAACTTAGATTTATTCCATCCAATGTTTCGTTAATTACACCTTTAGACATGTTTCCTGGTTTGCTTTTTATTTCAAGATAACTTGCTTGTAGAAATAAGGGCTTAGCCAGGATATTGATTATTCCATTGTATTTTCCGTTTTTACTCATATATTTGTTTAATTCATTCTTTGTCCACGAACTAACGGACAAACCTTTTTGTATAATTGGGTTATTCGATTTGCTGCCTTTAGATAGGTTGAGTAATTCGATGTCTTTCATGTTAGAGTCACGGTTTTCCTGAATTAACGATTTTCGACTGTTTCCCTTTGCTTTAACGCTACTATGGAAACTCCGTCCCCGCATTAAATATAAATTATATTTATAGGCGGTTAGATCCCGGGGTTGCTGTGTGCATATGTTTGAATTGGTAGTTTTAGGACTTTGCGCACTTTGGTCTTCTAGTTTGAAGTAAGTATAGGGTTTTTGGCAATTATTGTAGTTTGGACTACCTATAATAACATTTAGGTTCCCTATTAAATGCTGCGATATTCTGCTTAAAACATTTAGGCCATCTTGAGCCACTTTGTACGTATCAAATTTGTTATCCTGTCCATAACTACTCCCACTAACAGAAATATCAGAAAGGGGCAGTCCTATCTTAAATCTGCTTTTGTAATCTGCTATGCCGTCTGAGTAGTTGTTAGCTGTCTCTGGAGCATTTACCCGTGGCAGATATCTTAAACTCCTGGAATATAATCGTAGGAGGATAAGGCCAAATATACCTGATAGTATAAAATAAACCATTGTTGTGATTCTATATACCTCCTCTGCACACGCCTCGCCCGGCGCACATCCAAAAGATTGTAATTCTATACAAATATATAAAGATACTAAATCGAAACAAGATATTAATAAACAAGATCCTAAACTACTAAATAATACAATTAAAGAATAATCTTCTGATTTAGAGTTATGATTATTTGAAGCTGTGGTTAAACTCATGGCTCCGGATAATTTAACTGTGATATTAGAACTTAATTTGTTTGGGCTAGGCCATGCTATTAAGATTAATGATCCTATTATTAATAAAAAAGATTCTATTAATAGGGATAATTGTGTTATTTGGAATAAACCACTATAGATACCTATGCCTGATCCAATTGTCTGAATATATAAAGTATTTAAAGATAATACTCCGGCATATATGAATATTATAGCTGATATTCTTGTAAAATAAACTGAAGATATTTTTGTATTTATTGAAGGTAGGGCCTTAGCCACTATTAAAAATAAAATAGATGTAAAAATCATAACTGTACCTCTTTTAAATCAAAATCAATATAAATCTAAAAATTTAGCACGACCAACACAACCATAACTAAATAGAGAAAATAATAGGTATCCATAACTAAATGGGAAAAATAATTGGTATCCTGAACTAAATGGAGAAAATTCTTGGTAAAGGTCTTGAAGTTTAAGTGTTTAAGTGTTGTGCTATTAAATTAATAGTAAGAAATTGAATTAAGTTATCTTAAATTAGAATCAAATAGTAACTATATTTTTATCACTTTACTTTAAACGATTATTTAAAATTTACTACTATTTTACGCAATTAGATAATACACTAGCTACTATTCTAGAAATAATATATATTCTACTACATTGATCATATAGATTCATTAAATATAATTATAGTAAACGATTCTATGTAATAATATAGATTGACCTTTCAATAATATAGATTGTAATATTAAGAGATTATACCACTCACACGCAATTAATAAAAGATATATTATACCACTCACACGCAATTAATAAAAGATAGATTAGCGTTATTATAAGAATTTTAAATTAAATGTAAAAATTATATCTATATATTATTTCTGTCCTGTTTTTCTTTCCTTTTCTTACGATATTTTACGTATATTATTTTTTTTATTATAACACAATTCTAATAGTCGTGATCGTAAAGTAATTAAATTTTATTAAAAAAAAGATTCTTGCGTTATTGTTTACGAACAAATCGTTTGTTGACCATATCTATGATAGTATCGCCTTTCTAATATTAAAGATTTTTGAACAATAGATTATAGTGTTAAGTAAGTAGTAAGAGTACTAGTAAGTAGTAATGATATATAATAATTTCTAATAGTAGTAAAGTTAGTTATTATTAGTAAAGGGTTAGTAATTATACTCTGTTAGAAGTAATATAATATTCCTTAACCTTAATATATACTATTCTATAGTTTCAGCTACGTTGCGGATATATATTAATTATAATAATCTTAACTAAATATATATGATTTAGATTCTATAAAATTATATTAAACAAGAAGAATTCTATATAAATTATATTAATATTAAATATATATTCTATCCTTTTTCGATTAACGAAATATATCGCGATAAGATATTAGCTATATTATTTTATATTTATTCAAGTAATATTAATTAACGGAAATATATTAATTAGAATTCTATTAGAAATATTGTATATAACTAATTTATACTAATTCGAAATATAAAATTAACTAAGTATTATATATTACTAATATTCACTAATAATAAGTAAAAGATCTATTTACCGGCCGTATCCGTATCCATATCCATATCCATATCCGTATCCATGTGCGTATCCCCCGATAATCAAACCCTCCTAAGAAAATGCCTAATAAAATGATGACTCGCTGGTGCGTTGGGAAGGGCGGTAGAACCAAAAAATGTTAACTTTACCAAAAATTTATAAATTTCCTAGTCTACGTAAAATTATGCTAAAGATCCTATCCTAATAAATATTTTATCAGTTTCAAATTTGGGTTGCAAAGGTGTACTTTTTCTCTTAAATTAAATTAATAAAGTATAATCTACCTATATAATATAATGGTTCTAAAGTTTAGTTAGGTAGGAATAAGTATTCTTCAATAAAGAAAGTATAATCTCTTTATATAATCTTATGGTTGTAGGCTAAGAAATGTAAGAAATGTAAGAAATTACCTAAAATTATATACTAAAGTATAATCTTCCTATATAATATAAAGGGGTAGTACTAAAGGTCCCCTGTTTTCTATCACTTTTAGATCATTATCACAGTTAACAGTCATCACAATAGTTGTAGTATGAATTTTTGATATCAATATTACTTAATTGTTGTATAGATCCCCACTTTCAGTACCAGATCGAATCTATGTTACTCATTTCATAATATATTTATTTTTCTTCACCTCATTACAGAATATATTTTATTATTTTTCCTGATTACATTCGATTCATTTGAGTCAATTGAGTCATTTGAGTTATTGTAGTTATTGTAGTTATTGTAGTTATTCGAGTGTGAAGTAGATATTAGATAGATTTGCAAGATTAGCTAAATTAGATAGATCATATAGATTAGCTAGATTATAAAGATTAGCTAGATTAGCTAGATTAGCTAGATTAGATAGATCCTTACTATCTTTTGACAATATACTACTGAGATGGTACATACATGGTTATGTTTGTTTATCAGGTACTCGATTTACCATTTGATAAATATCTGGTCTCAATTAGCTCAAAATTGAAATCATTCGATCTAATTCCTACAAATAAAACAAGAATTCCTATAAATTCCTAAAAATTACAATAGTGGAGAGTAATTAACTAGATAAGATAGTATATTATTTATTTTGACATTATCGTTTGATTGTCTTGTCTCAACTAATCGACCTTATTCTACTAATTTCTGATAGTTTGTATTTACGAATGTCAGTGTGTTATTTATTGGAAAAAGATTATACGTTAAAAAAATAAAAACAAAAAAACAAAAAAGGTATTGGATTGTTAAATTTGAGCGGAAAATATAAAGTTTTTGTAAAGAAAAATGTTTTTGGAGTATTCCTACCATATTCTGAATTAACGACGTAATTTTATACATGAAAATAACAGAAAATAATAACAGAATAATTCTAAAAATTATAAAAATTATAAAAATAATAAAAATAACATTTACCTAATTTTAAGGAGAAGGAGGTTTAATCCAAATCTTTAAATCAATTCATCACTAAAGTCAGATCACACTATTGAATACTCTTCCAATGTGAAATTCTATTATAATAATCTATAGTCCCTTACTACTTAATACAAAATAGCTGGTTTAAATACTATTCAAGTATTAATTACTATTCTAAAATAGAAAAATGCATTTCTCCTTAAATTCTAATACAAGTATATAATACAATTCAAGTATTAAAGATAAAGTATATCTTATTAATATAAATACCTTTCTACCAAAATACAAATAGCTTGTATATCTACTCTTAATTATAAATTAATCTATATATCTAAGAAGACTTCTTCTTATTGAAAAGAAAGAAATTGCGTTCTTTAAAGTTCTTTAAATTGGGGTGTGAGTTTAATAATTAAAAACGGTAATATTATATAATTCCAATTTTTCAAGAGCCTTCTACTAAAAGACTTTTATAAGTTTAAAATTTTTAAATTTTGGCTTGGTTGAGTTACCCTCTAGTTACTAGTATTTAATACCGAAAGTATAATCTACCTATATATTATAAAGTGGTGTTGGTGTATTCTTAATTTTTAACTAAGCTAGAGTTGGTATTGGTATTCGTATTCGTATTCGTATTCGTGTTTCTGATAACAAGGGTGGTACGCGAACTCGATTTGAACGTAGGTGTCGTAGAATATCCGATTGTGTTATAAAATTCTAATAATAAAAGATTACTATAAAATAGTGTTATTATTTTCTTTATAATTAATTTAACAGTTTGAAATATTTACTAAATTATTATTAATAAAATTAAGGCATCATCTATCAGATACTAAAAATTAATGAAATAGAAAATCTCAATTATTAGTTAAATTAAATTCTATAGTAATTTCTGATTTTTCTAATACTCTAACTTTAAATATAATATATCATCTTTCCTAATTATTCTGAAATATATCACACGATAATCAAAGATATAATCTAGATCTATACGCAATTTATTAAAATTAGTAGTGTATTCTTAACTTGAATTTACGATTTATCTCATTTGTAATACTTTCTTATTCTTATTTTGTAACTTTATCACATATCTTTTATTTTTGTAAATTTTAAAATTTGAGCGCGTATTTAGTGATTGTGAAAGAAAAATTCTGAGATACTATATTTTTTATTTTATTATATTATTAACACATGCTACACTTAAATCAGATAGAAACGAGTTGATGATGAGAAAGAAGGTAGTGTAGTCGTGTAGTCTCTCAAGATTTGATCTTCTTCTAATTATATATTTACCAATTAGTAAATTTAGTGATGTGAAAAATTAGATAAATAATCATTATATATAAAGATATATATGAAATTGAATAGTAATCTATTAGAATATATTTATTCTTAGAATATATAAATTATAACTTAACTGTTTTAGATAGAAATATATGAAATATAAATCTATGTTGAAATAATAGTAAGAATAGTATTGAAAGTTATTAATATATTATTAATAGTATAAAATGATGAAAAGTATCGAATTAAATTAATAAGGAAAAATAGATTATATTCTATTTAACGCGATCAGCCTTCGGATATATTAAATTATTAAATATTAATAAAATACCCACATGAGATAATCGGGGTATCTTTGCTTTATTCACCTTCTTTCGTATTGTCAATTTACGATTCTGTGAGGTATAATTACCGATTGTGTGAGTTAGAATTAACGATTGTGATCGGTGTGTGTGTTGTAAAAATTTGTCGATCAATCAACCATAGTGTGTATGAATAAATAAACGAAAATAAAAGCTAAATTAAATTAAACTAAACTATCCTTAGAATAATAATAAAAAGATTTTGATATTCTAGTTTAAAATAGATAGAATTTAACTTTCTATCGAAATATTACTAAAAAAAGTAGTAATAAAATGTTCAGTCGATAATAAAATATTGCTTTTAGTGGTGTATATTTTTGGAAAGTAAATTTAATAAAAAACCATTATACGAAAGGAAGTTTAAAATCTCTAACATTCAGTATAAACAGTGAAATATTGAAAAATACGGTGAAAGTACAAATCCTTTTTATAATATACAAAGTAATGGTAATTTACTATTCTACTATTTTACTACTTTTTAGTATTTACAAATAGTATTTATTTCTCAGAATATAACAGAATTATAATTACCGGCTAAACTATTAATTTATAATTAATGCAACGATATTCTAATAAAAACTCAGATTAAAAAACAAAAAAAAAAAATAGAAAATATTTTGCCTTATTTTGAAATATAAAATATATTATATATACTACAAGAAAATCTTTGATGAACTAATCTTGGATTGTCACACACTACTCACACTGCTAGTGAAATGCAATTGAAATGCGATAAAAATGTGTTGTAGTCCCCTAATATTAAAAATATTCTTTTTCCAAGAATCACCAATTTGATCTTTTTCTATGAATAAATGTAAAATGTCTTACATATCTCACCAGGTGTAATAGTTGTATTTAGGCGTGTTCCTTTTCTATATAAAAAAATGTATTAATAGAAGATTTTAAATAAATTTATTAATTCAAATAAAATCAAATCTTTTGATTGTTTTTTCACAATCCTAGCGATAAAAACGAGTAATAGGTTTCAACCCAAATTTCTAAAATTTAAAAAAGTTTCTAAAAGTTTAAAAAAGTTTTTAATTTAGAAGTGACACGATAAAAACGAGTGAAACAAACACGATAAGAAGTCGTTACTTTTTTGTGTATTAGATTGTAAGTCGTGTAAAAAGTATTTAATTTCTCATTTTCGGTAAAATTTTTGGGTTATTTGCACAGATATCTGTATCCTACCTCTCTTAATTAAAATTTTCATAGTTTAATCGTTAAAAAATATTTTAATTTTCCAATTATTGCTAATTTTCAAAATAATATAATAGTTAAATAATAACGCCTGATTAAAATACACTACACTTTATCAACTATTTTTTACATACTAACTTAACTATAATTATCTACACTACACACTAAATTAACTATAAAGTAGTAAAACAACCTTCTGCTACACCAAATTTTAATCTTTGAAAATTATCCAAAAACAACAAATTTTAACCTTATAAAATTATTTATTAGGGACTTTACTTTGTTGCTGCTATTACAGCTTATGCACGTATTATTATAATTCCATATAAAACTATCAAATTTTATCCACCTTTTTATACAGATACAAATACAGATTCAATTGTACTACAAAAACAAATTAACCCTTCACTAGTTTACGTTAATGAACTAGCTAAAATAAAACCCCCTATTGAAATCCTACAAGGTATTTTTCTTGCACCTAAAGTCTATTCTCTAAAACTTAAAAATGGAACTTTTCTAACTAGAATAGCAGGTGTAAATTCAATATATCTCTCACATATTATATTTCAATCTCTATCTTAAGGTAAAGTTGTCGAGCTTAATAATGTAAAAATTCTAGAAACAAATATAAATAATTTTTCAATTTAATATATTAATAGAAATTATAAACTACAATATTAATAATCTATTTTATATTTGAAATATTCTATAATTCACTCCCATTTTATCTTTCTATATTTATCCCCTTTTTTTCTAATTTATTATCCTTTTCTTATTTTCATCTACAAATTTTAAACTTAGAAAATTATCAAACTTAAAACACTAAATTTTAAACTTACAATAGTTTATACCCCTATTAAGAAATTACCTACTTTATTACCTAGACACTTTAATCTATAGGAAGATTATACTTAAATTCTTTAATAAAAGGTAAAAGGGTGTAAATATCAACTTGGTAGTTTGGTTAATTTAAAGGTTTGTTTAATTTAAAGTTTTGGGTTAATTTAAAGGTTTGATTTGACCGAGACCTCGTCACCACCGAATGAAAAGAATCTAGATTGTCAAAAAGGTACTTGTACTCGCATCGATAGTCTAGTCAATTAGCGGTTAGGAAAATAAAATATTATTACTTCCTCAAAAGTGAAATATTCTTACAAAATAGTAGTAGGTTGTAAAATGGAATCTAAGAGAATGATTTTGATTATCTATTTATTAATAGTAAAACGTTAATTATATAATTACAAAAATTGGTCAGATGGTAAGAAGTAAATACCCAGTTTTGATAAATTTATACAATAACTTAAAAATAAATAGTATTAAAAAAATCTAAAACCAAGAACTTTTAAAAAATAGAAAATTGTAAAAATTAGGTACTAGTAGGTGTAAATCTTCGATTGTAGGTCTAGGTACTCTTGAATCTCCGATTGTGGTGTGTGTGAAAGATTAGGGTATCTAGGGTATCAATCTTTCTTTGCCCTTTAATCTATTTGATCTATAGATTATAGTTGTGTGTAACGAAATTTATAAATTTTCATAATTTGATTTGTAGTAAGATAGTATTAGTAAAGATGATATATTATATTTAAAGTTAGAGGTATTAGGTAAGAGTTAGATAGAATTTAATTTTACATAAGAATAGTAATTTTCTATTTTATTACATTAATTTGAATTATAGTATTGATAATACTTTTATTTTTATATTAACACTATTTTTTATTCTCAGAATTTCCATTAATTAATATAATTAAGTTCTAAACACACAAATACAGAGATAAATATCTTTCTTTCATCAATTATGGATGAATATAGAATATTTCTGATAGAAAGTGAGTGATATTAAAAAATAATAAAATATTTTGTAAAATTTTATCTAACTGAAAAGTTAACTTAATAGAATTATACTATTAAAAATAAGAATTCAATTCTAAAAAGCTAGCTATTATTCTAAAATAGTATTCAATAAGAAAAGTATCTTTACTTTGTATAAAATTTAATTTTTGTAAAATGTAAGGGTGTAAACTTAAATTGTTATGTAATTTCATTGTCATTTAATAAGAAAATATAATATATTTATTTTTACCACTCCAGAAAGGAGTTACCCTCCGAATGAAATGAGTTGTAATACAATCGTGTGTTTGGTGTGTATAATCTATCCTATTCTTAATAATAGATATATATCTCTAAGTATATATTATATAGACTATTTTACTTTAATATATAGTTATAAAAATTATATTCGTATTTGATAGTATATGTCTTACGTAGATATTATAGAATATACGTCTAAGTAGAGATTAGATAGTATTAGATAGTATATCTCTAAGTAGATATTATATAATTGTATTATATAACTTAGGTATAATTAGGTATAAAATAGTAGTTTTACCACAATCAATATAGTCGTATTTACCACAATCAATACCAGAACTTTGACGATCATTCAGACCACAAATTGTAGATTGCTTTCTATCTTCCATGTCCATTACGCTACACATTCATAGATAGAAAATGACCTCGTTTCCATCGCATTTGACTTGCATTTGACTTGCATTTGACACGCATTAAATTAGGAGTAAATCTCGTGTGATAAATGATCAAAAATGAAAGTTAAGGTACCACGTTTTCTGCTTTTTTATTAAATATAATTTTATATTTTTGTTTTTTCTTACTTTTCCTATTAATTTTAGTAGATTTGTATTAATTTTAGTAGATTTGTATTAATTATTGTGAATCCGTGTTTTAGAATATCTTAATTATCAGAACTATATTTAAGTAGAAATTTAGTATTTCTTAATATTCAGATTCATGCTTACACTACTATTTTTAAGCTGTAATAATATTCTATGATTCAAAGAGGATTTAAATAGTATAGAATTTAATTACAAGACCTCATTTCTATCAGAGTTCGTAGTTTAACTAAATTGGATTACTACCCGGAAAGATAAAGATTTTCTAAGTTTTCAAATTGGTTGTTGATAATTCAATAATTAAAGACCTTTATTACCCCTTTACACTTCTCTATTATAAATATATAGGTAGATTATACTTTATTTTTTTAATGAAGAGTTTGTTCTACTCTACACAACTTTATTATATAGGAAGATTATACTTTATTTATTTAAAAATATGAAAAAAACCTTTAATTTACTTAAATTGTATAAGTATTTTACTAAAATATAATAGAATATCCAAAGTATAAAAATTATTTCGCAGGTACTCGTATCACTTGTTTTACTCGATCCGATTGTATCCGATTTTATTCGATTGTATTCGATTGTAGGTTGAGGAGTGACTCGCTACGATTGTGTTATTTTGGTTATTCGTGTTAATCTGGTCTGGTTATTTGGATGTAAAAGGAACTTGTTGTGGTATCTTACAATATTAAGGGTGTAATTAAACTTAACTAAAACTTAATGATATTTTTACACAATTCAACTTAATTGAACAGAAAATATATAATAATTCAATTTTAGGCACTTTCTATAGAGATAATTAATTGTGTGTGTGTGTTAAAATAATAATCTAAGATACTTACTCCACTTAATAGTCTTGAGATCACTAACTAGAATTATATCAAATAACAAATGAGATAGTTATATAATCGGATTTAGATCTATATAGTTAAGAAAGAAATTATAATATGATTCGAATATTGATAGTTAAGATATACTGAGATAAAATAGTTTTCAATTTCAAGAAAAGATTCTTTACAGACTAATACTATCACTTACTACTATTTTATTAAAATAATTGAGATATAATACTTATTTAATAGTAATAGAAAAATTTACAATTTGTGTGTAGATTTAGTGTTAGAGTGACAAAAGTTATATTTGATATTTTTAGTAGTACTGAAACGGAGACTTTTAAAATACTATTATTATAACTAGTTACTAGTAAAACCCTTCTTCCAAACTAATTAACACAATTTTATTTTATTTCTACAAGAGAGAAACAAGGTGTAGGTAAAATAAGAAAATAGCTAGCTATTAATCTAAGTTATATCTAACTTTCTGCGTAAATATTCTATTGTTAAAAATAAAAGATTGCAAACCCCTCCATTTTTATTCCATCTTATACGATTCTACGATTATATGATTCTACGATTCTACGATTTTACAAATCAGCCGATTATTGAAAAGAATTTTTATAACTATTATAGAAGAGAATATTAATTATAGTCAGAATAGAATTAGATTGAATTATACTTTTTACTACCAAAACACTAACCACTACCTTCGGTGACATAAATTGATATGCTATCACTTTGATCGCTTAGTAAATATTACTGAGTATAATCTAATATACACACTTTGATTAAATCACGATTCACTTTTCGTTTAAATAAAAATAGGATATAACTAAACAAATTCTTCTCTTCTATTTTACCTTTTCTATTAAAAATTTTAGGTTTATATTGCATAATGTCTTTTGCTTTATTATGATCTAATAATATTTTATATAAAAAAAATAACATCAAATCTACCTAGATTTTTACATACAATGTATACAAATTCAACCCTAATTAAATTATAGCATCAATACATTTAAGAACTAATTTATTAGCAATTGTATTATCAAAATGATCTGTAAAATAGTAAATTCTTCGAAAGGTTGTACAAGTTTATAAATATAAACCTAAAGCATAAACTCTTCTCTTGCAAATATTTCTCCATTAGGTAATGTTTCATTAAATGTCTTCAGATCCAATGTACCTATTCTAGGTTCTTTAGTTAATTAAATTATAGAGTGAATAATCTTTCATTTTTCTATTTTATTTTCTTGATCTTTATAAACAATAGGAGATAGTTTAATCCTTTTATTTAATTATTCTATTTTATTCTCTTTAAAAAAAAAACTTAAACTTAATTTTCCAATAGATAAAACAAAGTGTTTACTTGACTTGTATTTTTAATTAAATTAATAAATATTTTAGTATCAAAATTCTCTTTAGCACAGAATAATAAATTACCAGTTTAAAACTATTCGATAGTTATTATATTCATTACTTAAATATGTTATTTATAATTTATTTTTGATAGATAAACTTTACTTTGTTACTCACTAGTTTCTAGTACTTGTTTCAAGAAATCTAATTGCAATTTGTCATTATTTATTATAATATATCAGATCTGATTCTTTATTTAGGTCCTATGTTTTTATACCACTTTTATTAGATAAACTTTCATTTAAACTAAAACTACTAAATATAACCATTACCTTTGCATTTCCCTAGCAAATATAAAATATCACTCTTAATTTCCAAATCCAAGAATAAAATATTTCTTTTTTTCTAGTAGATTAATTAAGTCTATTAAATTAATTATTTCTTAAATGATATTGTATTAACGTACCATAATTTGGTAGTATAAACTAAGAGGTAAGATATTATTATTAAAATTAGTTTCCTTTATTGGAATTAAATTTGTTGTGACAGTTTACCTATTTTGGTTTATTTATCTTCGACTATTATTTCAATAAGAATGATAAAATCATGAATACCAACAATATACAAAGACAATCCACATTTCTCCCTAACTACCAATATAGACGATATTATATAACCTCATATATCCCTCATTCCGTCATCCTTATCTATCATAATCTCCATTCAACTATCCGATCCCTCTGGCTTTAAACTCTCTCTAGACCTATCAATCATCACCTAATAAAATTCCTTTTAATCACATATTTATTAAATAGCTCTTCTACACCTCAAATTAGTATATTATCTTAACCTCCTTCAAACCAACATTTATAAATCATTCATCCTTGATTAAAATCCCTCTTCATTCCCTCTTTATAGTCTAATTCTAGATTTGCCTATTTCACATAACATCACAATTTAATTTTATTACCTTATACCTATTCACTAATTTATTTTGAGCTAAATACTATTTAAAAACGAATCATAATCCGCATCCTGTTTTATATGCAAATCAGCAGCTTTCTTTAAAAGCCAAATAGCTCCTTTATAGAGCTTAACCCTCATCCTATCAATTATTCATTAGTTTTATGTATAGTACAAACTCACTCTTTATTTTTAGAGATATGAGATAGTGGACATAGTTGAGATATATGATATAGTCGATATAGATGAGATAGATCTACCTTCATACCATATGTTTAAAACAGGTTAAAGGTAATATTCCTTATAAGACGATAGTCAAATACAACTCATTCTTATCTATTATAGAATAGATATATATTTATTTATATACTAATAAAAGACTTCTTCCTTACATATTTAATTAAAAAGGTACTGTTGTTGCTAAATTTAGTATTATTAGTCTTATTTAACAGTTTAACAGTTGTAACATTTTAACAATTTAACACTTTAACTTATAAAGTATAATAAGGTTCTGTAGATTATATATATATTCAAATATAAAATTATTTTAATTATTTAACTCCTCTCACTCTTATTTATCCAGACTAGCTTTAAATTATTTACATATCAATATTTTTATTAAAAACAAATTATTTAAATTCATGACTAATTCTAAAACTTAAGGAAATATCTTAAAGTAAGTATGGATATTCATTAAATCAACATCTCTAATCAAATCTAATCAAATCTAATCAAATCTAATCTATAATTATCTAATCTTCTCTGCTCGAATCTTCTCTTATCTTTTGCTAGGATACTCTTATTATTAACCTAGTCCTTCATCATGACTTGAGTCTTAAACAGATTATCTTCGTTATATGGATTGGACTCCACTTATTCTTTAATATTCCACTTACGAAATAAATATTGTTTTATTAAACTAAATAAATAAATAACTAAAACTATCCATGTCTAACATAAAATAATACTAATTTAAACTAAAGCCAATACCCCTAACTCAGTGCTCTTATAACCAACATGTGTACTTTAATAGAGATAACTATTTTCTTAGCTCGAGGGGATGTTTTTAACAGAAATCAGGGAGGTAGCTTTGATAGCTATAGTTAATAGAAACTAGTAGTAAAAAGGTAATTAAGGAAGGAAGCACAGAGTTGAGTTTTATTTATAAGGGTATAAGTATTAAGGTTTTTGTTTAATTTGTTTGTGGTTTGTTTATCCATTGGTTATTTAGCTTCATTGATTCTTTCTATTTTATTTACTCTTTATTTCTTGTTGATTCTTTTTTTATTTTCTTTAGGTTTTCTAGGTTTTTTGGAGAATGACGTAGAATATACCAAATATTTGTATTGTTTTAGATGAGGACGATTAACAATTTTATTTATCTTTATTTATTAATTACGGAGAGTATACCAAAATTATGTATTATTTGAATGGACTAGAATATACCGATTATGGGTATTGGATAATGACGTGGATAATAACTATTGCTTTATTTGTTTACTTTGTTTTAGGTATTATTTTAAGTCTAGGGAGATTTATATTAACTTTATTTACTTATTTAGGTAGTAAACTTTATTTATATTATGATATTAAGTTAATTATTTAGAATTATATGTGTAATTTTATAGTTTTTATTACTTTTTTTAAATTATTTATTGTGTAATCTTTTTTATTAACTTTCTTAATTTTATAATAATTATTATTTACTTTATTTATTGTTTTAATATGATTTATTAAATTATTTAACTAAAAATGTAGTAACATCGAGATATGGTAAAATTAATAGAATATTATAAACTAGTTTAGATTTTTTTGATTAGTCTAAATAAGACTTTTAATAGAAGGATATATAGTTAAAAACTAATAAGTAATTAAGAGTTAAATTAAATAAGGACAATTAGAAGAAAATATGGTTTTTATTTTAAAAAGTATCTAATAATACCAAATTTAAGATTGAAAGGAAAATTTAAAGAAGATATAAATCAATTTAATAAAGGTTAAAATAATTTAACTAGTTTAGTATATAGAAGTATTAAATTTTATTAGATAATATGATAACAAATTTAATTTCACTTTGAATGAAACAAAAGTTACAAAAAATATAATTATCAAGCTAACTCTTCTAATTTCATAAATTAATTATTAAAATGAGAAAAGTAGAATTAAAACTATACAAATATGTTGAGTATTATAGCATTAGCTGCTTTATAATAAAATTATAAGTTAATTAATAGCAATTAGAATGGATTATAGAGGAATTTTATAATGTATTTCATATTATCTAAATTATCAAGGAAACGGATTTAGCTAATGTTTATTTAGTAAAGGAAAGAAAACAGTAAAACAGGTATAAAAGCTATAATTTATATTAAATATTTGCTGCAAATTGTTTTTTAAATAAATTAATTTTATAAGGGTCCTTAAACGATGGTCGAATGTTGAATTGCACCAATTTAAAAAGATGATCGACTAGCTAGAATTTGGTAAGCTATATTCCAATGGTGATATTAGCTAACAACAATGCCCGATAGATAGATTTCTTATCAAGTTTCTTCTTGTAGCTAAATGTATACATTGTTTCTCCACGAAAGACTAACTAACGATTTTTTAATCATTCGTCATTTCCCTTCCTAAATTAAAAGTGAGGTATCATTTTAGCCCATCTAGGATGTTAAGTTAAGGGTAAAATTTAAAAACTATTTAAAAAGGATTTATTACGTATACTTAATTAATTTGTTTATTAATTTTTATTTGATTTAGTTTATATTTTAAATATAAAACGGTTATAGCTTAATTATTAAAAATAATTATAGTAAATTACTATTATTGTTCCTATGATTACTTTATAGTATTAAACTAAAATTATAATTTAAATATCAATATCCTAACATTTTACGTTGAAAGAGTTATACAAAAGTTTCTCAATTAAACACATTTTTCTAAAGAAGATAAAGTATTGTAAACTAATTTTATTTTATTGTTTTATGAATATTAATCTTAAACAAGTAATTTTATAAATAGTTTCTTATTATATCCAAAGGTTTATTGTATACCCTTTTTATAACTAATTTTAGTAAGAAGAATGCGATAATTAAAACTAGTCTTTTATTAAAGTATATGGTTTATTTGTCTAATACTAAGACTCCAATTAAAGAATCTCTAAAAGATCTTGATATTAGTCCAAGAGCTGAGCAAAACAAAATA
>Ga0153955_100523_pt1 | contig 16917 bp, 12 predicted proteins | sample TSFL039MetaG_FD_104744 | JGI IMG/M metagenome (GOLD analysis project Ga0153955, IMG submission 104744) | Attine ant fungus gardens microbial communities from Florida, USA - TSFL039 MetaG | ecosystem: Host-associated > Fungi > Mycelium > Unclassified | place: USA: Florida, Wekiwa Springs...
AACTGCTTTTTTTTGAGCTTTAATAAATAACAAAAGTTTCTTATAATTAATAATAACTGATATCCATTCTTGTTGCTTAGTTGGTTTATTATATAAGATTGCTTGATATCGTTCTCCATATTTTTCAGAACAATTTCAAATTTCTTGTAAAGTAGAAACTATAAAAATAGAATTATCAAAATCTGTATTATCTAATGCTTCTTCTTCATTAAAACTATTTTTTTTAATGGAGCATAAAATGTAAGATAAAAAATAGCGTTATTTTCTTTTATATATTCTTTTAATAATTTTGATTGAAATTTTAATCTTGCTAAAAATTTACCTTCAGTTGTTCTCATATGACCTTCTGGCAAAGATAAAATAAACAATACTTCTTCATTACTGACTTTATCTTTAGCTAAAAGATAAATTACTCTTTTTGTAAAACTATTTGGTTTATTAAATTGAAATCTTTTTGAAAAATTCTTTTCAAATAAATCTCAAAAGATATTTCAATATACTGAAAAATATTCTTGTTTATATTGTGGATTTTTAAAACCTAAATCATTAATTTGATAATCAATAATTTCATAATAATTAATTTTTTCTTTCATAATTACTAAATCCCTATTTCATTTAACCTAATTCATTCTTTTATCCCAAAGACTTTTGTAATTTTTTTTATTATATTAATCTAATAAAGAAAAATCAATTCTTAACTTATATTAAGAATTGATTTTTAATGAAACTTAATTTTATTTATCTGCCAATCTCTTTGCAACTTCAATTAAAAAATCGTTATTCTTGTTACTTTCAATTGCTCGTTCAATGTTTTTTTGACCATATTTTTCATTGCTATTTGGCAAATTTTTAAAGTTCAATTTTTTCATGTTCGGGCTCCTTAACAATAGATTTCTCAATATCTGTTTTTAAAACAATTTCATTCTTAAAATTCATTCAAATTGAATCTAATAATTTAGTTTTAATCTTTTCTAACGCTTCCGTTTCAATTTTATTTTCTGCTATTTCTAACATAAATGTTTCTCATTTTTCTAGATAATCCGGTTTAATATCAAACTTATATAAATATAAACCAATACTATCTAAGAAAGCACCAGCAGACAAGAGTGCAGTTCTTTTGTTACCATTAGTAAAAGGATGATTTATCGTTGCTATCCGATACATAATATCAGCAGTCATATCTAATACTGAAATATTATCTTTATTAAGAAACCATTTATAACAAACTAAATTATTAATTATTGATGCAATGCTTCCTTTATCTCGTTCGTGATAATTTCCTATTTCTAATCCATTTTTTGTTGGAATTTCTTTGCTCAATTCCAATTGACTTAAAATTAATTTAGTTAAAGAAACTGCTAATTCTTGATCTAGAATTATTTCTTCTTTAACTATAGTAAATTCATCGGGTTTTTGAATATCTGAACTAAATTTTAAAACATTATTTCCAATATTTTGAATCTTACCAGAAGTAATTGACTTATTAAGTACTTTATCAAATATTCTTGCATCATTCTGCTCATTAATATATGAAAAAATATATTTAGGTAAACTTAATTCATTCATCATAATCCCCTACTTAAGTTTATGAATTAATCTTATCATTAGTTTTTACTTTTTATCAAAACATTTTGAAAATTATTCTTTACTGTACTAAATAAAAACACATAAAATATTAATATGAAAACTAATAATCTAATGCTAGATTATTAGTTTTTTTTAATAAAAGAATTTATTAATGGTGTTTACAATGACAATTTTCACAATTACAACTTTCGCAATGACAATTACATTTTTTATCGCTTTTTTCACTAGCCATAATTAACCCTCCTATGTAATACTTATCTTTATTATATAGAATTATTTTTAAATTATGATTCTAAACTTTGTGAAACACTTTTTTTAGCAACTGCTTCTATTGCTTGTTTAATCACATCTTTTAAGTGATATTCATCAAAAACTTTAATCGCTTCAATTGTTGTACCACCTGTAGTAGCAACTTGGTTTTGTAGCATTTCTAAAGATGCTGAACTATTACTAATATTTGCAGCAACACCAAGTAAAAGATTAGTAATAATTACTTTACTATCTGCTTCACTAATGTCATCAACGATTGCTAACTTCATTAATGGTTGTAATCAGTAATACAAATAGGCACTAGCACTACCACAAATGGCAATGAAAGTATGAATTTGTTTTTCAGATAAAACAATTGTTTTGCCTAATCATTTAAAAAGATTTAATACTGCTTTATTAGCATCTTTTGTTCCTTCTTTTGTTACCATTATCATTGATTGATTATATTGAACAGAAGTATTTGGCATGACTCTTGTCACTGAACAAGTAGGAAAGATTGCTTTTAATTGTTTTAAAGTAATACCACTAGCAACTGATAAAATCATTTGTTTCTTAAAAGTTGCTTGTAACTTACCTTTTAAATCAATAATATTTTGTGGCAATAAAGCTAAAATTATTAAATCGCAATCCTGGATAAATTTTCAATCTTGACTAACTAAAAACCCTGCTTTTTTAAAAGCTTGTTGACTTTCATTACTATTAACAACAATCCTAAAATCAGATTTTTGATATTTCTTACTATTTACTAATCCATTAATAATACTTTTGCCTAAGTGTCCAGCACCTAAAATTCCAATTGTCATTTTTGAAATAAGCTCCTTAATTTGATTAATTATTTAAATTTTATCATAAAGAAAATTAAGAAAAACAATAAAAAAAATCCTTTCTTAAAAGAAAGGATTCTCTTGGTCAAGAATAACTCTTGATATAAAACTGGCATCGTGCTATTTTTCCATCTCTGGTATCGTCGCCGCTGATATGCTTAACTTCTGTGTTCGGTATGGGAACAGGTGCGCCATATCGCTATTAACACCAATAAATATTTGGTAATTATTCTCTAAAAACTAGATGTAGACATCACTATAAATTAATTACAATAGCGCAATTTCTCTAATAAATCCTCGATCTATTAGTATTGGTTAGCTAAATACGTCGCCGTACTTACACACCCAACCTATCAACCTTGTTGTCTTCAAGGGATCTTACTCCTTGCGGATGAGAAATCTAATCTTGGAACTGACTTCGCACTTAGATGCTTTCAGTGCTTATTCATGCCCTACATAGCTACCCAGCTGTGCCACTGGCGTGACAACTGGGGCACCAGAGGTAGGTCCATTCCGGTCCTCTCGTACTAGGAACAGCTTTCCTCAAATTTCTTGCGCCCACGACAGATAGGGACCAAACTGTCTCACGACGTTCTGAACCCAGCTCGCGTACCGCTTTAATGGGCGAACAGCCCAACCCTTGGAAGCGACTACACCTCCAGGATGCGATGAGCCGACATCGAGGTGCCAAACCTCCCCGTCTATGTGAACTATTGGGGGAGATAAGCCTGTTATCCCCGGGGTAACTTTTATCCGTTGAGCGACGGCCCTTCCACACGGGACCGCCGGATCACTAAGCCCAACTTTCGTTTCTGCTCGACTTGTAAGTCTCGCAGTCAAGCACCCTTCTACCTTTGCGCTCTATGTATGATTTCCATTCATACTGAGGGTACCTTTGGGCGCCTCCGTTACTTTTTAGGAGGCGACCGCCCCAGTCAAACTACCCACCAGACACTGTCCTCAGACCAGATAATGGCCTCAAGTTAGAATTTCAGTATAACAAGGGTGGTATCCCAAGGTTGACTCAGTGCCTACTAGCGTCTGCACTTCATCGTCTCCCACCTATCCTGTACAAGTTATACCAAAATTCAATATCAAGTTGTAGTAAAGCTCCACGGGGTCTTTCCGTCTAATCGCGGGTAACCTGCATCTTCACAGGTACTAAAATTTCACCGAGTCTATAGCCGAGACAGCGTCCGGATCGTTACGCCTTTCGTGCGGGTCAGAACTTACCTGACAAGGAATTTCGCTACCTTAGGACCGTTATAGTTACGGCCGCCGTTCACTGGGGCTTCAGTTCAAAGCTTCGCAATAAATTGCTAACAAATCGCTTTAACCTTCCAGCACTGGGCAGGCGTCACCCCCTATACTTCGTCTTGCGACTTTGCAGAGAGCTGTGTTTTTGCTAAACAGTCGCCCGGACCTCTTAACTGCGGCTCATATTTTACTATGAGCACCCCTTCTCGCTAACTTACGGGGTTATTTTGCAGAGTTCCTTAGCTATAGTTATCTCGCTTGCCTTAGGATATTCTCCTTGACCACATGTGTCTGTTCTCGGTACAGGTACCATAATAATATCTTTAGAAGCTTTTCTTGAAAGCAGGGCGTCAGATACTTCGTTACTAGGCGAACCGTTCACTCCCCATCATACTTCAAGGTTAATGTTGTGCGGATTTGCCTACACAACCCTCTTTGTATTTAGCCCAGCACTTCCAGTCGCTGGGATATCCTAGCCTTCTTTGTCACTCCATCAGTTACTATGGTAGTACAGGAATATCAACCTGTTGTCCATCGACTACGCCTTTCGGCCTCGCCTTAGGTCCTGACTAACCCTGGGAGGACGAACCTTGCCCAGGAAACCTTGGTCAATCGGCATGAAGGATTCTCACCTTCAATCGTTACTCATGCCGGCATTCTCACTTTTAAGCGCTCCACTAGTCCTTCCGGTCTAACTTCGTTGCTGCTTAAAACGCTCCCCTACCGCCCATGCACTATAAAATGCATAAACCCATAGCTTCGGTACAATGCTTAGCCCCGGTACATTTTCCGCGCAGAATCATTCGACCAGTGAGCTGTTACGCACTCTTTAAAGGATGGCTGCTTCTAAGCCAACCTCCTGGCTGTTTAAACAATTCTACATCGTTTTCCACTTAGCATTGATTTGGGGACCTTAGCTGATGATCTGGGCTGTTTCCCTCACGTCCATGGACCTTATCACCCACAGACTGACTGCTAGATATGAAACAATGGCATTCGCAGTTTAATTGCATTCAGTACCCCGAGGTGGGGCCATCATACATTCAGAGCTTTACCTCCATTGTCCTAATTCTAACGCTAGTCCTAAAACTATATCGGGGAGAACCAGCTATCTCCAGGTTCGATTGGAATTTCACCGCTAGCCACAAGTCATCCACGGTCTTTTCAACGAACGTTGGTTCGGTCCTCCACTAACTGTTACATTAGCTTCAACCTGCTCATGGCTAGATCACCTGGTTTCGGGTCTACGACCACATACTAAACGCCCTATTCAGGCTCGCTTTCACTACGGCTCCACGTCTAAAACGCTTAACCTTGCATGTAATCGTAACTCGCCGGCTCATTCTACAAAAGGCACGCCGTCACCCATTAACGGGCTCCGACTTGTTGTAAGCATATGGTTTCAGGAACTATTTCACTCCCCTTGCGGGGGACTTTTCACCTTTCCCTCACGGTACTGGTTCACTATCGGTGATTGGTTAGTATTTAGCCTTACGCAGTGGTCTGCGCAGATTCCGACAAGATTCCTCGTGTCTCGTCGTACTCAGGATACCATCAGAAGATTTGTTAATTTCGTATACTGGACTTTCACCATCTATGGTGTTGCTTCCCAACAACTTCTACTATTAACAAATTTTGTAACTTCTATATAATGGTCCTACAACCCCAGTTTAAAACTGGTTTGGGCTGGTCCCTTTTCGCTCGCCGCTACTAAGGGAATCGCATTCGCTTTCTTTTCCTCTAGGTACTAAGATGTTTCAATTCTCTAGGTATCACTCTGAATAACTATGAATTCATTATTCAGTACTATCTGATTAGAGATAGTGGGTTTCCCCATTCGGAAATCTCCGGATCAAAGTTTATTTCCAACTCCCCGAAGCTTATCGCAGGTAATCGCGTCCTTCATCGTCTTCCAATCCCAAGGCATCCACCATACGCTCTTAATAATTTATTAGAATAATCCTATTGCAAGATAATTTATAAAAAATTTGATTAAAATTTTGATGTCTACTTTATCTAGTTTTTAAAGAACAATTACAATTTTCAGAAACAAAACAATCTCTGAAAACTAAATAGAACAAAGAACTTTTTTAATAATCCGTACTTTATTAAATCAAGGTTAAATTTCTACATTGATTGATGTCTTAATTAAAAGACAATTCTCCATAGAAAGGAGGTGATCCATCCACATCTTCCGATACAGGTACCTTGTTACGACTTAAGCCTAATCACCACCACTGCCTTGGGTAGCTCCCTCCTTGCGGTTAGGACACCAACTTCTGGCATTGACGACTCTCATGCTTTGACGGGCGGTGTGTACAAGACCCGAGAACGTATTCACCGCGACATTGCTGATTCGCGATTACTAGCGATTCCGACTTCATGAAGTCGAGTTTCAGACTTCAATCCGGACTGAGACTGACTTTTTGAGATTAGCTCGATCTTGCGATTTTGCGACTCTTTGTATCAGCCATTGTAGCACGTGTGTAGCCCAGGCCATAAGGGGCATGATGATTTGACGTCATCCCCACCTTCCTCTAGCTTACACTAGCAGTCTCCCTAGAGTCCCCAACTTAATGCTGGCAACTAAGGACAGGGGTTGCGTTCGTTGCTGGACTTAACCAAACATCTCACGACACGAACTGACGACAACCATGCACCACCTGTATCCTTGTTAACCTCCACTATATCTCTATAGCTTTGCAAGGTATGTCAAGGCCTGGTAAGGTTCTTCGCGTTGCTTCGAATTAAACCACATGCTCCACCGCTTGTGCGGGTCCCCGTCAATTCCTTTGAGTTTCACTCTTGCGAGCATACTACTCAGGCGGAGTACTTAATGCGTTAGCTACAGCACTGCCTTTTTGGCAACACTTAGTACTCATCGTTTACAGCATGAACTACTAGGGTATCTAATCCTATTTGCTCCCCACGCTTTCGTGCTTCAACGTCAGTGATAGGCCAGTTAGCCGCCTTCGCCACTGGTGTTCCTCCATATATCTACACATTCCACCGCTACACATGGAATTCCACTAACCTCTCCTATACTCTAGTCTTGTAGTTTCCAAGGCGATTAGGAGTTGAGCTCCTAAATTTAACCTCAGACTTGCAAAACCGTCTACGCACCCTTTACGCCCAATAAATCCGGATAACGCTTGCCACCTATGTATTACCGCGGCTGCTGGCACATAGTTAGCCGTGGCTTTCTGGTAAGGTACCGTCATAGATAAAACCATTTCCTGTTTTACCATTTCTTCCCTTACAACAGACCTTTACAATCCGAAGACCTTCATCAGTCACGCGGCATTGCTCCATCAGGCTTTCGCCCATTGTGAAAAATTCCCTACTGCTGCCTTCCGTAGAAGTTTGGGCCGTGTCTCAGTCCCAATGTGGCCGTTCATCCTCTCAGATCGGCTACGTATCATTGCCTTGGTAGGCCATTACCCTACCAACTAGCTAATACGCCGCATCCTCATCAATCAGCGAAGCTTGAAAGCTCCTTTCATTACTGGAAATCATCCAGTAATCTTATGCGGTATTAGCTGTCGTTTCCAACAGTTATTCCCCACTAAATGGTAGATTAGATACGTGTTACTCACCCGTTCGCCACTAAGTATTGCTACTTCGTTCGACTTGCATGTATTAGGCATGCCGCCAGCGTTAATCCTGAGCCAGGATCAAACTCTCATTTAAAAATATGTTAATTTAAGTTATCTTCTGACTTAATTGACGGATTAATTCTTGTTCTATTTAGTTTTCAAAGATCGTTCTATTTTGTAAATTTTTTAGATTTGCAACCTTTTTAAGTCACAATAGGAATATTACCGAAAAGCAGAAACAAAGTCAACAAAAATAAGAAAAAAATAATTATTTTTTTTAACCTTTTTTTATCTTTAAAATTGTATTAAAAATGCACTTCCTTTTTGCAAAGAAAATGCATTAATTAATTGAAATTTACTCTTTAGTTGCTTGATTAACAACTTGCTTTTTATCTTCTTTTTTATCCTTTTTAGGACTTTTTGCTTTTTTATCAGAACTACCTTTTACTTTAGCATCTTTAGTTTCTGCTAATACTGTAGTTTTTTTACTTGTGGGAATATTTACACCTTTATAAGTATTGCATTTCATGCAAGCATGATGAGGTAAAACTACTGAACCACAATTAGGACAATTAGCTGTTGTACGAGAAATTAAAGCATCGTGACTACGACGAGTATTTTTACGCATTTTTGAAGTTCGTCTTGCTGGTACAGCCATATTTCTTCCTCCTTGAAATTACATACCAGTAAATTATATATCTATTTTAAAAAAAATAATAGTATTTTTTAAAACTTTTTTAAGACAAAAAGAAATATTAATCTTTAGTAATCTCTTTTTTAACTTTTAATTTAATTGTTAAGTATTTATCAGATAAAGTAGCAAGATATTTACCAATTCCAACGAAGTTATAAAGTTTTAATGATAAGTTAGGATAGTTCTTATTAATTGGTTCATTTAAAAACAAAAACTTAACAATTGTTTGATTTTCTAAATCCTTAACTCATTTACTATTAATATTCTTTGATTCTGGTACCGATCAATAAAATTCTTGCTTTGCTTCATCATATCTAGTTAATTTACCATAATTACTGCCATCTAAATCAGCAAAAACTACTGACTTATCTTGATCATAAGTTAAATAACCTGCTTGAAAGGCAATAATTTTTAATGAATCTAAATTCTTAATGAAATTTAAGCGACCAATTGCAGCTAATGCTTGCCTTACTGTATATGTTGCTTTAATTGAAAGTAAAGGATAATTAGTTATCTTTTGTTCTTGAACAAGCAAAGTTTCATATTGTAATTTATAAGCAAGAATAATTAATAACTCTTGAACAATTAATTGATGGTGATTAATAAAGTTTGCAATTAAATTATCTTCATCACTAATAAGTGAACGAAAAACTTTTAAACTAGTAACTTCATAAAATAAAGAACAAAATAATAAATTATCATAATAATCATTAACAACAAATTTTGTTAAATCATTTTGTAATCGTAAGTAAAAATAATTAATAATTTGATAATCATTTAAAAATAAAAATTGTTTTAAAATATTTTTATTACGTAATGTTTGATTTTCTTGCTCTTGATAGCGATTAATTGACATTGCTACTCTTAAATAAAAATCATCCAAGTAATGATAAAACAAAATTAGATTCAAGTCATAATCATTAATAATTTTTGCCAAACCTTCATTTTGATATTTTTGATAATATTCCCTAACTACTTGATGCATTCTTTTTGGTACTTGATATCAAGTTTGTAAATTCTTTAAAATAATTTCTTTACTGCGCGCTTCTAAATTCAAAGTACAACCATTAGGTAAACTAAAACCTTGATCAAAGAGTGCTTTTTGATTTAAAGTTGCTTGATTATGATATAAATTTTTAATACCAATCGTAATATCATATTTTTGATCAATATTAGCAATTAAATCATAAACAACCAATTTATTTTTATTAATTGTTTTTCGTAAACCACGACCTAATTGTTGTAAGAAAATTGTTTTTGAATTTGTTGGTCGTAATAAAATAATCGTATCAATTTCAGGAACATCAATTCCTTCATTAAAAATATTAACAACACATAAATAATTAATCGTTCTTTTTCGAAAATCATTTAAAATTTTATTTCGTAAATGACTAACTTTGCTAGTTAAATAATTTGCTTTTAAACCTTGTGCTTGTAAATAGTTACTAATAATTTCAGCATGAACAGTATTAATACAAAATACTAAAGTTAATGGCTGATGATAAAAACCAATATAATTATTAATCACATCTAATAATAATTTATTTCTTGCATCATTATTCAAAACTTTAAATACTTGTTGATCATTATTCAAATCAATGCCAATTAAATTACTATTAATATCATCAATACAATAATAATCAAATTTTGCTAATAATCTTTGATCAATTGCATCTCACAATCGTAATTCATAAGCAAATTCATTATCAAAATAAGGTAAGATACTTTTATTATCTTCTCGTTCTGGAGTTGCTGTTAAACCAATTATCTCTTGTGGTTGAAAATATTTAAAAACTTGATCAAAAGTATCAGCTGCAATATGATGTGCTTCATCAAAAATAATTAAGTCAAATTGTTTCGGATTAAACTTTTTTAAATGTCGATAAACTGTTTGAATTGTTGCAAATAAATAATCATAATTAAAGTTTTCAGTTTTAACATTTAAAATTTGACCAAAGGTTTTATCTTTTAAAACATTACGAAAAGTATTTAATGCTTGCTCAATAATTTCTTTTTGATGGGCTAAAAATAATAATCTTGGTTTTCTTCCTTGATGATTTTTAATTTGTTGTAAATAATCAAAAGCACTAATAACTGTTTTGCCTGTTCCCGTTGCCATAATAATTAAATGTTTATTTTTCTTAATTCTTCTTCGAAAAACTAATTTTTCTAAAATGGCAAGTTGAAAGTCATATAATAAATAATTAAAAAAATTACTTTGATTAAGACTTGGATTAAAGATTTGATTTTGATTTTCAATTCTTGCTAATAATTGTTTTCTTACTTGTTCATTATTAAAATCAATTAAATTATCATTTCATAACTTTTGATATTCTTGGTTAATCCTTTGATATAAACCTTGATTATTAAATTCATTAATTCTAATATTTCATTCTCTTCCCGAACTCATTCCAGGCATTGTTAAATTACTAGAACCAATAATAACTGAAGAAAAACCAGAAGTACGAGTAAAAATTGCTGCTTTAATATGAATTCTTTCACTTCTAATTTCAGTGTTATCTTCAATCCGAATTTTAATATTAGCATATTGTTTAATTAATCGTTCTAATTCATATAAATTAACAAATAATGCTTGATGATCAAAAGTTGTTGTAATTAAAGTAATTGGAATCTGATACTTTAAAGCAAAATTAAAAGCACCTCGTAATTTATTAATCATTGTTTTAGAAATAAAAGGATAAACAAATGCTACAGCATCACTAGTAATAATTTCTTTATTTAATTGTTCTATTAATTTTTGTTCTTCTTGATTGGTAAATAAATAATTATCACTCAAACGAATTTGGCTTTGATATTCGTTGCTTTTCGTTTGATCTTTAACTTGCAATAAAATATCTTTCCGAAATTGTTTACTACTAAAATTTGTTAATAAATTATTAATGAAATTAACTTTATCATCAAGATTATTAATTGTTGTTAAATGATTAATTAATAAATGATTAAATTGTTGTCCTAAATATTTATTAATGTCATTAATATTATTAACTTCTTGTTCCAGATTTTTGATTAAATAATTATCATCAATTTCATCGGTTGATTTTAATAATAAATCATAATACCCTTTATCTTTTAATTTATTGCTCATATTAACAACTCTAATACCTTTCACTTAAAAATTATTTTGAATAAGAATATGGATGATCTTTTATTCCTACTTCTTTACTTATTAACTTCTGATAATATTGTTCTTTTTCCTTTAAAAATTGTAATTCATTTTGTAATTCAATAATTTTAGTTTCAACAACTGCTTTTTGATTAATAATCATTAAATGTCTTGTTGCAACAGTGCTTTCACCTTTAATACATAAATCAATATATTGTTTAATATTTTTAATTGCCATACCAGTTTTCTTCAAACAAACAATCACTTCAATTCATGGTAAGTCAATTTCATTTAAATAACGATAACCATTTGCTTCTCGCTTTATAAATGGCATTAAACCTTTTTCATCGTAAAATCTAATTGTTGCTTCACTAAGATTAAATCGTTTTGCAATTTCATTTAAATATAATTTTTTCATTTTTAATTTCTCCTTGCCTTAAAGTTACTATAATCTTTTACAATTATATCAGAGGTGAAAAAAATGAAAACAAGAACTTTAGGAAAAGATTTAGTTGTTTCTGAAATTGGTTTAGGTTGTATGGGATTAAGTTTTTCCTTTCCACCATTTCCAAGCAAAGAAGAAGCAATAACATTTTTAAGAGCAGCATATCAAAAAGGTGTAACATTTTTTGACACTGCTGAAATTTATGGGCCATTTGTTAATGAAGAAATCGTTGGCGAAGCATTAAAACCATTTCGTGATAAAGTTATTATTGCAACAAAGTTTGGCTTTAAATACGAAGGTGACAAAGTAGTTGGTTTAGATAGTAGTGAAGCAAATATTCGCCGTGCTATTGAAGGATCTTTAAAAAGATTACAAACTAATTATATTGATTTATTTTATCAACATCGTGTTGATCCAAATGTTCCAATTGAAACAGTTGCAAAAGTTATTAAACAATTAATGGCAGAAGGTAAAGTTCGTCATTGAGGTTTAAGTGAAGCATCAGCAAAAACAATTCGAAAAGCACATAGTATTTGTCCAGTTACTGCCTTACAAAGTGAATATTCAATGTTTTGAAGAGAACCAGAGCAAGAAATTATTCCAACACTTGAAGAATTAGGAATTGGCTTTGTCCCATTTAGTCCTTTAGGAAAAGGCTTTTTGACAGGTACTGTTAAACCAGGGCAATTATTTGGTGAAGGTGATTATCGCAATACGATTCCAAGATTTAACACACCAGAATATTTTAAAGCAAATATGAAATTTGTTGATTATGTTAAAGAATTAGCTATTAAAAAACAATCAACACCAGCTGCAATTGCTATTGCTTGAATTCTGGCACAAAAACCTTGATTTGTTCCAATTCCTGGAACAAAAAAAATTAGTCGTTTAGAAGAAAACTTATCAGCAATAAAGGTAGAATTTACTGAAAAAGAACTTATTGAAATTAAAAAACATTTAGATACAATTAAAATTGTTGGTCACAGATATAGTGACTTTGCTGAAAAACAAATTGATAAATAAAAATAGCAAAGGAGAAAAAATGAAAAATAAAACTTGATTAATAACAGGTGCCAGTCAAGGACTTGGCTTAGAAACTGTTAAATATTTAATTAGCCAAGGTAATAATGTTATCGCATTTTCAAGAAATCCTGAAACTATTACCAAAGAAATTGGTGATGTGAAAAATTTATTAGCACTAAGTCCTGATTTAAATTCAATTAGCGATATTAGTGAAAAGATTAATTTAGCACTTAAAAAATTTAATACAATTGATATTGTTTTAAATAATGCTGGCTATGGACTAATTGGACCATTTGAAGAAATTAGTGATGAAGAAATTAATAATTTATTTAAAGTTAATGTTTTTTATACTTTCAATGTTATTAAAGCCGTATTACCAATTCTTCGTAAACAAAAATACGGTCATATCTTTAACACATCTTCAGTTGCTGGTTATCGTAGTTTCGCTAATGTTAGTGTTTATAGTGCTGTTAAATTTGCCCTTGATGGCTTTAGTGAAGGATTAAATGATGAACTAAAACACTTTAATATTTCTGTTTCATCAATTTTACCTGGAGGCTTTAGAACAAACTTTTTAGAATCAACATCAATTAAGTATGCCGATAGTAAAATTAGTGATTACAATTTTGAAACTGATAAGAAAAATTGAAATGCTATTAACCATCAGCAATTAGGAAATCCAAAAGCTTATGCAAAATTTATTTATGATTTAACAACCAAAAAAACAATTCCAACTCATATTTTTGTTGGTAATGATGCAATTAGAAATGCTTTAGCAAAAATAAAACTAGTAGAAGCAGATATTGATTCATATAAAGAAGCATCAAATCAAACTGGTTTTAAAGACTTTAAAGTAATTCATTAATAAAAAAGAGCATGATTAATAGACTGACCTCCAAATAGTAAGGACAAATTAAAAAATAATTTGTATAAATTAACTTACTAGATGGAGGTCTTTTTTATGGCTAAAAAGGGCAAAAATTCAAAAAATATCAATTAGAAGTAAAAAGAAATTATTGATTTTAAAATTTCAAAATTTAATGATTTAAAATTAGTAATGGAAAATTTAAATTCAGCAATTAAGAAAACAAAAAATGATCGCAATGGAATAATTATCCATTCAAATCACGGTAGTCAATACACATCAAATATATATAAAAATTTCTGTAACGCTAATGGCATTGTTATATCAATGGGAAAAGTATATTCTTGTACAGAGATGCTGTTATTGAAAGTTTTCATATTAGTTTGAAAAAGGGAACAATTCATAGCAACCATTATTTGAATATTAAAAAATATGTTTTAGATGTCGTTGATTGAAACGATTGATATAATAAAATAAAATTGCAAGACTTTAATACCTTGCAATAATTTTAAAAAGTATTTTTTATTTAATACTTACTTTTTACGGTTCACTCTATTAATCTTATTCTTTTTTATTCTTGATTTGTTTCTTTTTTGATTCATCATTGCGAAGTCATCTTCAAAAAGTTCGCAAATAATAAATTGGATAACCTGCTAGTAAGACACCACAAACAATTAAACATTTTCATAAGATTCATCAATCATTATTATTAATTACTGAAATATAAACAGAAATAATTGCTCCGGCTAATAAGAGCATATCAGCAATTAAAACACTAAGAAAAATAATTCCAAAAACAAAATCGTTAAAAATTTTCTGATAATCTTTTCGTTTATGTCGTAATTGTCAAGCAACAATAATTGAAATAAATTGTAAAATTGTGGTAGCAATAACAAAATAAGTAACAATACTATATAACTGATCTCAAAGAATATAAATTGCTGCTAAAACAATTAATAAAATAATTGCCATATAAGGTGATTCATTGCTCTTTCTTACTTTAGCAAAAATTGGTGCTAAATCTTTTTCTTCTGCTAACTTATGAACCATTCGTGAATGATATAAGAAGAAAGAATTTAAAGAACCAAAGAAAATTATTATCACAAAAATATTAAAAGCCAAAATTAAACCAGAAGGAAGTTTTAAATTTTTAAGCGCATCTTGTCAAAAAGTCGATGACATTCAGTCAAGACCATGACTAACATTAATAATAATGAATGACAAAGCTAAAATTAAATAAACAGCGATAACAACAATCGTTGCTAAAATTTTGGCACGAATAATATTTTTTTTCGGCTCTTTAATTTCACCAGCAATATAAGTAACTGATTCTACTCCTGAATAAGCAAACATTGTCATTGCAATTGCTGGTAATAATAAATATGACGATACATATGTTTCTGTTAAATTACTACCACCCTGATTTTTGAAATTATTAAATGAACCATAAATTATCGCAATAACAATAATAAAAAGAATTGGTAAAAGTTTTAAAAATGTAAAAATTGTTTGAGAAACAATAACAAGTTGTTTTAAAAAAATATGGAATAAACCAATTACTAACATTAAACCAATACCAATAGCTTTAATAATTCATGGATTAGTAATATTAAATAATGAAGCAATTAATGAACTACAAGCAATTGTAATACTAGCAATTGCTGTGGCACTAACAATTAAAACTAAAATTCAACCAAACCAAAAAGCAAATGCTTTATAATTTGCTTTTTTTAATCAATTATAAGTCGTACCATTTTCTGGATAACTAACTGTTGTTTCAGCAAAAATTAATAAACTAGGAATAATTAATAAACCACCTAATGCCCAAGCTAATAACATTAAAATTGGATTAAACTTTGCATAAAAAGCAACTTGACCAAAAGAAATTAAAATTGATGATCCTAATGTTGCACTGATGGCAACCATTGTTGTTGTTAATAAACCATATTTTCTTTTTAACATTTCCGCACCAATTAAATCTTTTTTCTTAAATATAACATAGTTTATTAAGTTATAAAAACTATTAATTATATATTTTAATTTTTATTATAATATTTATAGAATAGAGTTTAGAAAGAGGTATTAATGAATCAAAATAATATAAAAGAATGTTAAGTTTTTATTGATGATAGTGGAAATATTGAACTATCAAGTAATAATGAATATTTTATTTATGGAGCTTTAATTTTCACTAGTCAAGAAGCAGTTGATAATTTTAGAGAAAAATATGAAAATGCATTAATAAAATTATTTAAAAATAATAAAGAAGTAAAAGCTGCTTCATCAATATCAAATTGAAAACGTAAAGAAATTTATAATGTTATCAAAAATAATAATTGTCAGTTAATATCAGTAATAGAACAGAAAAGTTTATCTGATAGACTAATAGAAATTGAAAAAATTTATGATAAAGAATTAAAATCAAAGAAAAATAAATCATTACAAAATAAATTAAAAATTAAACAAATAAGAAAAAATAATTATGGATATCACAAATCATATCTAATTGGACAACTAATTTGTTTAATAATTGAATCTATCCACCCAACTAAAAAAACAAAAATTAATATTACTTTAGATCAAGAAGATCTTGGCATAGCTGGTAAAAATGGTTCTTTTATTAATTACTTAAAACATGCTCAAAAATATCTAAAAAGTCGTTCATATAATTATACTTTTGTAATGGCAGATTCAAAAAGTGAATATTGTTTACAAGGCGCAGATTTTTTTGCTCATTCAGTTTACTCGTTAAAAAATAAAAATGATAATCAAAAATTTAATTATCTCAATGCACAAAACAATATAATAATAAAAAATTATCCTTATATATCAGAAAAAATTCAATAAAATCTTATATATTTCTTGACACTGCAAATTAAAATGATAAGATTTAAATAGTGAAATTAATGGCCATAGGCTCAGTGCTAACATTGGTAAGAACGTATGTCCGTTTCCATTTTTTTACAAAAAAGTATATCTAAGATTAGATATACTTTTTATTTTTTATCCTATAAATTAATTTTAGATCTTACATATTCTTAATTTTCAATTTTTTATTTTTCACATTTATTCACTCAATTCTTTTTCTGTAGTTTCTGATATTCCGACTATTTTATTTTTTCGCAATAATGTTATATATTCATTTTTCTAATAAAAAATGAAATTTCCGCTTAAAGAAAATAATTCACTTATAAATAAAATCTAATGTTGGTAAAAACTTATATGTTTCTAT
>Ga0153955_100530_pt1 | contig 16453 bp, 25 predicted proteins | sample TSFL039MetaG_FD_104744 | JGI IMG/M metagenome (GOLD analysis project Ga0153955, IMG submission 104744) | Attine ant fungus gardens microbial communities from Florida, USA - TSFL039 MetaG | ecosystem: Host-associated > Fungi > Mycelium > Unclassified | place: USA: Florida, Wekiwa Springs...
ATGAATGCACAAATGTGCCGCCCTCAAGGGCAATGAGAAATAAAGATGGATGGGTGACTTTATGACAATATTAGTGAGAGGTGTTAGGTAGAGTATGACCCCTAGGGTTATTTCGCCCCAGGGAATGGTGGTGGTAAAAGGAATGCTGGCATCTTACAGACTCCTTTTGAGTCATAATGTCCCACACACTTTATATTATTACATAATAAAGAAAAAAGAAAAAGAAATAAAATAATCTGCCGCTGTGGATCCCCTAGCTCACCTACCATTTCATAACACCATCCCCCTCTCAAGCTTCCTCGTCCTTGAGGATTTTACAACTTGCTGTCCCAATCACCAATGTTCCCCATCTCATCTTCTTCTTGTTGTTTTATCCATAAGAACAGATTGTGGCTCACTTTTGCAAATGAATTCCTTTTCTATTGCCACCAATTTTCTTCTAGCTTCCTCCAATATTCCTGCTTGTATTTCTTTTTCCCCCACCCATACAGTAATTTTGCCATATATTTCCCCAGCAATTCTCTATTGAACATGTTCTTCTCTTCCTCTATTTCTTACTGTCACATTTCTTCTTCTTCTTTTCTTTCATATTCTTTCTTGAATTCTTCTACTAAATCACTTGTGTTCTTGAGGTTTTCCTTGCTCTCCCAAGTATCTTCTTCTGCTGTACATCCCTTTCATTGTACCAGATACTTTTCCTTTCCTCTTATCCATCTTTTGTTCATTATTTTCTCTACTTCCTACTCCTCTTCCCCTTCAATTATCATGGGTTGTGGTTTCTCTTTCTTTTGTCTCTCCACTTGTTCCATATATCTATATACTCTATTTGTAAGGATCTTAGTTGCGGTTGAGTAATCTTAATCTTAATCCTACTCTAAGTCAAAGTTGACAAAGAGAACTCATTAGAGTTCCCACTAATTAGCTCGACTACTTATATATGAATATATGTTTACAAGTATTTGCCTAACTATTTTATTCTGTACATCTTCTTTTGAGTTATGATGTCCTGCATGTATTTAATATTACATAATTATTAGAAAAGAAAAAGAAATAAAATAATCCACTACCATGGATCGTCTAGCTTGCTTGCCATTTTATAACATCACCCCCCTCTCAAGGGTCCTTATCCCAAGAACTTCTTCATAGTTCATTGTATGGATTCCTTAGATTGCCCATTTCTTTGTTTTTATCTTCTAGCCCCTCCAAATACTTCCTATTCTTCTCTATCCTTCATTAATTTTTCTCATCATCTTCATTCCATTCTTCTATCATTCCTCCCTTATACTCATGTTCTTCTTCTTCCATTCTTTTCAAGAACAGATTTTTCTTCCACCACCTCCATGTAGTGGACTCAAGCTAGGGTTAACTTAAGTGCACACTCTTTATCAGAGTTAACAAAGAGAACTCGTTAGAGTCCTCGCTAATTGATTTAGCTACTTATACACGAATCGGTATTTACTCGTATTTGTCCACTCAAATTATCCCACAGACTCCTTTTGAGTCATAGTGTCCCGTGCACTTCAAATTATTACATAATAAAAGAAAATGGAAAAGAAATAAAATAATCCGCCGTCGCAAATACCCAAGCTCGCCTGCCGTTTTATTACACTCCAGTTTTCTTCCATATGCTTCCAATACTCTCTATCATATTTCTTGTTATCCCATCCATAGAGTAACTTAGCCATATACCTCCCCAGTAATTCTCTGCTAAATGCTTTCCTCTTTTCTTCTGCTTCTTGCCACTTCACTTCTTCTTCCTCTTCTCTGCAATATTCTTTTTTGAATTCTTCTACTAATTCCATTGCATTCTTTAGATTCTCTTTGCTTTCCCATACATCCCTTCCATCGTACTAAGTACTTATCTTTCCCCTGCACTTTTCTTTTGTTTATAATTTTCTCTACTTTCTACTCTTCTTCTTCCTCAATTACCACTGGTTATGGTGTTTCTTTTCTCTGTCCTTCTACTTGCGGTTTGTACCATCATACCTGACTAACATTGACTACTAGATGGATTTTAATTGTACTAGGTAGTTCTAATTTGATTGCGTTGTCAGAAATGATCGCTTTGACTTTGTAAGGTCCCACAAAGTATTTTGTGAATTTCTCTGTGCGTCTTCCAGCTATCTAGTACTTCAGGTCTTTAGTACTGAGCAGCACTAAATCGCCTACTCTATACTCTTCTATTTCCACTCTCTCTCTGTCTGTATACTGCTTCATATCTTTCTATGCCTTTTATAGTGCCACTTTGGCTTCCTTCTATACCTTCCTTATTCTTTCTACAAATCTTTCCACTCCTTCATACTTCCCCTTCTTCCTCAACTCAAATCCCATCTGTGGATCCTGTTCTAGGTTTGCCTTAAAGGGCGACACTTTAGTTCCAGTGTACACCTTGTTGTTGTAGGCAAATTCCACCATTCCCAACCATTCTGGCCACTGCTCTTGTCGGTGGTCTATGAACATATAGAGGTATTGTTCCAATTCTTGGTTCATTCTCTCTGTTTGGCTGTCTGTTTATGGGTGGATGTAATGACAAGCTTAGTCGAGACAACTAACTTATCACACTCAACGTTATGAGAGAACAAAGAAAACTTGATAGAGTCTCTTGGTAGATTGTGCTACCTACTTATACACAATTCTTATTTGTCTATGTATATGCTTAGTAACTACCGATCTTTCTAGAAGATTCCATCATGTGCTCTGTCATGTGACTAGGTCATGTGATCCTGCTTATCTTATCTTATCTCTCTTTTCTATTTTTAGAAACCCTCGTCTAGTCCATCCGAGAATAACTCTTGTTCTTCCCATCCATCTAGTCATACTATTTTTAGTTCAGGCAGGTGATTTATAACAGTGGAATGCTATAGACAATTTTATCTTGATCCCTAGCATGCAATTCAGCTCCTTCATTATTCCTGCTATGAACTGTGGTCCTCTATCCAAGATTATACTATCTGGTAGTTTGTGTAGTTTCTAAATGTTATCTTTAAACAATCATGCTAGCCCTTCTGCACTCGTTTTCTCTGTAGTAGGTATGAAGTGTACCATCTTTATAAATCTATCTACCACCATTAAGATTGAGTCATAACCTTGCACTAGGGGCAACTTTGTAATAAAGTCTGTACTAATATGAGTCCACACCTTTTCCAGAATCAAGTTGGGCATTAGTTTTCCTGCCGGTGGTTGCATTCAATTCTTATTCCTTTGACAGGCGTTGTATCCCTCCACATATTGCTTCACCTCTCTAGTGACCCCAGGCCACCAGAAGTTCCTCGTTACCAGCTCTACTGTCTTCCACTGTCCTTCATGTCCCCCTACAGGCGTATCATGATGTAGTCTGATCACTTCTGCTCTCAACTTCTTGTCTCTAAGGATGTACACTTTTCCCTTTTTTAACATTAGGCCATCTTCTTGACGTTACTCTTTATCTCTTAACATTTTTACCCCTGCTTGCTTCATTTCCTCCACTGCTTTTACTACCTTATCATCCTTTGCTTTGTATTTTCTCACTTTATCTAACAAATTTACTCCTTCTATTACTACTTCTGCTACTCTAACTCTTTTTACTTCCAATCATTCTTTCTTTACCAACATCTGTTCTTTGTTGTCCTTTTCCACTTCCACCTCCCAATCCGGTCTTTTACTCAATCCATCCATCTTTCCCATTTTGCTTTCTGAAATGTGTTTCAAGACAAAGTCGAATTTTGATAAATACAGTGTTTATTTTGCTTGTCTATGATTGAGCTTCTGGTTGCTCATAAAATACTCAAGATTCTTATGATCAGTTCAAACTTTGAATTTACTTCAGGACCTTTCCAGAAAGTGTCTCCAAGCTTCTAAACAGCGTATTACAGCTAATATTTCTTTATCGTGTATTTCATAGTTTTGTTCAGTTTCATTTAATGATTTAGAAATATAGGCCACTGGTCTCCATTTGCCATCTTCATATTTAACTGACAGAACTCCTTCCATTACAAAGTTAGAAGCATCTACTTCCACTCTGAACTCTTTGTCTATGTCTAGTGCAACTAGTAAAGGTTTGCTAGTAAAAACCTACTTCAGCTGTTCAAATGCTCTCTGCTGCTTGTCTGCTCACTTTCACTTCTCTTTCTTTCTTGTGAAATTATTCAGAGGTCGGGCTATTTTGGCAAAGTCTTTTACAAATCATCTATAGTAATTGACAAGACCCAAGAACTTTTTAACATCTCTGACCGTCTTAGGTACAGACCAGTTTAACATCCTTGCTACTTTATCCTCCTCCATCTCAATTTTTCCTTGACCCATTACTACTTCCAGGAAGTTTACTTTCTGCACCTTCCAGGCACATTTCTCTGGTTTCACATATAAATCATTTTCCTCTAACCTTCTCAATACTTCTTCTACCTCCTGCTTATAAACATCTCCATTGCTCCACTGTCAAGCAACACCTTCACTGTTCTTCCTTCATGTATATCTATCCTCTTAATACCCATATTCATCCATACTTCTCTTAGAGGCTTAAATGTTTACCTCACTTCTCTCACTTCCCCTTTCTGCACTGCCTTCTGATTGACAGCTTCTGCCACTCTCCTTGGATCAGTGATTCCAGCCCTCCCCTTTTGGGCCCTAGGCACTGTCTATTCCATCTCCCCACCTCAGTTCCACCACAGCGTTTTCTTTCCTGTTCTACATGGCAGACAGAAAATTTCCCCTTTCTTATTTTTCTTTTACTGCATCTCTCACATCACATGCACTATACACTACTCTTTCTGCTCTTCCACTCTGTGCCTTTCTTTCTCTTCACTCCTTTGCTTCCCTGCAACTTTCATACCACATATGTAATAGTTGCTTTTTACTCAGAAACCCTTGTCCATGATTCTCCTGAGTCTTTGTGCCCTTATAGTCACATCCCTAACACTCCACAAAGGTCACCACTTCTCTCTGCATCATCCATTCTTTCATGTTCATCCTGGCTCCTTTTGGGGGTAGTCCTTTCACACCGGAGTGCAACTTCACTTTCTCCCAGACTTCCTGTAGAGGTGCCACTTCCTTATTTCTATTCCTCTCACTCTTCCTAGGACACTCCCACTTCTTGTGTCCCTTTTCTCCACATGCAAAATATCTTACTCCTACCTCTTCTACTACTTCCTGCCTCCTTACTTCTCTTATCCCATACTGCATTACTTGACTCCCCAATACTTCAAACTTATTTCCTGCTACTCTCTTCTCCTTCTGCTCTTTCCCACTTCTACAGTTTTAGACAAGATGCTCAAACTTCCCATATTGCCTACATAGCTTCCCTTCCCTTCCTTCCAATTCTGCTCTTAATTTGGTGAGGGCCTATCTTTGGTTAAGTATGTTGCTCATGAGTTGGTTGTATACTTCTAAGGACATGGTATTTTGTACTTAGAAGGGCAGATTGTTGTAACACAAAAAAGTTTGTATATTGTTTGAGGGACTTGTTGTATTCTTCTCCTATCTCACTTATACATCTACTGGAGTGCAAGATCTTTACCCAGCCAGGTGCCTACTGTTGTACTGACTACTGTCCTAATATTAGGGTAGACTATCACTTCATAGAGAAGATCTCTACTCTAAGTAGCCTCTTAAAGAGTGACTACTATTCTTCTGCATAGACTGATCACAATAGACTAGTAGCATGAAGTTATTACGATAAAAAGGATACAAGTATTCTACAAAGCCCACTCAATTGCAAGGTCTGGTCTGGACTAGTACTTGAGTTTGGTCCTAACTGTTCACCTCTGGGGTCTAAACTTCCCAGTCAGTCCACTTAAGCCTGTGACCTAGCTATAAGGATGTTATAAAACGGTAGGCGAGCTAGATGATCTGCAGCAGCGGATTATTTTATTTCTTTTTCTTTTCTCATAATTATGTAATAATAAATGCACGTGGAACATCATGACTTAAAAGAGATGTGTGGAATAAAATAGTTTAGACAAATACTTATAAACACATATTGGTGTATAAGTAGCTGAGCCAATTAGCAGGAACTCTAACGAGTTCTCTTTGTCAAACTCTGACTTAGAGTGCGAGTGAGGTTAAGGTTACTCAACCAAGACTTCAATCATTACACTAGAACTTGTTTTCACTTCTAGAACACCGATCACCTTGATCCTTGTTCAAACTTCACTCTCATAATCTCCCTCGGTGTGAGATCGACTCAGATCTCTCCCAACTTCCTCATAGTCGGGCCACAGGCTTAAGTGGACTGACTGGGAAGTTTAGACCCCAGAGGTGGACGGCTAGGACCAAGCTCAGGTACTAGCTCAGACCAGACCTTACAATTGAGCGGTACTTCTTAGTTACTTGTAAATCTCTTCTCATTATATACTTCGTACTACTGGTCCATTGTGATCAGTCTATGCAGAGGAATATCACTGTATCCTTAAGAAGGCGATTAGTATAGGGATCTCCTCCGTGGAGTGATAGCCAAAGTACTATTAGGGCAGTAGTCAGTAAGGCAGTAGGCACCTGGCTGGAAGAAGATTTGTGCGTCCCAGCAGATGTACTGTGAGCCCTTTGAAAAAGACGATGCACTCTCAAATAATACAAATCTTTTTTTTTTAAACAAATCATCCATCCAGAGTATAACACGATGTCTCTGGAACAGTACAACAACCTCATGAGCAATATGCTCAATCAAAGGCGTACCCTCGCCAAATTAAGGGCGGAATTGGAAAGAAGGGAAGGAAAACTATGTAGATGATGTGGGAGGTTCAGGCACCTTGCCTGGAACTGTAGAAGTGGGAAGGAACAGAAGAAAGGGAAGATGGCAGAAAACAAATTTGAAGTGTTGAGAAGTCGGGTGATACAGTGTGGGGTAAGAGAGGTGAGGAGGCAAGAAACCGTGAGGGAGGTGGTAAAGTGCTTTGGATGTGGAAGAGAGAGACATAAGAAGTGGGAATGTCCGAGGAAGAAGGAAAGGAGTAAAAACGAGGAGACAGCACCTCCCAGGGAGGTTTGGGAGAAAGTAAAGAAGCACAGTGGAGTGAGAGGGCTGTCCCCAAGAGGAGCGGCAATGTGTATGGAGGGATGGACGACACCCAGGGAGGTTGTAATGTTTATGGAATATAGAGGATACAACTATAAGGGGACGAAGACAGAGGAGAATCAGGAACAGGGGTTCCTGGGGAAGATGCAGCTATGCAACATATGATGTGGAAGCTGCAAAGAAGCATGGAACTGAAGAGACAGCAAAGCAGAGAGCGGAAAAGCAGAAAGAGTAAAGTGCAGCACATGTGGGGGCAAAGACGCAGTAGTAGGGGAGAGAGTGGAAAGAAACAAGAAAGGGGAAATTTTCTGTCCACCTTGTAGGACAGGAAAGAAAGTGCCGTGGTGGAATTGAGGAGGAGAAATGGAACGGACAGTGCCTAGGACCCAGAAGGGGAGGGCTGGAATCACTGATCCAAGGAGAGTGGCAGGAACTGTCAATCAAAAGACAGTGTAAAAGGTAGAAGCAAGAGAAGTGAGGCGAACATTTAAACCTCTCAGAGAAGTGTGGATGAATGTGGGTATCGAAAAGGTAGATACACACAAAGGAAGAACAGTGAAAGCATTGCTAGATAGTGGAGTAATAGGGTTGTTTATGAGCAAGAGCTTAGCACAAAAGGGAGGATATAGGTTGATTAAATTAGATCGACCTTTACAAGTAAGGAATGTAGATGGCACCGGTAACAGTGGAGGTGCAATAACACATGAGGTAGAAGTGAACATGTTCTACAAAGAGCATGTAGAGAGAGTGCGAATGGATGTCTGTGAACTAGGGAAGACAGACGTGATTTTGGGTATGCCATGGTTGGCAGCTCATAACCCGGAGATAGATTGGGAGAAAGGAGAAGTAAGAATGACGAGATGTCCACCATTTTTTAGAAAAGTAGTGAAGATAAAGGGAAAGAAAGAGACAAGAGAATATGAGAAGAAAATTGTAAGATGGGCAGTGGATGAAAAGGAAGATTGGGGAAGAGAGGAGGAAATGGAGGCGGATCATAGAAAGGTGGAAGAAATGGTACCCAAGAGGTTCCACAAGTGGTTGAAGATGTTTGGAAAGGTGGAGTCAGAAAGAATGCCGGTTAGAAAGGCATGGGACTATGCGATAGACCTCAATGACAATTTCAAAGTAAGCAAAGCGAGGGTGTATCCCCTCTCCAGAAATGAAAAAGAAGAAGTACAGAAATTTGTCGATGAGCATTTAAAGAAGGGTTATATTAGACCTTTTAAATCACCCTAGACATCGCTGGTATTCTTTGTGAGCAAGAAAGATGGGGGGAAGCGCATGGTTATGGACTACAGGAGACTCAATAAGCAGACGATTAAGAACAATTATCCTCTGCCATTAATCACAGATTTAGTAGATTCTATGGGCAACAAAAGAGTGTTTACTAAAATGGATCTCCGGTGGAGCTATAACAATGTGAGAATAAAGGAAGGAGACGAGTGGAAGGCAGCCTTCACTACTCATGTGGGGTCATACAAACCAGTAGTTATGTTTTTCAGGATGACAAATTCACCTGTCACATTCCAAGGCATGATGAATGAAATTCTGAGAGATATGATTAACGAGGGAAAAGTAGCAGCATTTGTGGATGATGTATTGATAGGAACAGAGACAGAGGAAGGTCATGATGAGATTGTAGAAGAGGTGTTGAGAAGACTAGAGAAGAATGACTTATATATAAAACTAGAAAAATGTGCTTGGAAGGTACAGAAAGTGAACTTTCTGGGAGTAGTAATGGGTCAAGGGAAAATCAAGATGGAAGAAGACAAGGTGGCAGGAGTATTGAGTTGGCCAGTGCCTAAGACGGTCAGAGACGTTAGAAAGTTCTTGGGACTTGCAAACTACTATAAACGGTTTGTAAAAGATTTTGCAAAGTTGGCCAGACCCCTGAACAATTTAACGAAGAAAGATGAGAAGTGGAAGTGGGAGGAACAGCAGCAGAAAGCATTCGAGCAGTTGAAGACGGTCTTCACAAGTCGACCTCTACTAGTTGCACCTGATCTGGATAAGGAGTTTAGAGTTGAGGCAGACACCTCCAACTTTGCAATGGGAGGAGTGCTATCAATTAAATGTGAAGATAGTAAATGGAGACCGATAGCATACATCTCTAAGTCGTTAAATGAAACCAAAAGAAATTATAAAATACACAACAAAGAAATGCTAGCTGTAATACGATGCTTGGAGGCGTGGAGGCACTTCCTGGAAGGAACTAGGAGTAAATTCGAAGTCTGGACAGACCATAAAAATCTGGAATACTTTATGAGCAACCAAAAGCTAAATTGTCGACAAGTGCAATGGGCTCTATATCTGTCTAGATTTGACTTTGTGTTGAAACATATCTCGGAAAGCAAAATGGACAAGGCAGATGGACTGAGTAAGAGGCTGGATTGGGAAGTAGGAGTAGAAAAGGATAATGAGGAGCAAACGTTGGTCAAGAAAGAATAGCTAGAGGAAAAGAGGGTTAGAAAGGCAGAAGTAATCATAGAAGGAGTGGACCTGTTGGACAAAGTAAGGAAGTGTGAAATGAAAGACAATGAGGTAGTAAAAGCTGTGGAAAAAATGAAACAGGCAGGAGTAAAAATGCTGAGGGATAAAGAGTGGCGTCAGGAAGACGTGTTGATGTTGAAAGAAGAGAAAGTGTACGTTCCCAAAGACGAGAAGTTAAGAGCAGAGGTAATCAGGCTACACCATAATACGCCTGTAGGAGGACATAGAGGACAGTGGAAAACGGCAGAGTTGGTGACGAGAAATTTCTAGTGGCCAGGGGTCACTAGGGAAGTAAAGAGGTATGTGGAGGGGTGCGATGCCTGTCAGCGCAATAAGAATCAAACACAACCACCAGCAGAGAAATTGATGTCAAACTCGATTCCAGAGAAAGCATGGACCCATATCAGTGCAGACTTTATTACGAAGTTGTCTTTGGCTCAAGGATATGATGCAATCTTAGTAGTAGTGGACAGATTTATGAAAATGGCACACTTTGTACCTACTACAGAGAGAACGAGCGCAGAAGGATTAGCACGACTATTCAGAGATAACATTTGGAAGTTACATGGACTACCAGATAGTATTATTTCGGATAGAGGGCCACAGTTCGTAACAGGTATTATGAAGGAGTTGAATCATATGCTAGGAATCGAGACAAAATTGTCTACAGCATTTCACCCACAAACAGACAGTCAAATGGAGAGAATGAACCAGGAGTTAGAACAATACCTCTGAATGTTTATAGATCACCGACAAGAACAATGGCCAGAATGGTTGGGTATGGCTGAATTCATCTACAACAACAAGGTACACACTGGAACTAAAGTATCACCCTTCAAGGCAAATAGTGGACAAAATCCTAGGATGGGATTTGAAATGAGAAAGAAGGGAAAATATGAAGGAGCAGAGAAGTTTGCGGAAAAGTTGAAGAATGTACAGGAGAAAGTAAAAGCAGCGCTACAAAAAGCATAGGAAGATATGAAGCGGTATGCAGATAGGGAGAGAGGAGAGGTAGAGGAATATTGAGTCGGCGACTTAGTGCTACTCAGCACTAAAGACCTGAAGTACCAAATGGCCGGAAAATGAACAGAGAAGCTTACTGAACGCTTTGTAGGACCGTACAAAGTGAAGGCAATCATTTCTAGTAATGCAATTGAATTGGATCTGCCTAGCACAGTTAAGATACATCTAGTAGTTAATGTTAGCCGAATACAAAGGTACAAGTTGCAAGTAGAGGGACAGAAAAAAGAAATGCCACAACCAGTGGTGATCGAAGGAGAAGAAAAATGGGAAGTGGAGAAAATTATGAACAAGAGAAAAGTACGGGGAAGAGATAAATATTTGGTATGGTGGAAGGGATGTACGGCAGAGGAGGACACATGGGAGAGTAGAGAAAATCTCAAAAATGCCATAGAATTGGTAGAAGAGTTTGAAAAGAACTATAGTAGAGAGGAAGAGGAAGAAGTAAGATGGCAAGAAGCTAAAGAAGACAAGAAAGCATTTAACAGAGAGTTGCCAGGAAAATACATGGCCAAATTGCTCTATGGATGGGGCAACAAGAAGTACGACTAGGAGTATTGGAAGTGTATGGAGGAAAATTGGAGACGGTGGAAGAAAAATCCATTCTCTAGGTATAGTAGGAATCTATTCTTGAAAAAGATGGAAGAAAAGAAAGAGTATGAGAGAGGGAAGATAGAGGAATGGGACAAAGAAAAAAATGAGGAAGATCGACAAAGACTTGAAGAGGATAGAAAATATTTGGAGAAACTAGGAGACAAAAACCAGGATATGGGTGACCTAAGAGACCCATACGATAAGCTATGAAGAATTCCTCGGGACAAGGACCCTTAAGAGGGGAGTGGTGTTATAAAACGACAAGCGAGCTAAACGATCCATGGCAGTGGATTATTTTATTTCTTTTTCTTTTCTCATAATTATGTAATAATAAATGTGCGTGGGACATCATGACTCAAAAGAGATACACAGGATAAAATAGTTTAGACAAATACTTATAAACACATATTTGTATATAAGTAGCTGAGCCAATTAGCGGGAACTCTAACGAGTTCTCTTTGTCAAACTCTGATTTAGAGTGCGAGTGAGATTAAGGTTACTCAACCAAGACTTCAATCGTTACAGAGGAAGTTGGGAGTGATCTGAGCTAATCACATACTGAGGGAGCAATGAGAGTAGAGTTTGACAAGGATCGAGGCAATCGGTGTCTGGTAATGGGAAATAAGTTCTAGTATAAGGATCTTAGTTGTGGTTGAGTAACCTTAACCTTAATTCCACTCTAAGTCAGAGTTGACAAAAAGAACTTGTTAGAGTTCCTGCTAATTGGCTCAACTACTTATATATAAATATGTATTTACAAGTATTTGCCTAACTATTTTATCCTGCACATCTCCTTTTGAGTTATGATGTCCTGCATGCATTTAATATTACATAATTATTAGAAAAGAAAAAGAAATAAAATAATCCACTACTACAGATCATCTAGCTCACTTGCTATTTTATAATACTACTTATGTTAACTACTGGATGTATTTTTATTGTACTAGATAGTTCTAACTTGATTGCATTCATCAAAACTATTGACTTGACTTTGTAAGGTCTAACAAATTTCTCTGTAAGTTTTTCTGTTCTTCTTTCCACCATCTGATACTTGAGATCCTTTGTACTGAGCAGTACTAATCTCCCACTTGATATTTCTCTGTTTCCCCTTTATGCTTATCTGCATACTTCTTTATATTTTCTTGCACCTTTTTTAGCGCTGTCATGCTGGACAATTAATTTTGGCAATATAAGTGACATTCGGAACATAATAATCATAATAAACAGCTCTCGAGAGAGAATTGGCTCCCCAGACATAACCACTAGAAGTCCGGTCATGTACTCGAGAACACTATCTGAGTAGTGGAGTAGTGGTCATGATCACCACTATCGGTACCTCATAACGCTTTCCAGATGGTCTCATATCATATCTATAAGGAGGACTCCCCTCTAGAAGTGCTTTCGAGAGCAAACTCGACCTTAGAAACATTTCCCTTGATAATGACGTCATCTAATAGCTGACCCCCAGTTTATAATAGGAACACCATCAGGGTTGCGCATCAGTCCTAATCAGCAGTCCAAATATAGAAGAACAAGATAAGGATATGCCGAATGTCATCGGGAAGGGATAGAAAGAAGAAGAACCTGAGGGATATGAACAGGAAATAGTAGAGAGAGTAGAGAAAGGTTCAGGAGAGGAATTAGAGAAGTTGGAAGCAGAGAGGAGTGATATTGATGATGAAGACGCACTCAAGAGCGGTTGGACCAATGTTCAAAGAACCTCTCGAGCACCCAAGAACCCTTAGAACAGGCTCAAGGTCGGCCGACGAGATAAAAAAAGTTAGTAGGAAATAGACAAGGAGTACAGAGAGCAGCTGTTGTATGATCGGATGCAGACTCGACTTATTCTACCTGCCTTTTCAAGTAATCTGGAGGATTTCTTTCTTATTTTGTTTGTTGCATTCTGGGCTTTCTAATACTAATATAATACTCTAGTAGCACAGAGAGGAAAAGAAGAAGAACCCCCATCTTTTGCCCTTCATTGCTCTAAAGCTAAAACTTGACTTGAGTGATTAAGAGCTCTTTTTCTCTCTTTTCTTTTTATAAAAACCTTATAAAACTTCCCTTAAGGGATACCCACTCTAAAGAAGGACTTGGGCATTTGCTTGGACTAGGAGCTAAACTGCTCGCTACGTGTTTTTAGAGTAAGTTGCCAACTGTACGGTTAGTTGAGAGCGAGCTTGCACAAGGGCAACGTGAGATCTAGATAGGACTGCTGTATCAATGGCAAGCCAGCCTATTAGACTAGTACCTTGGACGGTAGTGCTATGGTGTAAGAGGAACACACACCTTTGAGATCCGACCAGTGAGAGTGCTCTCGAGTGGAAACTAAAAACATTTCTTTCATTCTAGTATCTAAATACAAGCTTTTACTATCTCGTGAGCCCCTCTCTTTTATATTTGATTACCTCCCCAGTGCCTACTCAATTACACACAATTGTGGAACGACTTGGAGATTTTGACTCTCTAACTTGGTAGTACCTACTTTTGTAAGGACGGTAAAGCACTTTAATATTTCGATCTACACACCCATTATAAACACCCATATCTACTCCTCCCCGAACCTTAATTGCTTTTTAAAAAGATCCTCCCCATCAGTGCTACTTTTGCTTCCTCTTATATCTTCTATATTCTCTCTACAAATTTGTTTGCCTCTTCAAACCTCTCCTTTTTTCTGAGCTCAAATCCCATATGAGAATCCTGTTCACTGTTTACCTTGAAGAGTGACACTTTGGTACTTGTCTGTATCTTGTTATTATAAGCGAACTCTATGGTTTCCAACCATTCTGACCACTGTTCCTGATGGTGATCGATGAACATTCTTAGGTATTGCTCCAGTTCCTAGTTCATTCATTTTGTTTGTCTGTTCATTTGTAGATGGAATGCTGTTGATAATTTGCTGTCAATCCCCAACATTATATTTAGCTCTTTCATCACTCCTACTGTGAATTGTGACCCTCTATTAGAAATAATGCTTTCTAGTAAGCTGTGTAGCTTTCAGACGTTATCTCTAAATAACCTAGCTAGTCCTCTTGCTGTTGTTTTCTCTGTAGTAGGTATAAAATAAGCCATTTTTGTTAACCTATCTACTACTACCAGGATTGAGTCATATCTTTGTGCTAATGGTAACTTTGTAATGAAATCAGCCGATATATAACTATACGGTTTCTTTGGTATTGAATTTGGTATTAACTTGCCAGTAAGTGCCTGCATACAATTTTTGTTTCTTTGGTACGCATTGTATCCTTCCACATATTGTTTCACTTCTCTACTCACTCCTGACTACCAAAAGTTTCTTGTTACCAACTCTATCATCTTTCACTGTCCTCCATGTCCTTCTACAGGTGTGTCATGATGTAGCCTAATTATCTCTGCTTTTAACTTCTTATTCTTAGGTACGTATATCTTTCTTTCCTTAAACATCAACCTTTTATATTCTTACCATTCTTCATCTCTTAAGACTTTTACTCCAGCTCTTTTTATTTCCTCTACTACTTTAATGACTTCATCATCTTTTGTTTTACTCTTTTTTATTTTATCTAGGATATCTACTTTTTCAATCACTACTTCTAATACTTATACTGCTCTAGTTTCTAACCACTCTCTCTTTACCAGCATTTGTTTCTCATTGTGCTTTTCCACTCCCACTTTCTAGTCTGGTCTCCTACTTAGTCTATTTGTCTTCCCTATTCTACCACCGGGTACATGTTTCAAAATAAAGTCGAATCTAAATAAATAAAGTGCTCATCTGGCTTATCATCTATTTAACTTTTGATTACTCATAAAGTACTCTAGATTTTTATGGTCTGACCAAATCTTGAACTTTCTCTTAGCACCTTCTAAAAAGTGTCTCCAGACCTCTAGACATCAAATTACCACTAATATCTCTTTGTCGTGAATTTCATAATTTTATTTGGTTTTATTTAACAATTTTGAGATGTAGGCCACTGGTTTCCATTTGTTGTTTTCGTATTTAATAGATAATATACCTCCTGTTACAAAATTAGAAATATTTGCTTTGACTCTAAATTTCTTATTTAAGTCTGGTGCTACCAACAATGGTCTAGTTGTGAAGATTCTTTTTAATTGTTCGAATACCTTTTGCTGGACTTCTTCCTATCTCCACTTCTCATCCTTCCTTATCAACATGTTCAAGGGCTTTGTAAGTGCCACAAACTTCTTAATAAACCACCTATAATAATTGGTGAGTTCCAAGAATTTTCTGACATTCCTGACCATTCTTGGCGTTGGCCAGTTCAATACTTCTACCACTTTGTCCTCCTTTATCTCGATCTTCCCTTGATCCATCACTACTTCCAGAAAGTTCACTTTGTTTGTCTTCTATGAACACTTTTCTGGTTTCACATACAGGTTGTTTTCTTCTAACTTCTTTAGTACCTCTGCTACAATTTCATTATGTCCCTCCTCACCATCTGTGCCTACCAATACATCATTTACAAAAACTGCTATCTTTTTTTTTGTTTATGAGATCTCTCATAATCTCATTTATCATCCTTTGAAAGGTCACTAGTGAATTTGTCATTCTAAAGAACATTACCACCAGTTTGAATGACCCCACATGTATAGTGAAGGCTGCCTTCTACTCATCACCCTTCTTGATACATACATTATTATAGCCCCATTGTAAATCCATCTTGGTAAACACTTTTTTATTTCCCATTGTGTCTACTAGGTCGGTAATCAATGGCAACAGATAGTTATTTTTTACCATCTGCTTATTGAGTCTATGATAGTCCATGACCATATGCTTTCTACCATCCTTCTTTTCTACAAAGAAAACTGGAAAAGTCTGTGGTAACTTTGAAGGCCTTATATACTCTTTTCTTAGGTGGTCCTGAATGAATTGTTGAACCTCCTTCCGCTCATTCCTAGAGAGTAGGTACACTTGTGCTTTACTGGTCTTGAACTTTTTCTTAAGATCTATAGTGTGATCTCATATTTTTCTTGTTGGCATTCTCTCTAACTCCACCTTTCCAAACACCTTCAACTACTTGTAGAACTTTTGAAGGACCATTGCTTCCATCTTTCTATGGTCCAGTTCTATCTCTTTTTTTCTGCCCCAATCTTTCTTTTCATCTGCTGCCCATTTAATCCTCTTTATCTCATCTCCTTGAACTTCTTTCTTTCCTTTTCTTCTCTTTTCAATCTCTGGGCCCATCTCCTTCTTACCCATGTATCGTCCATATATAGATGGACACCTTGTCATTTTAATCTCCTTGTCACAAACTTCATTCGGCCATAACTCCACGGATACTTGCACGATTCCCACGGTCTAAGATGCGTCTGAAAGCCCTCAAGAAGACCTTTCGAACGATGCCCAAAACGTGTCAAAGCGATCAG
>Ga0153955_100533_pt1 | contig 16215 bp, 19 predicted proteins | sample TSFL039MetaG_FD_104744 | JGI IMG/M metagenome (GOLD analysis project Ga0153955, IMG submission 104744) | Attine ant fungus gardens microbial communities from Florida, USA - TSFL039 MetaG | ecosystem: Host-associated > Fungi > Mycelium > Unclassified | place: USA: Florida, Wekiwa Springs...
ATCAGGCTGATGCGGTTGCCTTCCTCGTCTTCCAGTTCCATGCCCTTTAAAAACTCACGGGTACGGCGTTTCTGTTCCCGCCATTCTGAAACCGTCATTCTGCTGGCGTAGGGGGTGTGCTTTTTGCTGACGTTAGCCAGGGCAATCTGCAGGTGTTCCCGCCATGAAGAAGCCACACGGCGCAGTCTCCCCGTCCACCATTTTTCAGTCTGCATACGCAGCACTGCGGGCGTGGCCTCTTCGGGATCAAAGAAACGGGACGTCACCTTATCCCACAGTGGCGGCGTCTGATTAAATTCACGGGTGATGGCCGCCGCTGTCATGTAAACGCGGTGCGTGTATTTATAATCTGACTCATCAGTTGCCTGCGCGTGTGCCTGTACCAACTCGGCCAGAATGAAGCTGGCAATATCACCGGCCAGCAAATCCACATCGGCGCGCGACATATCGGCCAGACGGTTAAAGCGCTTCATCAGCTCCCACAACTGGCCGCCGGCACGCGCTGCACCATTCTCTTTCGGGGCGTTCTGTATCAGCAGGTTAAAGGTGCTGGCGTCCATATTCTTAACCCGGTATTGATCATTTACGCATTCAACGCGCGGCAATGTGCGCTCGACGAAAGTTTTCGTTAAGTACGTATTGGCGCGTGCAATGCCCTGTGATTTTTCCAGCTCGTTGACGCGGCGCTTAACGTCAATCTGGATCAGCGTCGGCTGCTGCTCAAGCAACTCCTGCGCACGCACTAAAGCCGCAATCATCTGACTGCGGCTGTGCATTTCCTCATAGGTGGGGTAAGGGCTTGAAATCGCCAGGCGGGGCTTGTTCCACTCATACGCCCACTGGCTAACGTTATCCTGATGGCTCATACTTCAAAAGCCAGTTGCGGCGTAAATAAATCCTTTTCCGCATCGTAGTTAAGGGAGCTGGCGCTGTTCATTGACTCAATGCGCTCTACAAGTACAGAGGCCCTTGTTTCTTTACTGGCAGGCGCATACGGGCTTTTATTCCAGTATTTATCTATGCCGATATTGCGCGCCACGTTTGTACTGTCGGCAGATGAGAGTGGGATACGTTTAAACAGGTCTTTGTTCAGCATACGCAGCCCGTGCAACTTCGTTATCGGGTAGCCGTTTTCGTCAACAACATGGCGAATGAGATCACGGAGTCGCGCGGCACAGTCTTTCGGCCTGCGGGCGTCATACTCACCCATCGAACCAATAGCAACCCTTGGATATTCATGGCAGAGGCGGATAAAACGATCATCTGGTTCGTTCATGTGCCAGACCGGAACGCCCGTGACTTTGCCATGAGGCCATTCGGCTATAAGCGCGTCGTTCTCTGCGCTGTTTCCTCCAATTACGTCGGGAATAATGGCAAATGAAAACCGTGGATGATTCGCCCAACGAGAAACGAAGTCATAATATTGACTCCAACTCACTACACGATTTTTTGTCCAAAAGCTGAATGCGCCATTATCAAGTGCAAAGCTTTGGCAGATCTCGCTGGCCAGCGGTAACTGGCCAGGGTTAGCAAAGCTGATAAAAGCATGGCGTGATTTCCATGCTTTCAGTGCGCACGTATCAGGCGTTATTGGCCCGCCGTGAAAATGAATCATGCCATCACCTCTCCAGCTGCAGGATCGAAACCAATCCAAACAACAGGACGGCGCACTGCGATAATTTCTGCCGCGCTTTTGCCGTCACCTGCAGCCACACCAACCGCGCGGGCTGCCCTGATGCTGGTCAGCTCGTAGGCATTAAAAAGCGAGCGCGTAAATTCGGTATCGCTGTTTGAAGCAATGACCGGGCAGCGCTCTGACACGCTGGTTAACATGGTGGCTAAGTCCTGCTGAGCGGCCTTATCAAATCCACCTGCGTGGTAGTCGCTAAACGTGCCGTCATAGGGAGGATCGCAATAAATCACGTCGTCGGTCTGAATCATGCTTAGCGTCTCGCGGAAATCAGCACATACAAATGTTGCACGGTGAGCTTTTACTGCGAATGTTTCGATTTCTTCCAGGGGGAAATAGGGTTCAGAATAGTTTCCGTAGGGGATATTAAATTCACTCTTACGGTTATAACGGCAAAGGCCGCGGTAGCCATGGCGGTTCAGGTAAAGGAAGTGTGCGGCACGCTCAAGCAAAGGCAAGGCTGGGTCATGATTAAACGCTTCGCGGATGCGGTAATAATCCTCTGCCGTTTTGTTTTGGGTAAACAGGCTCATCGCCAACACAATAAACGGGCGCGTGTGTTCTTTAATCTGGCGATAAAGATTAATCAGGTCGGGATTAACGTCAGCCACTAAATAAGCCGGGTAATTCGTAGCCATCATAACGGCGCAGGAACCGGCGAACGGCTCAACGAGGCGCTGCCCCTGCGGCAGATGATTAAGCAGCTCAGGCATGAGGCGGGTTTTGTTGCCCGCCCACTTGAGGATCGTACTCATATAGCACCGCCTTTGTAGTGGGCGCTTTTCAGCTCGATGATTTCCTGACAGGCGACGCAGTGTGTGACTCCCTGCACGGCACGGCGACGAGCCGCCGGTATCGCCTCATCGCAGGCCTGGCAAAAGAACTCACCAGCCCCGGCGGGCTGGCGACGTGCGTTGGCGAGATTGCGCTGCAGTTCTTCCTCAACGCGTGCCTGGACTAAATCCATTGAATCGGCCATTAGTGCAGCTCCCGCGCCTGATGCTCAAAACGCTCTGCCTCTTTATCCAGCAGCTCAATGATTTCCGGCGCGGTCATTTCGTGCTTGCGGGCATGGATGACCAGCGCCGCAATGCGGATTGACACGGCCAGCGCATCATCGCTGCGCTGCTCTGTTTTGGCCTTGCTCAGCAGTGCATTAAGCGTGTCTGCATCGGCTTCAAAATTACGGGTTTCGGTATTTCTCATCGTTCAGCTCTCTAGGTTCAGGGCAAAGGAATGCCCGGCGGGTTTACGCCATTAATTTTTTGAGTCTTATTTACTCAGGTAAAAAACAGTCTGCGGTAGAAAACTGTCGGGGCAGAATCTTTCCCCAGCGCGCCATTTTATTCATCGCCATGATGATTAATTCGCGGCGGAATTCGTCGAAGTATTCAAACGGCTTGCCGATTTCCTCCTGCGTAAAGGTTTTAGGATTTTCGCGGTTAGCCAGGGTTAACACGCAAAATTTAAACTCGTCATTCTGACGGTTGAAATAACACAGCGACGGGTTAGCGTTATTGTCACGCTGCTGCCGCCAGCTTTTCCGAAACTCATCAAACGACATTGAACTAACAGCATCAGCACGATTGCCCGTTGAATAAGTTTTGGCAAAAGATGCCGGGCCTTGCTGTGCGGTTGTGTTGCCTGTTGATCGCTGCATATTACCCCCTGAATAAACGCGCCAAAAAACCGGCGGGTTTGCGTTTGCTGGTCAGCCCCTTTAAAAGTTGCTTTTGGCTGTTGCACGGATGCCAGGGCTTGCCGTTCTCACCCATGATCCAGCCGTTGCCGTAAGCTACGGACGGGCTTTGACGCTTAAGGCGCGATGCCAATGAAATCATTATCAGTCCCTCAGCTCAGGCCAATGGATGCGCCGAGGCCGCTGATAGCGTCAACAGTAGAGGCCATCGTGGGATTAGAATGAATGCGGGTCTGCACAGCGATTGCCGCGAGCGTCAGACAGCGAATGCCGGTGTTGACGCTCTGCAAAAGACTGCGACGGCATGACGTGCTCAACGCATCGTGACGCATCGCACCGGCTGCTAGCTGCCCTACCTCTGCTGTCGCCTTCAAAACGTAAGCTGTCAGCTTTTCTTCGGCGTGTTCGTTCATCGGTACACAAGGCAAACAATTTAGCTGCGCCAGCGCACCATCCATTAAGGTTGGATCTTCGGTCAGGTCGGTGAGTAAAAGCATTTCCGCAACGGTCACCAGGTGCGGCTGCTCAGGGTTCAGCTTATTGCGCAGGGTCTGCACGTTCATACCTGCAGCCTGTGCCAGCTCTTTCATATTGTGCGACAGGGCGAATCTACGGCAAGCCTCGTCAAAGTGATTATGTGTGGACACACGAAAATCAAACATGATTAATCCCTTTCTATATCCCAATATGGATACATCAACCCTGCATTGTGATTTCGCAGCCAGAAGCGGCTTCGATAGTGAGAGCAACCATGTTGATTTCGATGAGCCCGTTTAAGCCCTCCTTCTTCCTGATGGGTAAACGGTTCTCGCGGTACATCTGACGAACGGTGCCCTCCTTGTAACCAGTGCGGCGGCAGAACTCTTCGACAGTAATGTACGGTTCTGAAATCACGAGATTGATTGAAGGGCGCATTGAAAGTTTACGGGTCATGATGCACTATCCTCTGTTGAGTTCTAGCCAACTCTATTTATCTCTATTAAACACACCTCGTTACGACGAGTGAATACTAGGATCCCAAATTGGAAAGGTCAACAAAAGATTTTACGAGTCGTAAAGCACCAACTCTGCCAGAGGGGGGTAAAGAACCTGTCGAACGCATAGTTAAAGCGTATGGGCTTGCATCAAGACAAGCGCTATGCCGTCACCTAAACGTGTCTCAGAGCACGATGGCTAACCGTATAATGCGCGGGAACTTTCCTGCTGATTGGGTGCTAATTTGCTCAATGGAAACGGGTGCCTCTCTGGAATGGCTGACTTATGGCACAGGCAATCCAAACATCACAGATCAAGTAAATACGTCTACAAAAATCGAACTAAAAAAAATCACAAATGGGATTTTTTCATCATCTAATTGGGTTGAATATGATGCTCAGCTCTTACCAAGTGATGTTAAAGCCCCTTTGATAGTGGATTTCGAGAAACAGAATTACTTAGTTGATATGACCGTCGCAGAGATCACCGACGGTCTGTGGCTCATTGAAATTGATAAGCTCATTAGTGTTAAAGAGTTGTATCGTTTTCCCGGCGGCCGTATTCGCGTTGAGAATGGGAAAGCCTCCTTCGAATGCAAAGCTGACGACATCAAGGTTTTAGGCAAAGTCGTTGCCCGCACTGAGTACCTTTAAAGGCACAGCATGGCGATTAACAAATTATCCAATGGGAAGTGGCAGGTACAAGTTTTCCCAAATGGCCGAGACGGCAAAAGGATTCGCCGCCAGTTTGCAACGAAGGGCGAAGCACAATCCTACGAGAAGTTCGTAAAAGAACAGGCTCAAGATAAGCCCTGGCTGGGAGAAAAAGCAGATAAGCGGCGGGTAATTGAGTTGGTTGAATTGTGGTTCAACACGCACGGCATCACGTTAGCGGACGGAGAGAAGCGACGAACCACTATGGCGTTCGCATGCGAGGCAATGGGAAACCCATTCGCCACCGAGTTTAATGCAAAAATATTTGCCTCTTATCGTGAACAGCGATTAAGCGGCAAAATTACCCGATCCAACCGAGTGAAGACTGTTACGCCTCGTACAGTAAATTTAGAGCTGGCGTATTTCAGGGCGATGTTTAACGAACTGCGCCGATTGGATGAATGGACCGCGCCAAATCCGCTTGAGAATGTGCGCGAGTTTAAAATCAGTGAGTCAGAGATGTCATATCTCACCATTGAAGAGATTCGCACGTTACTCGCCGAATGTGAGAACAGCCGCTCCAAAGATTTGACTTCCATTGTGAAAATCTGCCTAGCTACTGGCGCACGCTGGAGTGAGGCCGAAGGCTTAAAAGGAAACCAAATCCGCGGCGGTCAGATCATATATGTGAAAACTAAGGGCAAGAAAAACCGCGCGGTACCAATAACTAAAAAATTACAGGCTGAACTGCCATCAAGCAAGAAAGCGCAATTACTCTTTAAACCTTGTTACTCAGCCTTTAGGAAGGCCATACAGCGCGCCGGTATCGAGACACCTGCCGGGCAATTGACGCATGTTTTACGCCATACTTTTGCGTCTCATTTTATGATGAATGGCGGCAATATTCTTGTGCTGCAGAGAATTTTAGGGCATACAGATATTAAAGTGACAATGAGGTATGCGCACTTTGCACCGGATCATCTAGCGGAAGCAATGAAACTAAACCCTCTTAACTCAATAATTGACAATTAATAACACGGAGTAAAAATGAGAAACACAATAAAGATTAATGAGATTTTTCACCCTCAACTCCCCAAAACAGCCCTCAACAAAAAAAGCGAATATTATAAGGAGTTTGTGAGCGCAATAAAATTTAGCAAAAAAACAAACTTAAAAATAGATAACGATAAATACAAAGAAGAAATTAGTCAAAGCGAAATTATAAAATTAAAATCCGAACTCACTAAAAGCCTTTCTGGTTATATCGATTCATTTAGTCAAAAACATCCTAATGAAACATTAGAGAAATTCTCTCTTGATTGCGTAAACTTATCTGTATCAATACTTAATTTTATAAATGAAAATTACCCAACCATTCCCGCAAATATTACAATAGGTGAAATTTCTTACTTAAACAAAAAAAGATTCATTACTAAGAGAGAAGATTTCAATAAAAACCCGCTGCTACATCAGGATGAAAAGTTCAAACACCATGCTTGGATAACTCTTGGTAAAAATTACATTTTGGATGCAGCTATTGGAACTGCAATCAATTGCATATTTTCGCAAGAAATAAGTAATATTGGAAATCATCGTCTGTATGGCGGTTTAGTACACGGTATTGAGGGTAGCTTTTTGAGTGAAGGCATTGATAAATCACATAAGATACCAAGAGATTTAGAGTCTTTAAAATACCAGCCAGTAATAGTTGGATTGGAAGCCATACATAAATACGCTCCTAAAAACTCACAATAGCAGAATATTTACATGAGGCACGCTGGCAGAAAGATGCAGTTTAAACTTGATATAGAGCACTCCCATTCTGCCAGAATTCCATACAGGTAAAGATAAAGTAGAGAAAATTAAAAATATAATTCACATCATCTTATAACCTCATTCAAATGGTTAAAATTTCAGAGAGAACAATTAGTTAAGAACCGTTTAGCTAGCTTGTTAACTAAATGGCAGCAAAGTGGCAGCAGAGCTCAACACTATGTGCCACTTTTCATCTCTATTCGGTCTAAAGAAAATATAAAAATCAGTAAGTTACTGATTTTTATATTTTATAAATGGGACTCATAATCGCTTGGTCGCTGGTTCAAACCCAGCAGGGGCCACCAGATTTTATCTTTAAAATCATATAAAAAGCCACTTAAGCTCTAAGTGCTTTTTTTATTACTGCGCCCAACATTCACTTTTTGTCCCCCCACAATCCCCTGACCAGGCAATGGATCGCGGCTCAGACATGCAAAAAGGAATTTACATGGCCCTCATTAAGTACAAAGAATGTAAAAAGCGGTCTCAACACCTGCAGAAACTTACTCGTATTGTCTAAAAACCAAGCAAATTATTGGTGTCAGGGCCTACGATGGAAAGCTATAATCTTTACTTTTGGCCATTCAATGATTTTCACACGCGGAAGGAATGACTGTGGACGTACTTGAAAAAGGTAAATTACTATTATTCGTACTTTTTATTATGCCCGGTTTTATCAGCATGAGAGTTTATCGACTTTTTCATCCTGCCACAGATAACGACACATCAAAAATATTAATCGACGCAGTTTCGTACAGTTGCATTAACTACTCATTTTTACTAATACCCATTTATTTAATCGAAATAAATAAGATTATCGATTCACATCCATTCTGGTATTATATTTTTTATCTCTTAGTTCTAATAATTATTCCCGTTTTTTTACCTATACTCCTGCTGATGATTCGACGAAGCAATCGAATTAGGCAGATACTCCCTCATCCTATGGGACGTGCGTGGGACTATTTTTTCTCAACCAACCAATGTTGCTGGGTTTTGGTAACACTCAAAAATGGGAAAAAATATGGCGGTTTATATAGCTATAACTCTTTTGCATCAAGTAGGCCTGAACCAGAACAACTCTACCTAGAAAAACATTGGGCATTGGATAACGATGGCGACTTTGATCATGAACTAACCGATACATTAGGTATTATCATATTGACTAATGAGATAGAAAGTGTTGAGTTTATTAAGTTGCAAGAACCTACAACCAGCGATAGAGAGACGAAAGATGCCTGAAGAAAAATCAGCCAGCAAACCAGGGTTTGCAAACGACGGTTGGCAACCTGTGAACAAAGGTAATCAACCAACTAGTAGACCAAACCAGCAAAATAACGGATATCAACCTCCAAGCCAAACTCAACAGACACAACAGGTTTCTCCACCTCCTAAGAAGCGCTAATTTAAATGTTAGCCAATTGTTAGTTGAATTATTTCAGTCAATAACGAATCTTACAATACTGCAAAGCCCGCAAACCCACTGGTTGAGCGGGCTTTTTAAGTTATCCCTTACTTACAGGCAGTTCGATACTCACACATCACGTAAATAACCCCTCTTAATTATTAATTAAACCAATTGCCGCTATGTATTAGATTATCTAAATCTGAAAAGCATTGAAATTCTTTTCAATTTTTTCAGTTTTGATTTTCCGCAAAGCCGCCAACAATGACGCGGTCAGGCGATGTGGTTTGGAGAAAAATAAACCTGAAAAATTTTTTTGATGCAAAACCTGCTGGCGGGTGCGGTATAGCGCCTTTTTTGTCAGTGGGGGTTTATTTTTTTAGGGCTGTGGATGCGCTAGCGCAACACTGTGGGCACGATCCAATAGAGTGTAAACATCAATGATTGCACAGGTACGGCGCTCTAAAGGCTTTCTGTGCAGTCTGGTGAAAAGAATAAAAAACCCGCTGCGCTAGTGGTTCTAATTGACTTCCGCCTGAAAACACTAAAAGTGCCACGAGTCTGGACTCCTGCTCCCAACTCATTAAGAGACGGCAAAAACCATAATGGAGGTATTATATTCGACTCAATTATGGGCTCAGACCTGCTGTCTAAGCATGCACAATTAATCGCTGTACAGTTTACGGCATTCGCTGCAGGCGAGGTTGCTCCGCTTTTAGCAATGTTTTTAGCAACCTGCCTTTCTTATGTTTTGCATAAATAGCGTAAAAAGCCCGCCCGACGTAAGCAGGGAACCCCCTCCAGGCATCTAAAAATATAATTATCATCTATGCCATTGAATTAAAAGGCAATAACTATCAAGGGGAAGTGCCTTTTCATTATAATTTATACGGATGTTTATACATCATAAAGTGAAAAAATGAAAAAGCACCAGAGCATAGTGGTGCTTTACGTGTTGTTTAGCGATCATATCATTCGAGAAGCGAACGCAACTCTTCCTGGATATTCTCTGAAAGGTATCCAGGGTGTTTCACCTGTACACGCCCACCTGCGGCAACCTTATCAGCCCACTCTGCCATTTTTTTTGTAAACCCTGAATTCCAACCATTTTGAGCACCATAATTGTGGATATAAACACCGCTAATTGGTTGCCCAAGCTTGTTGATGAATTTAAATAATTCTTTTGCGCAACTTTCATCTACAGGATGCGGCGCGGATGAAGAGGTGTTCATGCTGTCAATGTAATCAAGGGCCTTATCAATGATTGCTGACATTGTATTCTCCTTATCTAACTTATTGCCTCAATCTGAGACTAACAAAAAATCGAATGCAAAAACATTCATCTGCCAGCAAATTGAGACATCAGCGACATTAGCAGGATAATAGTTTGTGACAAGTAAACGAGGCAGATTAAGAGCATGGCCTGACTCTTAACTATGACGCTGGCAAGCCAGGATTCTTGTTACTAATCCTCTACTCATCACATCGCATATCCGACTGATAATGAAATACCGTCCTGCTTAGCTGACTTTCTCCCTGTTGATTAATTTACCGCGATGCTAGTGATTTTTTATAAGTCACATGAGGTCATCCCCATGAAGAAGCGATTTTCCGACGAACAGATCATCAGTATCCTCCGCAAGGCCGAAGCCTAAATCGGGTTTGGGGCACGGGAACTCTGCCATTCGGCCTAAGAGACATAAAATCATTAACTAATTTATTTACCTTATTTAAAGGTGAAGATCATAATAGAGTTACATTGACCAATAAGATAACGAGAAACGAAGTTACTAAAGTAGATGTAGCTAAAAATTAATTTTTGAGGTGAATTTTTTAATTACAACAAGAAAAAATCGCATTAGAAAATTATATCATTGCGCTATATTTAAAATGGTAGATGTAAATTTACTAGATTTAGCATTAAAGCCACCTAATAAATTTTAAATACTCATAAGTAACCATACTGAACCAAGCAACAACAAATCCCATTGGATAAAACGTAAAAAATCGCACATTAGAATAAACACCAACAGAAATCACAATAAATTTCTTGAGATAAAAACTGCAGCAACCACATAATAAATGCTTATCTAATTATAGTTTCATATAAATTCTCAGCTATTTTATCAACAAGTTAATAAATTATTTTCACGGTGTTTACAATACCGCATTTTCGTTTTTTATTTTCTTGAATATTGCGCACATAAAAAACTAACATCTTAATCACAAACTCACCCCTCCGGCTCAATCCCCCTTGCCTTTAACGCCTCTCTCGCCAGGTTCTTCAGCCAGCTTGCCAGACTAATTCCTTCTTCAGTTGCAACCGCATCGAGCTGTTTTTTTAAGGCGGGATCAATGCGCATTTGAAATTGTGGGGACTTGCCTCCACCTTTTGGTTTTTTTTCACGCATTATAATTGACATGTATTGACCTATTCCCTCATTTTAATCCTTTAAAAGACCACACTAACATGAGGCCTTTTATGAGAGCAACGCCCCGGCAGTGATGCAACACATACCGGAGCGTCTGACCACAACGTTCACTCTTTAGGAAACAACGCTATGGCTAACACCGATAGTAACACAACTGCCCATCATCAAATCGTGGACATTCAGCCAGTTATCGAATCTGCGATCTCAACCCTTTTGAAAACACCGCTCGGCACGACGCACGATCTCTTTCAGGTGCTGGAGGCATGTAGCCACTATGTCGATGCCCTGGTGGAATGTCACGATATCACCGCTCGTATGGCACTATGCGGCCGTCTGCTCGCTGCACTGGAAGTCTTGAAAGTTCTGTTAGACAAGCCACTGCCAGAACACCTGATTAAACGCCTCACGCTGGAGAAAGGTAATGACAAAGCCTGTCGCAGCGGTTGTTCGATAGATTCGGAAGAGATGCGGCAATATTGCAGCGCATTGACGTTAGTGTTGCTGAATCAGCCGGCTTCTACAGACTTGCAGAAACACATCACCGGCTTGTTATTCCAGATGATTAACATCATGACTGATGACTTAACCGCGCCGCGTTTTGTGCAAACAGCGTCGGGGCTGGTGATGATCGATAGCAAACTTACAGATAGCGTTCATTAATTTCGGCCCTTTCCCTTCTTCCCTTTGGAAGAAGGGAATTCGCATACCGAATTCAAATCCCAGCGCGGACTTACTCTTAGTACCAAAATACTTTATCACCCCTGCGTTTTCTTCTGCCGAAAATCGCCACGCTTTTTCTCTCTTCACCGGAAGCCTGTTTTGCCTGACTCATATCAGTGAAATCTTTTTATTCCGTACAGTAATTGCCAGTGTCCCCAAGTGCCCCGGCCCTCACCACCGTACAGTTATTAACAGCACTCCCAGAGGCCGCTGTCGCGCCCTTGAACGTCAACGGCTCGCTGGCCTTCAGCCTGATCTCCCAGCGATCCCATCCAGGCCGCAGCCATAAAAAAACCCGCTTTCGCGGGTTGGGCTTACAGCAACTGCGGTGACGGGTTATTGCTGCCTTTCGCCATCACCGGCACGGTATTAATCTGCGCCGGTTCGACGATAATCCCGGATACGCTCTCCAGGGTTTTAAAGGTACAACTGCAGTTAATGTTCTGGCACTGGTGATAACGTTCTTTCGTCTCTTTCGAAACGTAACGGCTGCTTTTCGTATGGGCGGCGGTCTGACATTTTGGGCAATGCATCATAGTTGTTCTCCTCTCTGGCATACAGTCACATTAGCCAAAGACTAAACAAAAAGCAACATTAATTAGACTTAATCTAAACCGCTTGATTTTCTACTAAGATGTAGTCCACGTTTTCGATCATAAGCTCCAGGTTCAACTGGGTGGTAAAGCCACTTTTATCGAGGGTATGCACGATATTGGTAATCAGCCATTTTTGATTATCGATGACCGATTTAAAACCTTGAGCTTTGACCGGCGTTTCAGGAATCAACTCCGCAGCACCCTGCGCCAGTAGGATCTTCAGCGTAGCCCGGTTTCGTTGCAGTTCCTGCCACTTTGCCTTAGCCGCCTCCTCTGCTTCCTCCTGGCTACTGAAGTGCGTATTCAGTACATACAGCTTCTTATTGCTGCCAAAAACATAGGTTTTTCCCGGGTCTTGTTGCCCGATTGTGGGGATGTTTTTGGCCGCGGGATGGACAGGGTTCACCGCCGGTGTTGCTGGCGGTATCGTGTTGACGGTTACCCCTTTCTGCTGCGCCTTTTTCTGATCGTACCATTTTGCTTCTACGCCACTGTAATCGTCGCGCTTAAACAATTTGTACTCATACTTATCGCCATCCTGTCGGTTCAGATTCAGGAGTGAAATCGGCTTTCCGCTCACGGTCACGCCCTGCCCGGGGGCAAAGAACTGCAGCATTTCTTTTTTAATTGTCGCCACCGCACCAACCAGCATAGCCAGACGAGTAATAAATGTGCCGTCCGTTTCCTGCGTTTGATCGAGATGCTTAATCTTTTTCTTAGCTATCTCCTGCGAAACTTTCCACTTGAGGTTGTTACGTTTCGCGATTTTTTCCACGGCCTCGCCAACCGTCATGTCTGGATATGAATCAGTGATTTTAACATCGAGCGAACCGCTAAAATCGGCGCTTCGGGCGACCACCGTTATCGTGTCCGGCGCGCCCTGGTAGGTGACCTCATCAATGAGGTAGATGCCTTTATTTGCAAGCGGCTGTCCTTTCCAGCCAATCTCCAGGGCGATTTTTGCGCCAAAAGGCGGCATGACCAACTGGCCGTCGCTGTCGTCCAGCGTCAGCTCCAGTTGATCGGCCTGCAAGCCACGGTTATCCGTTAACTTCAGAGAAATCAGCCGTGGGCGAATATCTTCCGTTTTATCCTTCGTCTCAATTTTGATATTGAAGTCCGGCGTAGGCGCAACGCGCAGGGGCACCGGAATCGGGGCGATATCGCTCATCTCAGCGCCCTCCGCTCAGCGCAGAGGTAACGCTGTTGATGACAGAACCCACCCGTTGCGCTGCGTCACTGGCCCGGTTTTGCAGTTCTTCCGCCTGCCTTTTTAAGTCGCCAAACATGCTGGTCAGCGAATCGTCAACCCGCAACAGGTTGAGGGTAAAGCCTATCTTGCGCGCGCTGCCGTCGCTGTAAAATTCCGTATGCGTGGCCGAGAAATCTGTGACGACAAACATGCCGTAAATAATGCCATTGCCGCCAATTAGCGGCCACGCCAGGCCTTCATCGGCCATCGCCTTCAGTGCCAGCAGCGTGACATTGCCGCCGGTGATTTCAGGCCGGAGCTCGCCAGACAGGGTGATTTTATCGTCACCGGCACCCAAAAACTGGGTCGACTCACGTCGCCCCACGCGACTGTTTTTCGCCCAGCGATAACCCACGTCATGCTTCAGATTGTCGAAGGGAAGGGTTTGCCGTACAAACGGCATCATGCCTAATATCATCATCATGGTGAATTAATCCCGGCTAAACATGGAGTTATAGCTGCTATCAGCCGTGGACCACGGCGATGCCGTGGAATACTGTGCAACGGCCTGTCCGATCGCCTGGGGGTCGCCTGTCGCATAGATGTTGTTGGTTACGGTGTGCTGACGGTTATCCACGTTTGAATTGTTAACCGAAGGCAAAGGCTGATTGAGCGTGCTGTTAAGGCTGGCGCGCGATGCGGCCGGACGGGCATCCGCGTTATCCTCATCCTCGTCATCCTGATCGCGCATTTTGGGCGGTGGCAGCTTGTCTTTCACCTTGTCAGATTTCTCATCGATGATGCCAAGTTTGCCCAGAACCCAGTCAATGCCGCCCCGCAGTTGGTTAAGGGCTTCACCAGGCAATTTCAGTGCTGTCGCCAGCATGTTGCCGAAGCGCTGTCCCATCTCCCCTGCTGAAGCCAGTTCCTGCTGAGAAAACTTCACGGGTTCCAGCAGCTTCGAGAACCAGGCGCCCAGCTCGGACACTTTGTTACTGAACCAGTCAAATACCGGCTTCAGCGGCGCGAACGCGTCGCTTATCGGCCCCATCGCCGCGCTGAAACCTTCAGCAACGCCGCTGATAAAAGCGCTAATCGGTTCCCAGTACTGGTAAACCAACATAGCGCCCGCCGCGATAGCCGCGCCAAGCAAGACCACCGGTAGCGTAATCGCCCCCAGCGTGGCCGTAATCGCGCCACCGATGATGGCAAACGCGCTGCCCAGCAGCTCCACACCCGCCATGATAGTGCTCAGCCCGCTAATGACAGGCCAGGCAATGTTTCCCACGCTGGCCAGTGAATCCACCAACGTCAGCCCACCGGCCGCCAGCGTCAGCAGGCTGTCCGAGAGCTGGGGATTGATATTCATGACGCCGGTCAGGACGGACTGTACGGACAAGCCATCCTGGCTGATGGCCTGCAGGCTGGTATCAACCGACGCGTCTGCGGCTGGCGGCTGGGCAGCGGGCGCCTGAGACAGCTGATCCAGTCGGCCACTGGCTGCGCCCTTCATCAGCACTGCGGCAGGGGCGGCACCCTGTTCACCAAAAATCGCCTGCAGATAAGCGGCTTGTTGGGCTGCGTCGAGTTTGTTTTTCTCAAACGCCGCCTGTACCTGACCGAGCACCGCGAAAATGGGCTGGTTGTTGCCCTGTTCGTCAGCAGTTTGCACATTCAACGCTTTCAGAGCGCTGTCTGCGCTGGCGTCCGGTGCCTGAACATGTGTCAACATGGCGCTGACGCCAGCACCGGCCTGGCTGCCCGTCATGCCGTTTTCTGCCAGCACGCCCATCATGGCCGCGGTCTGACCGACGCTTACACCAGCGTCCTTCGCGGCTGGCCCTACGGCGACCATCGCCGTCTTAAGCGCGGTAAAATCGGTGGTTTTATTGGCAAAGGTCGATGAGAGCACGTCGCCTAACTGACCAGCCTGGTCATCTGCAATGCCGAACGCGTTTTTAATATTGAGCAACAAAGACGCGCTTTCTTGCATGCTACGTTGCGTCGCGTTTGCAAGGTTAGCTACTGCCGGTGCTGCAGCTTTTGCCTCACCCGATGAGCCACCCGATTGCGTAATCGCCGCGCGGGCTTGCACAATCTCATTTGCAGGTGACAGGTAATCAATGACTTTTCGGCCCTTCTCAACAAAGTCTTTGGCCTTCGAACTGGCACTTTGCACGTTATCTGCCAGCGCCATGCCGGCACGGTAGCGATCGCGTATGCGGTTGAGCTTGTCCTGACGTTGATTCAGCCGATCCATGGACTCACCCTGCGCATTGAGGGTGGATGTCGTCTGCTCGGCTTGTTGATTCAGCTTCCGGCGCTCACTGCTCAACCGGCGCGTGGAAATCCCGGCGTCATTCAGCGCCTGGCGTTGCTCCTGTACCGACTGACGCAACTGGATGTTTTTTTGCTGCAGCGCGTTAGCCGACTGACGCAGCTTATCCAGCGCCTGCGTTTGTTCCGCGGTGGGGTTTTGGGTGTTTTTAAGTTGAATGGCGAGTGCTGCCGCTTCTGCCCGGGTATTTTTGAGATTTTGTTGGGTCAGCGTCAGTTCTTTGCGCGTCGCACGGAACCCTTCAATCTGCGCGGATTTAGCGTTGAGCGCATCCAGGCGGTCCTGCGTTTCCTGGATATCCGCAGACAGTTTTTCTGTTTCTTTACGCACGGCACTGAACGGGCGCGTCGCCCGATCAACCGCTTCCAGCAGCACTTGCAGCTTGAGCGTGTTACTCATCTGAGGTTACTCCACTGCGGATCATCACTCTATGCCGCCAGTCGAGTAACTCTTCCAGCGACATGGGATACATTTCTGAGGGGGGCCAGTGAAAAACGCTGGCAATATCGGCCATCAGATCATTGACCGTCATATCGCGGGGCCAGCTTACGTGGCCGATTTCGCTGACAAAAAACCAATCACCTTGCCGCCCAGGGCAATCAGGTCAACCGGGTCCAGCGCATTGCATTCCGCTTTGGTCAGCGAAGGCATCGTGATGCGGGGCAGCACCATCAACAGCGCATCCACATCGGACGAGGCC
>Ga0153955_100535_pt1 | contig 16109 bp, 15 predicted proteins | sample TSFL039MetaG_FD_104744 | JGI IMG/M metagenome (GOLD analysis project Ga0153955, IMG submission 104744) | Attine ant fungus gardens microbial communities from Florida, USA - TSFL039 MetaG | ecosystem: Host-associated > Fungi > Mycelium > Unclassified | place: USA: Florida, Wekiwa Springs...
CGCCAGGCCGATGTGGTCATCAGCACCGGCGGTGTCTCTGTTGGTGAAGCCGACTTTACTAAGGCGATGCTGGAGGAACTGGGCAGTATTCGCTTCTGGAAGCTGGCCATTAAACCGGGCAAACCTTTCGCCTTTGGCCGCCTGGCAAACAGCTGGTTCTGCGGCCTGCCCGGCAATCCGGTCTCGGCCGTCGTGACCTTTTATCAACTGGTGCAGCCCCTGCTGGCCCGTCTGACCGGACAGTCAGCTTCGGCTTTACCGCCACGTCAGCGCGTGCGTACAGCAAGCGCACTGAAAAAATCGCCAGGCCGTCTGGATTTTCAGCGCGGTGTGCTGCGGCGAAATGCTGAGGGTGAAACAGAAGTCATCAGCACGGGTGCCCAGGGTTCGCATGTGTACAGCTCGTTTTCACAGGCTAACTGCTTTATCGTACTGGAGCGTGAGCGCGGCTATGTCGAGGCGGGAGAATGGGTAGATGTTGAGCCCTTCAACGCCCTGCTGGAGGGATAAATGCTGCCCGAACTCAGCCACGAGGAAATGCTGCGCTATAACCGGCAAATTGTCCTGCGGGGGTTTGACTTTGACGGACAGGAAGCCCTGAAGGCCAGCCATGTGTTGGTCGTGGGCCTGGGCGGTTTAGGCTGTGCAGCCGCACCTTATCTGGCGGCAGCAGGCGTCGGTCACCTGTCTCTGCTGGATTTTGATACGGTTTCGCTCTCAAACCTGCAGCGACAGATTCTGCATCATGATGCGGATATTGGTCGGGCCAAGGTCGAATCCGCCCGGGCACGCCTGGCGGAGATCAATCCCCACTGTCAGTTATATCCTGTCCACGGCCAGTTGGACGATAACGCGCTGCGGGCGCTCATCGCCAGGCAGCAGGTCGTGGTCGACTGCACGGATAATGTCAGCGTGCGTGAACAGCTTAACCGGCTTTGTTATGAACTGAAGGTGCCCTTGGTTTCGGGCGCGGCGATTCGCATGGAAGGTCAGTTGAGTGTGTTTGACTGGCAGCCTGGTGCGCCCTGCTACCGCTGTATCAGCCGTTTGTTTGGCGCTCAGGTGCTCAGCTGCGTGGAAGCCGGTGTAATGGCGCCGCTGGTGGGCGTTGTCGGTGCCATGCAGGCGATGGAAGCAATAAAGCTGCTGACCCGGTTTGGCACGCCCGCGCGCTCACGTTTGCTCATGTATGATGCCATGCGCGCAGAGTTTCGCACGATGCATGTCGCACAGGATCCGAATTGTGAAGTCTGTGGCCATTCTGAGTGCACAGGCTAAAAGCCGGTCTGATTGAACGCTGAGCGTGAGCGATTACAAAAGGCGGGGCAATGCACGAAAGAAAACGGGGTAGCCAGCGCTACCCCGCAGGCCTTAAACGATGCCCTGACTGCGCAGGTAGTCTTCGTAATTCCCGGTGAAATCGACGATGCGATCCGCCTTGATTTCCATTACACGCGTCGCCAGTGAGCTGACGAATTCACGGTCATGGGAAACGAAAATCAGCGTGCCTTCATACATTTCCAGCGCCATGTTTAATGACTCGATGGATTCCATATCCAGGTGGTTGGTGGGTTCATCCATAATCAGAATGTTAGGCTTCTGCATCATCAGCTTGCCGAACAGCATGCGCCCTTTCTCACCACCTGACAGCACCTTCGCGGGCTTTTTAATGTCGTCCTGAGAGAACAACAGGCGGCCAAGAATACCGCGTACGGCCTGCTCATCATCGCCCGGCTGCTTCCACTGACTCATCCAGTCAAAAACCGTCAGATCGTCAGCAAAATCGTCTGCGTGGTCCTGCGCGTAATAGCCAATTTTGGCATTCTCGGACCATTTAACGCTGCCGCTTTCTGGCGTCAGTTCGCCAACCAGGGTTTTTAACAGCGTGGATTTACCAATACCGTTAGCCCCTAATATTGCCAGTTTTTCACCGACTTCCAGCAGCAGATTAAGATTTTTGAACAGAGGACCGTTATCAAAGCCTTTCGTCAGGCCTTCCACTTCCAGCGCATTACGGAACAGTTTCTTATCCTGTTCAAAACGGATATATGGATTCTGACGGCTGGAGGCTTTCACTTCTTCCAGCTTTATTTTATCCATTTGTTTAGCGCGCGAGGTGGCCTGACGCGATTTAGAAGCGTTGGCACTAAAGCGGCTGACAAACGACTGCAGATCGGCAATTTGCGCTTTTTTCTTGGCGTTATCCGCTAACAGACGTTCACGCGCCTGGGTGGCCGCGGTCATATATTCATCATAATTACCGGAATAAACGCGCAGCTCGCCATAGTCCAGATCGGCCATGTGCGTGCAGACCATATTGAGGAAGTGACGGTCGTGCGAAATGATAATCATGGTGCTGTCGCGTTCGTTTAACACCTGCTCCAGCCAACGGATGGTATCGATATCCAGGTTGTTGGTCGGTTCGTCCAGCAGCAAAATATCCGGATTAGAAAACAAGGCCTGGGCTAAAAGAACGCGTAATTTAAAGCCTGGCGCAATTTCGCTCATCGGCCCGTAATGCTGTTCAACCGGGATGCCCACGCCAAGTAATAATTCACCGGCGCGCGATTCCGCGCTGTAACCATCCATTTCGCCATACTGTACTTCCAGGTCTGCGACTTTGTAGCCTTCCTCTTCGCTCATTTCGGGCAGGGAATAAATACGGTCACGTTCCTGTTTCACTTCCCATAATTCATGGTGCCCCATGATTACCGTATCAATCACACTATATTGTTCAAAGGCGAACTGGTCCTGGCGTAATTTACCAATACGTTCATTGGGATCGTAGGAAACATTGCCGCCCGACGGCACCAAATCGCCACCCAAAATCTTCATGAAGGTGGATTTTCCGCTGCCGTTCGCACCGATTAAACCGTACCGATTACCGCCGCCAAATTTAACGGAGATATTTTCGAACAGTGGCTTGCTGCCAAACTGCATGGTGATATTGCTGCTAACTAACACGGCATTGACCTTAGTGAAGAGAGTGGATGGAAAACGGCGGCTATTATGCCAGATGTGACGTAGCGCACGCCAGTCTCCGGCTACCCTTGCATGAGTGTCTGTTGAAAACGCATGACTTTTTATTTTCACTGCCCGTACGTTTGCCGCTTAACCCAGCCGCTGGCTAAACGTACCGGACGCTGCGCAGAGGGGAAGCCCTACCTGCGCACGCCACACCGGGTGCATGACTGCGAGAGTAATAAAGCAAAGAGCAGGGTTTTTTAAATAAAAAAAGCCGGCGACATAAATGTCGCCGGCTACCACTTACAAGGATTGTGTCGATTAATCGATCAGGAAGCTGTCCAGGCTTTTACCTTCGTCCAGCGCTTTTTTAATTGCTGCTGGCGTGCGGCCCTGGCCGGTCCATGATTTTTTCTCGCCATTTTCGTCGGTGTAAGAATATTTAGCCGGACGTGGCGCACGCTTAGTGCGTTTTTTACCCTGCTCCAGCGCACCTAATAATTCATTAGGATCGATGCCATCAGCCAACAGCATTTCGCGATATTTCGATAACTTCTCTTCTTTTTCACGATTCTGTTGTTCTTCAGCGTGCGCTTCTTCACGACGTTCCGTTACTACAACGGTCAATTTCTCAAGAATTTCTTCCAGATCGCTCAGTGGCAGTTCACGAGCCTGGGCACGTAATGTGCGAATGTTGTTTAGAACTTTAAATGCGTCACTCATCACAATATCCTTGATTAAGGGGTTTAATTAAACTGTAGCGTCAAGATTACCTAATTCAAATAAAAAAATAAATTAATTTATTACTACAGATAATTCCGATAGGTTTTTTAAATGTCAGTGAAGTATTCAGAATGCTTATGTGGAGAGATAATTAACCTCAAATTAACACTAAATGCCTGCTATCCTTGCACAATGTAAACGATTTCATTGATTACACTTACTGTATGAATTCGCTATGCGCTTTTAAATTTTAACGCTGAATATTTTTTAACACCGGTGAAGAATTTGGATTAATTTGCCTGTCCTGAGTCAGACGTTCTCCGCCCGGAACACGCGGTCTGTGAACAAAATAGCTGACGTCGGGTACGAGGTTTATCGCGCTTCGCCACAATAATATCGGCTTTATGGCGAATAAAATGTGGGGATATTGCCTTTGTCCCCCTTCACTCCCCGACAAAAATGCTGCATCGGCACAGGCAAGGCGACGGCGTTTCACAGCCGTTATAAGGTTGAATACATTTACAGACAATTTATGCTTCACAGTAAGTGCGCCGGCTAAATAGCCAGCAACCCTTTTAAACCACCAGCTTTAAGGGTGATTAAATGAGTTTACTGAACGATATAACAGATAAATAATAAAGCGCAGGTATTACACTGTCTGATAACAGGCCGTGGTCTGCCGAAAGGCCACGGCCTGAAGGATTAATTTACCTGGGTCGCAGGTCCAAACACGTCATACTGAGGGAGCTGAACGTTTTGATAGGTTTCCCAGCCGCCGCCCAGCGCTTTGTAGAGCGCCACCAGATCCAGCCCGCTTTGCATGCGCGCCTGTGTTGCCTGCTCCTCGGCCTGGGCGAGCTGGCGCTGCGCATCAAGCACCTCAAGGAAGGTCGATAATCCCTGACGATAGCTGTCGCTCGCCAAATCAAAGGTCCGTTGCAGTGCACCGGTCGTTTCGTCCAGCGCCGTGACGCGCTGCTGATCGGCCCGGTAACTCACAAGGGCGTTTTCGACATCCTGCAAAGCCGTCAGCACCGTCTGGCGATAATCCAGCGCCGCGCTGGCCTGCTGAGCACGTGCAAGCTTCACGCTGGAAACCAGCCGGCCCCCCTGAAAAAGGGGAATCGACAGCGAAGGCCCCACGCTATAGAAGTGGCTGCTCCAGTCGTCCAGATAACTGGCATCGGTATTGCGCACGCCCAACTGTCCGGTAAGAGAGAGGCTGGGGAACAGCTGTGCGACAGAAACGCCGATCCCGGCGGTTTGCGCATGGAGTTTCGCCTCTGCCTGGCGAATATCCGGGCGTCGACGCGCTAAGGTTGAGGGAATGCCGACCGCGACCGCATTCGGCAAGGCTGGCAGCGCTTTCGGCGTCTGCAGTTCTGCATCCAGCGCGCCGGGGGTTTTACCGATAAGCACAGCCAGACTGTTCATCGCCTGACGCGTTTGCGCCTGATACTGCGGTAGCTGCGCCTGTAAACTGCTCAACTGCGCCCGGGCATTTTCCACATCGGTTAACGGCGCCAGGCCATTGCGCTGCTGGCTTTGTGTCAGTTGCCAGGTCTGATCCGCCACCGCGATTTGCTGTTGCAGCGTGTTGACGGTTGCCTGCGCCCCACGCAGTTGTAACCAGGCACGGACAACTTCCGCTTCCAGCGACACCAGCGCATCGTTACGTTGCTCAATGGCCGCCTGTTGCTGTGCATTGGCTGATTCGATCTGACGTCGTACCTTGCCCCACAGATCCAGTTCCCAACTGGCATCGAAGCTGCCCTGATATAAGGTGACGGGCTGCGTCAGCCCGTTCAACTGGCTGGCGACAGTGCTGTCCACCTGGTCATTGACCCCATTCGCTTTCAGCAAACCTTCCAGCCCCAGTTGCTGACGCGTGACTTTTGCCGAACCGTTCAGGCTGGGAAACAAGCCGCCCTGCGCCTGAGATAACTGCTCGCGCGCGCCCGCAATGCGCAGGACGGTCTGCTGTAACGACAGATTACCCGCGATTGCGCGGGCAATCAGGCTGTCCAGTTGGGGATCGTTGAAGTTACGCCACCAGCGCGTATCCACTGCCGACGTCTGCGGTTTCGAGCGCTCCTGAGAATCCAGCGCGTGGTAGCTGCCCGGCAGCTGAGGTTTTGGCGCCTGGTAGTCCGGGCCCACGCTGCAACCTGCCAGCGATAACGTCAGCAATAAGGTAAAGGGATTCAGGCGATACGTAGTCATAACCTTCATGTCAGTGTGCTCCTGCACTGCCTTCGCTTTTGACGGGCGACAGCAGCCAACAAAATGGAATCAAAATCAGGGCGACAATACTTAAGCCTGAAAAGACGTCGATATAAGCCAGAATGCGTGACTGGACAATCATCTCTTTATAGAGCTGGCCGGTTGCCAGCGTCACGGGATCGCCCACCGCCGACGTAAAGTCGCGAATCGCCTGCGCCCAGTGCTGAACGGTAATGTTAAATTGTTCATTTAACGGCGTCATGTTGTGCACCATGTGGGCCGAACGCGCCTGCTCCCGCTCCGTAATTGCCGCCGTGGATAACGAGATGCCAATCGAGCCCGCAACGTTACGGAACATCGTAAATAATGCTGATGCATCCGCGTTCAGGCGTTGTGGGATGGTAATGAAGGCAATGGTGGTCAGCGGCACAAACAGGAAACCCAGGCCAATAGACTGCGCACTGCGCATCATGACCAGCGTGGAGAAATCGACATTGGGCGTTAACGTGGACGAGTAGAAAAACGCCAGGGCCAGGCAGCTAAAACCAAATGCGATGATATAGCGGGTTTGCACGACCGGCATCAGCTTAAGCACCAGCGGAATCGTCAGCACAATCAGCACGGCTCCGGGTGAAAGCACCAGCCCTGACCAGGTCGCCGTATAACCCAGATCCTGCTGGGCCAGTTGAGGCAGCACGACGGAACTACCATACAGAATCATCGCCATCCCGGCCATGAGCAGGCCCGCAACCCAGAAGTTACGGTCTTTCATTACCAGAATGTCGACCACCGGTTTGCGAGCATACATTAGCCAGTAGACGGCTCCGACAATGCCGACCAGCGCCAGTACCGCGAATAACACAATAAAGTGCGACGCAAACCAGTCCTCATCTTCACCCCGATCCAGCATTACCTGCAGGCAGCCCAGGCCCAGCGTAATTAAACCGATACCGATGTAGTCAATTTTCAGTTTGCCCTTGGCCCACTTGCGCTCCCATGGCGGATCTTCCAGCAGCGGCAAAATGGCCATGATCGTCAGGATACCGACCGGGATATTGATAAAGAACACCCAGCGCCAGCTGTAGTTATCCGTAATCCAGCCGCCCAGCGTCGGGCCGATAACAGGCGCCACGATAATGGCAATCGAGGAAAGGCCAAACGCTTTGCCCCGATCCTCAGGTTTAAAGTAGTCGAGCAGCACCGACTGCTGCACAGGCTGCAGGCCGCCGCCGAAAAACCCTTGCAGGACGCGGAACAGAATGATCTGCCAGAGTTCGGTGGCAATACCACACAGGAATGAGCAGATCGTGAACATGACGATACAGATTAAGAAAAACTGTTTACGGCCAAATAAACGACTGAAGAAGGCAGAGATGGGCAGCACAATGCCGTTCGCCACAAGGTACGAGGTCAGCACCCAGGTGGATTCATCGTAACTGGATGAGAGCGAACCGGCGATATGTGGCAGGGCCACGTTCACGATGGTGGTATCCAGGATTTCCATAAATACCGCCAGCGTTACCGTAATGGCCACGAGCCACGGATTACTGGCGGGTTTCCAGCTCTGCGATTCACTCATTCCACGGTTACCTTCGGTTCAACCGATAAGCCCAGTGGCAGTGGACGGTTAGGATCCAGTCCTTTATCAATCACAATTTTGACCGGCACGCGCTGAACGATTTTCACGTAGTTGCCCGTGGCATTCTCCGCCGGGAAGGTCGAAAAGCGCGAACCGGTGCCCATCTGGATACTGTCGACGTGGCCTTCAAGTTTCATGTCAGGCCAGGCATCCACGCTGATGGTTACCTTGTCGCCGGGATTCATTCGCTCCAGCTGTGACTCTTTAAAGTTGGCGGTGATCCAGATATCCGGGGAAACCAGTGAGAACAAGGCGCTGCCCGCCTGAACCAACGTTCCCAACTGGACATTTCGCTTAGTCACAAACCCGTCGTAAGGAGCACGAACCTGGGTGTAAGACAGATTCAGCTCGGCCACATTCAGTTGGGCTTTTGCCTGCTCGACCTGTTCCTGACGCGCTTCAACATTGGTTTCCTGCTGACGGATTTGCAGGGCCACCTGCGAGGCGACTTCCACCTGAGCTTTGGCGCTTTGCAGTTGTGCCTGCGCGGAGCGTAACTGCGCCGAGGCTGAATCAATATTGCGTTGACTGGTGGCGCGGGGATCGACGCCGCGCTGACGACGGTAATCCGCCTGCGCATTCAGGTAGTTGGCCTCGGCTTTGGCCTGATCGGCCAGCGCCTGGTCGCGTTGCGCCGGGTACTGAACGCGCGACAGTGCCAGTTGCGCCTGAGCCTGGTGCAACTGTGCCATGGCCAGGCCAAGCTGTGCTTTTGCCTGCGCGCGCTGGGCTTCGTTATCGCTGGGATCGATTTCCACCAGCAGATCGCCCTTCTTCACGCGCTGGTTGTCTTTCACCAGCAATTTTACGACGTAACCCGAGGCTTTCGCTGCGATAGTCACTGCGTTGCCTTCGGTAAACGCATCGTCAGTCGTTTCTTCATTACGGGTGGTAAACCAGAAGAAGAACGCCACGATCAACATCACCACCACGACGACCGCCAAAATAATTAACGGCTTTTTGCCGGGACGCTTACGCGGTTTCTCGTCGTTATCGCTTTGGCTATCGTGTTCTGGGCTGTTTTTATCGGGCGCGTTTTCTGTGTCTTTCTGGTGTGGGTCGCGGTTGTTGTTGTTCTCGCTCATAGTGTCCGTCGCTGGCTAAGGCCCTCAGTCCTGGGCGTAGAAAGTCAACTAAACATTAGATCGAAAACTGACAAAATCCAGTACAACTTTACTTAACTTGAGAAAGTCCGCACGTCCTGCCACGAGGGCAGGACAGGTTCGCGTCAGGCAACCAGTTTAAGCAACAGCCAGCCGGTCAGCATCGACCATGCGAGTAAGGGAACGGAGAACAGATGGAAGCGCCACCAGATGGCACGATCTTTCGCCATGCGCAGCGCAATCAGGTTGGCAAGCGAACCCGGCAGCAGGCCAAACCCACCGATATTGACCGCCCAGGCAAGGATGTCTGAAGGCGGCACTTTCTGCAAAAGCAGGATCGTGGCAGGCACATTACTAATCACCTGTGACAAGCCAATCGCCAACAGGTAAAGCTCCCCTTTGGCAAGATGGGCAATCGCATCAAAATGGGCCTGCACAACAGGCAAGCGTGTCAGCAAGAACACGTCCAGGAACATGACGATGAAGACCACCAGCAGGCTCCAGTCGATATTCAGCAATACCTGGCGCGCCATAATAAAAAAGCAGACAAGAATCAGCAGTAGCGCCCAGCCGGTCAGGTGCCACTCCAGCGCGGCGATAAACAAGACGTAAAGCGCCAGACTGACGGCAAACAGCGGCTTCTGCCAGCTGTGCTGTTCTGCGTTCTCATGTTTTTCAATCGCGCGTTTGGCAAAACTAAACCAGGTGACGACCAGCAGGCTTAACAGCAGCCAGACGGCCAGCGGCGTCATTTGCCAGATAAAACCGACTACACTCAGCGAGCCGTGGCTCCACAGCAAAATATTCTGCGGATTGCCCACCGGCGTCAGCAACGAACCGGCATTTACGGCCAGCGCTTCGAAGATGATTAAGCGGGAAATCGGTAAATGGGAAAACTTGCGCAATGTCAGCGTCAGCGGCACCAGAATAAACAGGGCCACATCGTTGGTTAAGAAGGTCGAGAGCACCGCCGCCGCCAGCACCATAAACAGGGCCAGCGTGCGCTCATGCTTAAACCCCGCAATTAACCGACCGCCCAGAACATCAAAATACCCACTGGTTTCTAACCCCTTGGTGAGGATAAGCAGTCCACTCAGGGTGATGATGGTGTGCCAGTCCACTGCGGCAGGCAGATCCGCCCAGTGGTAATGAGCAAGAAACAGCAGAACAACCCCAACAACGACTAACAAGTGCAATATATGGTCATGCAGAAATGAGCGAAGCACAATGGGCATGATGTCCGGCGCCTTAACTGAGGATTAATTGTTTTGGTAAAATTTCTGGAATACGGCCAGGGTTTCATCACTGACGTGATGTTCGATGCCTTCAGAATCGCGGCGTGCCGTTTCCGGACTAATGCCAAGCGCTAACAGGAAGGTTTCAACGATGTGATGGCGGGCGCGGCTCTCTTCAGCCAGCTTTTCCCCTTCACGCGTCAAAAAGACGCCGCGATAAGGCACCTGCTCGACCAGGCCGGCAGTTCCTAACCGCTTTAACATTTTGGCGACGGTCGGTTGCGAAACCCCCAAACGCGCGGCCATGTCGACCTGGCGCGCCTCGCCAAACTCACCAATCAAATCAGAGATTAGCTCAACATAGTCATCAATCAGTTCACGACGATGCGCTTCGCGCACCTGCCGAAAACCTTCGACATGCTCTTCAATATCTTTTAGTGGTCCTTGCGGGGCAGAAACCACGCTTTTGGCACGACGACTCATTCAGCTTCCTCTTTATTTTTTCCACACCAGCCCTTCCGTGTGGATTTAGCTGCGCTCATTGTAAACCAGGCGCAAATAAGCTCAAATTTTTCGTCGTTAGCCTTGGCTAAACGGTATAGCCAGTGCTATATTTGTCGATAATGTAAACAGAGTGATGCATTAAAGCACGATCTCTGCTTACCGTTGCGTTAAATTTTATGGGAGGTGATGCTATGAGCACTCTGAAAAGCTGTATCGACTGCAGCAAATGCTTCCAGGCCGAAAAAACAACATCAGGAAAATCCTGGTGGTGCCTGCTGACGCGCTCCCCTTTTACGCTGCGCCTCATGCTTATTGAGCGTCTGCTGGGCCAGCAGCCGGAAACGCGCTACTGCCAAAAACTGATCTGGCGCGGCTGAATCCGTTTTCACATTCAGATTCATTACCCACGCGCGGCCTGTTTTCCTTTCCTCGCCGCGCGCCTGCATTGATCCACGCTTCTGATCCGGTCACCTGTTCCCCTGCGCTCAGCGTTGCTATTGCCTGTACCTGTAAAGGTGAGCGTCAAAGTACAGCCGCTGTGTAAGGCGCCCTTCTTTTGTTCTGTCCGGGCCTGGAAAAAAGGCTTCCTGCCAGGGAAGTCCGGGGCGCGGGTTAATGTCAGAACGTAATGCGGCGCGGAGAAGACAGATACAGTGACAGTCGCGGTGGCAAAGACAAAGACAAAGACAAAGACAAAGACAAAGACAAAGACAAAGACAAAGACAAAGACAAAGACAAAGACAAAGACAAAGGCAGGTTATTAGCGCGGGTTTTTGTTACCAATAAAAACGGCCCTGAAGAGGGCCGTTTTTTTAATCTCGACTAAGCTCGCTTAGAAGCTGTAGCCTACGCCAGCAATCCAGGTGCCAACGTCAACGCTACGGATGCGGCTCTGCTCATAGCCAACGTCCAGTGCAACGTTTTCCATTGGGTTGAACTGCATACCTGCGCCGTAAGAGAAACCGTAGTCGCTGGTGTCAGCTTTGTCGCGTGAAGTGGTGTCGTTAGCCTGGTATTTGCCGTAGCCAACACCAACCACACCATAGATGCTTGCCCAGTCATTCAGACGGAATGCTGGACCACCGGTGATACCGTAGTACTGGCCTTTATTGTAAATGCCGTCTTCGGTACGATCTTTCTCGGTGTAAGTGAATGAGCCGATCCAACCCAGTGGGTTAGAACCGTCTTCATAGCGATATTTCAGGTTGAAGCCGTTTGCTTTGTTAGCAACGCCCTGGTAGTCGCTCTGTGCGTAGCCACCGGTTACGGTGCTCTGTGCCATGGCGGAACCTGTTGCGACTGCTAACACACAGGCTAATGCTGAAAGACATGCAATTTTTTTCATAACCACCTCAAATGTGAAAGTACTTCTCTCCTGACAACGCTAAAAATATAACAAAAAATAGCGAGAAACTCTGCCCGCATTTTGTTGTCTAACACAGTGTTTGGTGTAACAGAAAGTTAATGGAGCTTCCTATGTCATTCATTTTTCTTATAAAAACCGTCATATCCGTGCAATAATGACCCCAAACAAATTTTCATTCTTTAAGTAAATTCCTAAAAAAACCTGACATTAATTTACTTTCCAGCCGGAAAAACTGCTTAAAAAGCAGGCAAACAGACAAAATTAAAATCAGTTTACGTCCCCTTTTTGACCAACATTTCCTTTACACTGGTCATCTTGTTAGCTCATTGATTGGGAAGTATCAACAGGATGTCAGTTTCGCCACTCAAATCGCTCACGCCAGCTTTACTCCCTGTCGTCGTGTTACTTATCTCGATGTTGTCGCTTCAGGGCGGCGCCTCACTGGCAAAAACACTTTTTCCCACCGTGGGTGCCACCGGCATCACCGCATTGCGCCTTGGCTTTGGCACCGTCATCCTTTGCCTCATCTTCAAGCCCTGGCGACTGCGTTTTCGTCCTGAACAGCGCATGCCGCTGATTATTTATGGCTTAGCATTGGGTACGATGAACTTTTTATTTTACCTGTCTATTCGGACGGTACCGCTTGGCATCGCGGTCGGGCTGGAGTTTGTTGGCCCGCTTACGCTTGCGCTGCTCGGCTCACGTCGGCCACTCGATTTTCTTTGGGTCATACTGGCGGTCATTGGGCTGTGGTTTTTACTGCCGTTCAGTACCGGTATTACCTCCGTCGATCCGATAGGTGCACTATTTGCGCTCGGTGCCGGTGTCTGTTGGGCAGTCTATATTCTGTCAGGGCAGCGCGCGGGCGCAGAGCACGGCGCGGCAACGGTCGCCATCGGCTCCCTGATCGCTTCGCTGATTTTTGTTCCCGTAGGGCTGACGTTTGCCGCAAGCGGCATCTGGCAATGGAGCGTCGTGCCGGTTGCCATTTTAGTGGCCTTTCTTTCAACGGCGCTTCCCTATTCACTGGAAATGATGGCACTGACCCGTTTACCTGCGCGCATTTTTGGTACGCTGATGAGCCTTGAGCCTGCGGTGGCGGCACTGTCTGGCATGCTTTATCTGAATGAGAGCCTTTCTGGCGTGCAGTGTCTGGCGCTGCTGGCGATTATCCTGGCCTCGTCCGGCGCTACTCTGACCATGCGTCCCAGAAAGCGCCAGTTAAATGCAATAGAATTATCTGATAATAAAAAGAAATAACAGGTTTCCGCCTGCTGAAAGGCAGGCTAAATAACAATAACTCTCATGCTGATAATTATTTCAGTTAATGTGTAATAGAAAGTTAATATTTAATACAGGTAAAAATCATTCGATTGAATTTTTATTTAACCTTATGTATTTAAAGTGCTTTATGAAATTTTAAGTTTAACAATTTATTAACTGTTTCACCCGCGCACCCACGCACGCTAAGGTGAATGCTATTTCATCCATTGATTAAGCCAATCCTGCAAGGCGACAAATCGCTGCTATACTTAGTTTCGTACTTGATTAGGACAACCATTGAAAGAGAGGACTGAAACAATGAGTACCGCTAAACTGGTTAAAACAAAATCTTCTGATCTACTTTATACCCGTAATGACGTGGCAGATGACGAAAAGCGCGCCACCATTGAGGTGCTCAATCGCCTGGTCGTGGAGTTCATCGATCTGTCCCTGATCACTAAGCAAGCGCACTGGAACATGCGCGGCGCGAACTTCATCGGTGTGCACGAAATGCTGGACGGTTTCCGTACCACCATCACCGACCATCAGGACACTATCGCGGAACGCGTGGTGCAACTGGGTGGTGTAGCACTGGGTACCACTCAGGTCGTCAACGATAAAACGCCACTGAAAAGCTATCCGCTGAATATCCACAGCGTACAGGATCATCTGAAAGCGCTGGCCGACCGTTATGCTGTGGTGGCTAACGATACGCGCAAAGCGATTTCTGAAGTGAAAGATGAAGATACCGCCGATATTTTTACCGCGGCTTCTCGTGACCTGGATAAATTCCTGTGGTTCATTGAGTCTAATATCGAATAACGGTCTTACAGGCTATTACCAGGCGGGGAAACCCGCCTTTTTTACGTCTGTGTTACTATAATTTATGACTTTGTTAACATTTCTGACGCTGCGCCCTTCCCGTTTTCGCCTTCTGATGCACACTACTCCTGCACCACTTTAGCGCTTCGCACCATGATGGACCACCATAATGGTGCATCGGCGCGACAGGTTGCAGAATCGTGTCAGCGATGATCTCCTGATCATTATATTTTTTACATTTTGAAAAGTTGGCATACTTTTTTCATATGATAGCCCGCAAATGATAGCTCGCAAACCCGGGCCCTGTGCCTGGTCGCAATAAGGAAAAATGATGAAATCGCTTTTTAACATCTCTGTGGCCGCGTTGGCGCTGGCCTTCTCTCTCTCCACTACCGCAGCAGAAAAGAAACTGATCGTCGCCACCGATACGGCTTTTGTCCCGTTTGAATTCAAACAAGGTGACAAATATGTCGGCTTTGACGTGGATTTATGGGATGCCATTGCGAAGGAACTGAAACTGGATTACACCCTGAAGCCGATGGACTTCAGCGGCATCATCCCTGCCCTTCAGACGCACAACGTCGATGTGGCACTGGCTGGCATTACCATTACTGACGAGCGCAAGAAAGCCATTGAGTTCTCTGATGGCTACTACAAAAGCGGTCTGCTGGTCATGGTGCGTAACAACGAGAAAGACATCAAAGGCATTGACGATCTGAACGGCAAAGTGGTGGCGGTGAAGAGCGGCACAGGTTCCGTAGATTATGCGAAGACGCACATCAAAACGAAAGATCTGCGTCAGTTCCCGAATATCGATAACGCTTACATGGAACTGGGCACCAACCGCGCTGACGCAGTGCTGCACGATACGCCCAATATCCTCTATTTCATCAACACCGCAGGTAAAGGCCGTTTCAAAGCTGTAGGTGATTCTATTGAAGCCCAGCAGTACGGCATTGCGTTCCCGAAAGGCAGTGATGAACTGCGTGAAAAAGTGAACGGGGCGCTGAAAACGCTTAAAGAGAACGGTACCTACAATCAACTCTATAAAAAGTGGTTCGGAACTGAACCGAAATAATCACTGAGCCCGTTTTTTATTTTTCAGCAGGGACCCTGTCCCTGCTTTTTTCCATCGCAACAACAGCGGAGTTTCACCATGGATTTTGACTGGAGCGTCATCTGGCCAGCCATGCCCGCGCTACTCGAAGGCGCAAAACTGACCTTAATTATTTCCATTATTGGCCTGGTCGGTGGATTGATCATCGGCCTGGTCGCGGGTTTTGCCCGCGCATACGGTGGCTGGCTGAGCAATAATATCGCCCTGGTTTTTATTGAAATCATTCGCGGTACGCCCATCGTCGTGCAGGTTATGTTCATCTATTTTGCCCTGCCTATGGCGTTCCCGGATTTGCGCATCGATCCGTTCACCGCCGCGGTGGTAACCATTATGATTAACTCGGGTGCCTATATTGCGGAAATTACCCGCGGTGCGGTCCTGTCCATTAACAAAGGCTTTCGCGAGGCCGGGCTGGCTTTGGGCCTGTCAGGCCGCGAAACCCTGCGCTACGTCATCATGCCGCTGGCGCTGCGTCGTATGCTGCCCCCGCTGGGCAATCAGTGGATTGTCAGCATTAAGGACACCTCGCTGTTTATTGTGATCGGTGTGGCCGAACTGAGCCGCCAGGGACAGGAAATTATTGCCGGTAACTTCCGCGCGCTGGAAATCTGGAGCGCAGTGGCCGTTATTTATCTTGTGATTACGTTGGTGTTGAGCTTTGTGCTGCGCCGTATTGAGAAAAGGGTGAAAATCCTGTGATTGAATTTAAAAACGTCTCAAAGCATTTTGGCCAAACCCAGGTGCTGCACAATATCGACCTGAAGATTAATCAGGGTGAAGTCGTCGTGATTATCGGCCCCTCCGGTTCGGGTAAATCGACGCTGCTGCGTTGCATCAACAAGCTGGAAGAGATCACCAGCGGCGAACTGATCGTCGATGGCCTGAACGTTAACGATCCCAAAGTAGACGATCGCCTTATTCGTCAGGAAGCCGGCATGGTGTTTCAGCAGTTCCACCTTTTCCCGCAGATGAGTGCGCTGGATAACGTGGCTTTTGGCCCGATTCGCGTTCGCGGTGCCAGCAAAGAAGACGCACGAAAACTGGCCCATAGCCTGCTGGCGAAAGTGGGCCTGGCTGAGCGCGCCAACCATTTCCCTTCTGAGCTTTCGGGTGGGCAGCAACAGCGCGTGGCGATTGCCCGGGCACTGGC
>Ga0153955_100536_pt1 | contig 16104 bp, 13 predicted proteins | sample TSFL039MetaG_FD_104744 | JGI IMG/M metagenome (GOLD analysis project Ga0153955, IMG submission 104744) | Attine ant fungus gardens microbial communities from Florida, USA - TSFL039 MetaG | ecosystem: Host-associated > Fungi > Mycelium > Unclassified | place: USA: Florida, Wekiwa Springs...
AGAAATATAAAATATTTTACTTGACAAGTCATGATTTAAAATAGTTTTTTTTAATTCTCTAAAATTATTAATAAATTCAAATAATTTTGTTATTATATCTTCAATTTCTTCTTTTGAAGAAAAAACATAACTATTTAAAAGAAAATCTTTGAATGATTTCTTCAATTTATCATCATTATTTGAAATAAGAAGATTTTGGTCGAATGGAAAATAATTTTCTGCTTGATATAAATGAATTTTACTAGGATTTTCCAAAACTTTTTTTAAATTTTCAATAAAAAAATCAAAATCCCTTTGTAAAAAATATTTATTTTTAAAATGATTTTTCATAATATTTTTAAAACTATTAATATTCTTATTAACTAATTTATCTAATAAAGGAATAGCATTTTTCTTATTGTCTTTATTAATAAAAAATTTTTCTGTAAACTTTGAATCAGAAAATAAACATTCAACTTCAAAATCAAAATTAGTAGGAATATTATGATTTTCATTTTTAAGATAATCATTATCAACAACTCTAAAATTAGGTTGATCATGATTTTTATGATTTCAATAATAACCTCTTCTACTTCCTTTAATTGCATTTAAAGCTTCCAAAATATTAGTTTTACCAACATTATTTATTCCAATTAATGGAATAAGTTTTTTATTTTTTAAATCTATTGTTACTTCTTCTATCGATTTATAATTTTTAATTTTAAAACATTGTATTGCCATTGCTTTTCCCCTAAATCAATAATCTATATATAACCTTGTTTTTTCATTTTAAATAAGTTATATTCTCTTTACTCTTTCTTGTCAATGACATAATTACATTTTATTTTCATCTTAAACTATGTTCTAATATTATTGTTATAAGTTAAAGTAAAATTTAACTTGCGTGTAACCAAATCTCGCTCAGATTAGACCTTTCTTCAAAAAAGGTCATTTTTTATATTAAAATAAAAACATAAAACAGTTAAAACTATTTTATGTTTAATTAATAAGTAAATAATGATAATAATTAGACAACACAAGCATCGCAATCATAATTTTCACTATCTTCCAAAACATCTTGCCGAACACGAACATAATAAATTGATGAACAACCTTTTTTAAAAGCACGAATATAAGCTTTATTCAAATCACGAGTTGTTGCTTTATCAGTAAAAAATAAAGTTAAGGAAATTGCTTGATCAACATGTTGTTGTGCTGTTGCTGCAATATCAATAATTGCATCAGGTCCAATCTCATAAGCGCCAGATTTATAATATGGTAAATTTTCAGCAGTAATTTTGTATGCTGGCACATATACTCGCCCTAATTTACCTTCTTTTCTTGTTTCCACTGGTGCAACCACTGGTTGTAAACTTGGAGTACAAGAAGATAAATAACTAATTGAACCAGTTGGAGCAACTGCCATTAAATGTGAATTAGCAAGTCCAGTTGTTTTAATTTTTTTCACTAATATTTTTCATTGTTCTTGGGTTGGAATTTCAACTTGATATTGCTCAAAGATTGCTGCAATTTTTTCTGTTTTTGGTAATCATTTATCACTTTGACACTTGGTATATTTATCAAAATAAACACCATTAGCAAATTGACTATTTTTAAAACCATTAAAAGTGCCAAATTCTTGTGCTAATTTATTAGAAGTACTAAAAGCATAATAAGCCATCGTATAAAAAAAGATATTAGTAAAATCAATTGCTTCTTGTGAATCATAAAAAATCTGATTTGTTGCTAGAAACCCATGTAAATTCATCGCTCCTAAACCTAAAGCATGATTATTTTTATTACCTTCAACAATTGATGGTGCTGAAACTAAATTACTATTTCTTGAAACATGATCTAAAGCATAAATTGCTTGTGCAATTGCTTGACCAAATTCCTTACCACTTTCCATCATTTTTGCAATATTAACACTACCTAAATTACAACAAACATCTTCGCCAACAGTTTTAAAACTTAAATCATCATGATATTCACTTAAAGAACTAACTTGAACAATTTCACTACACAAATTACTCATGACAATTCGTCCTGGATGAGGATTACGATTGTTTACTGTATCATCAAATAATAAATATGGGTAACCACTTTCAAAATGTAATTCAGCAATTGTTTGAAATAACTTTCTTGCACTAATAAAAGTTTTTTTAATTTCTGGATGTTTTAATAAATTATCATACTCCTTCGTAATTGAAATATCAGTCATTGGTTTACCATAAACTTTTTCAATATCATAAGGACTAAAAAGTGCCATATCTTGATTATTTTTTGCTAATTCAAAAGCAATATCAGGAACAACTATTCCTAAAGATAAAGACTTAATTCTAATTTTTTCATCAGCATTTTCTCTTTTTGTGTCTAAAAACAACATAATATCTGGATGATGAATATTTAGATAAACTGCACCTGCACCTTGTCTTTGTCCCAATTGATTAGCATAAGAAAAAGCATCTTCTAAAATTTTCATAACAGGAATAACACCAGTTGCTTGGTTAGCAATATTTTTAATTGGTGCTCCCTGCTCTCTTAAATTAGTTAAACATAACGCTACGCCACCACCACGTTTTGATAACTGTAAAGAAGTTGAAACAGCACGAGCAATTGATTCCATATTATCTTCAACTCGCAACAAATAACAAGAAACATATTCTCCCCGTTGTTTTTTGCCAGCATTCAAAAATGTTGGTGTTGCTGGTTGATATCTTCCTAGCATCATTTCTCTTAAAACATCTTGAGCTTTTTTAAAATTACCATCAGCAAAAAATAAAGCATTCATCAAAACTCGTTCTGAATAAGTTTCTAAATATTCTTTGCCATCAAAACTTTTTAAAGCATAAGCATTAAAAAACTTTAATGCTCCAACAAAACTAGCAAAATGATGATGATAACTATTAGCTTGATTTGTTAATATTTCAATTTCAGAAAAATCATATTTATTAATTAATTCTTCGTCATAATATTGATTTTTAATTAAATAATCAAATCGTGCTTTAGTTGTTGGAAATGTTTTTAAATTAGGAATAATATGATTTGCTAAATAAGCTTCAGCTGCTTGTAAATCTAATTGAAAATTATCTTGATTTCAATCAAATAACTTTGTTTTAGCATTTAAAGCAATGTATTGATCTGATTCTAAATTTCCTGATAAGGTTGTAATTTTTGCCATTATTCGCTTTCTCCGTCATTAGAATTTCAAAAATCTGTCAAAACTTTTCTCACAGTTGTCACATCATGTTCTGTTCCTAGTAATTCAAATTGGTAAAGTAAAGGAACATTTAGTTTTTTTGAAAGAATTGGGCCTGCCATGGCAAAAGTACTACCAAAATTAGTATTACCTGAAGCAATTACTCCCCGACAAAAATCACGATTTTGTTTATTATTTAAAAACTTAATTACTTGACTTGGGACAGCACCCTTTTTAAATTCGCCACCACCACTATAACTTGGTGTGATTAAAACATAATCTTGATTAACTAAAAGTTCTTCACTTAATTGATAAGGAATTCGTGAGTTTAAAACTGCTAATTTTTGAATAAAACGATGCGTATTATTAGAAATTGATGAATAATAAACAACATGAATTGCTCCCTTTGGCTTTACTACTTTGTCACTTGTGACTTTTATGACATCATTATGCATTTTACTTGCTCCTTACTTTCTCAAATTAAAATTCTCAATCTTCATCTTCAGTTTCTTCACTAATTCCCATCACATAAGATGAACCATTGCCAGAAAAGAAATCATGATTTTCATCAGCTCTAGCTGATAATTGAGTAAAAATTTCTGGAGCAATTCTTGTTTCTGCTTCAGTAAATGGTGAATCATAACCTAAATTTTGTAAGAATTTTCCAGCATTATACAAACTAAATTTAATGGCATCTTCAGCTAAATCAAAACCTTGATAAAGTTCTGTTAAATAAGTTTTTTCTAAATCAATTAACTGAAAAAGTAAATCAAAAACAAATTTTTTCATTTCTGCTTGTTTTTCTACTGACAACTTTTCAACTTTTCTTTGATATTTATAACCACTATAATAATTATGAATTACTTTATCACGTAAAATTAAACGAATAATATCAGAAGTATTTGGTAATTTACCACGCGCTGATAAATAAAATGGTAAATAAAACCCACCATATAATAAAAACCCTGGCATTAATGCTGCAGCAACTTTTGATTTTAATGGATCACTATTACTATAATAAGGAATTAAAGCTTTAGCACGTTCTTGTAACTTTTCATTATTAATAACTCACTCATGTGCTTCTTCAATTTGTTCACTTGAACACAAAGTTGAAAAAATTGTTCCATAAGAACGAGCATGAACGCCAACCATAAAAGCAAAATTAGCATAAATAACTTGTTCATGATCAGTTAATGAATTTGGAATTTGTGCTGGATCACAAAGTGTTGCTTGAATTGTATCCAACAAAGTTAAACCAGTAAAGGTTCTTGTAATTAATTGTTGTCATTCATTACTTAAAGTTCTTCAAGAAGTTAAATCATTTGATACCGGAATTTTTTCTGGTAATCAAAAATTTTGTGTTATTCGATTTCAAACTTCTAAATCTTTATCATCATTAATAACATTTCAATTTACTGCTCGCATCTTACCTTTAAAACCATTTTGACTATACCCTAATGGTGATAATGATGCTTGATAATACTGATTCTTATGTGTTGCCATAAATTGTTACCTCCAAATTTCGTTAATAACTAAAAAATGCCCAAGTTAATTGGGGCATTAAAGATGATAATTATTTTGCTTTTTTATAATTTTTTACGACAAAAAAATCATAAAATTACTTAATAATTAAATATTCACCCCCAGGAATAATGATTATTTCTGAAAAATTAGACCGGTCTACTGGCTTAGCGTCTTTTTACTAGTTGCCCTTCTCAAAACAATGTTTCAATGGGTAATTCAACATTCATCAGCATTACAGTTGCTGGGACAGCAAAGAATTTTCATCTTTTTCCCGAACATCTAAACTTTCATTTTTTAGTTGTAAAGTCATAATACTATATTATTTTTTGTTTGTAAAATGATTTAATTTAAATTATTTTTTATTTTTAAATCACAAAATAACATAATTAATTTTAAAGGTGCTATTATGATTTTAAAAGATTATGGGGAAAATCAAGGTAGTATAAAAGAAATTCAGGGGTAGGATATGAAAAAGATTTATTTTTCATCAAGTTGTTCATCTTCACGAAAAACAATTAAGTTTTTCAATGAACATAATATTAGTTACACAGCAAAGAACATTATCAAAGATTCATTAACTGACCAAGAAATAAAAACATTATTACAATTTGCACCTAATGGTGTTAATGATATTATTGCAACAAAAGCAAAGTATATTAAAACTCATGCAATAAATATTGAAACATTAAGATTGCCAGAAATCTATCAATTAATTAAAGATGAACCAAGAATCTTAAAACGACCAATCATTGTTGACTTTGAAAAGAAAAAGATTCAAGTTGGTTATAATGAAGACGAAATTGAAATATTTTTACGCAGTAATTTAGATGATTAATTTAAAAAATGGTTAAGATTTATTAACCATTTTTTATTTCATTTTCTTGCGTTGTTTCTGAATTAACAAAATAAAGTATTACTTGTTCTGAAGTAATAATTCCTTGAATTTTTCCTTGACTTAATAAGTTTGTTCCACCACCTTGACCAGGAAATGATTGTAAAACTGTCATTAAAATTGCTTTAGCATCATAATTATTAGCAGCTAAAGTTTTACTAATTGCTACTAAAATTAAAGTTTCATTATTTGCCACAACTTGATTTAAGAAAATTATAATTAAATCTTGATAACGATTACGATAATAATCACTAAGATTTTTTAAAACATTAAGATTAAAGTTTTGAAAATGATGAACTAATAAATTTTTACCATCTTTTGCTATAATTGGTTTTAAATCTAAAAACGCTTGTGCTTGTTCTTTTTCAAATTGAGCATCAATAACTTTTTTTCATTTGCGATATTGTTCTTGTAGCTCTGGCAATAGTTTTTTTGCTGTTCTTCAATCAGTTTTAGTAGTATTAAGTTTATTAAAAAGTGTTAATTGTTGTTCCAATTTACTATCAACTTTAAACTTCCGATTTTTTTGATAAAAACTAGCGAGATTTTGACTAACTTGTTTCATTTGGTTCATTTCTTGGTTTAAAAATTCTTTAATTGTTTTAAAACTTGTTAGCGCCTGAATCCGATAATTACCTGAACCTTTTGATTCAACACTAGTAATTAATAAATCTTCAACTTCTTTACTATTACCACAATGAGTACCACCACACAATTCAATTGAAAAATCACCAAATTTAACAACACGAACAATTTGATCATACTTTTCACCAAAAAATGCCAAAGCGCCAATTTTTAAAGCTTCATCATGAGTTAAATGAAATACTTCTGCTGGTACTGCTGCATCAATTCATGCTTGTACTTGTGTTTCTAATTGAACAATTTGTGTTTCAGTAACAGTTGTAAAATGACTAAAATCTAATCGTAAGTATTCATCATTATTAAAACTACCTGATTGCATAACATGAGAACCCAAAATTGTTCTTAATGCTGCATGTAATAAATGTGTTCCCGAGTGATTTTTTCTTGTATAATAGCGTTTTAATTGATTAATTTTTGCAATAACAAAATCATCTTTACTTAATTTACCAACCACTTCTAAATAATGAATATTAAAATTATTAACTGATTGAACATCTAAAACATGACCATAACCATTTTCACCAGTAATTTCTCCTGTATCGGCTGCTTGGCCACCTTTTTCAGCATAAAATGGTGTTTGATCTAAAATTAGATAACCATTAGTATTTTCTAAACTTTGATATGCTTGATTATCATCTTTAAAAAGAAAAATAATTTTACTATCATCAATTCGGTCTTGTTGATAACCAACAAAACTTGATTTTAATTGTAAGTTAATCAATAATGAATTTTGTTCTGTTAGTGCTTTAATATCACCTTGAGCATTACGAGCATTAACTTTATGTTGATTTAATAAAGCATAAAAACTTTCTAAATCAACATCCACTTTGTTTTCTTGTGCTAATTCTTGTGTTAACTCAATTGGAAAACCAAAAGTATCAAATAATTTAAAAGCATTTTCGCCTGAAATTGTTTGATTTTCTTTAATAATCTTTAATAATAATTCTTTTCCTGCCACTAAAGTTTGTCAAAACTTAACTTCTTCATTTTTAATAACATTAACAATTAATTGTGCTTTAGATTTTAACTCTTGATAATAATCTGCCATTTGTTCAATAACTGTTGGTACTAAAAGATATAAAAATGGCTTATTAATTGCTAATTTTTGACCATAAATCTCAGCTCGACGAATTAATCTTCGTAAAATATAACCCCGAGTTTTGCTACTTGGAAAAACACCATCAGCAATAGCAAAAGTTAAACAACGAATATGATCACTAATAATTTTAAAAGCAGTATTAATTGCCGTTTGCTTTGGATCATTTTTAAAATAATTATTAATCTCATAATGATATTGTGAAAAAGTTTCGCATTTTTTAATAATTGCTTGAAATAAATCAGTATCAAAATTCGTTGGCACATCTTGTAAAACAGCAACAATTCGTTCTAACCCTGCTCCTGTATCAATATTCTTTCTTGGCAAATCTGTATAATTGTTAAAACCATCATTATTATATTGTGAAAAAACAATATTTCAAATTTCAATATAACGATCATTTTCAATATCATCTTGTAATAACTTTAAACCAATCTTATCTTGATCATATTTAGCACCACGATCATAATAAATTTCAGTATTAGGACCACAAGGTCCTTGTCCCATATCTCAAAAGTTGGTTTTTCTTGAACCTAAAATTAAATGATTTTTAGGAATTTTAATATCATTTAATCAAATATTTTCTGTTTCTTGATCTTCAGAAAAAATTGTAATATAAAGTTTTTCTGGACTAAGATTTAATCAATTTTTACTAGTTAAAAATTCTCAAGCCCAAACAATTGCTTCTTTCTTAAAATAGTCACCAATTGAAAAATTACCTAACATTTCAAAAAAAGTATGATGGCGAGCAGTTAAACCAACATTTTCAATATCATTAGTTCTAATCGCCTTTTGTGAATTAACCAATCTTGGAGCGGGTGGTGTTTGTTTTCCTTCAAAATAAGGTTTTAAATTAGCAACACCGGAATTAATTCATAATAATGAACGGTCATCTTTTGGTACTAAAGAAGCAGTAGGCAAAAGATAGTGCCCTTTAGATTGAAAGAACTCTAATCATTTAGCTCGTAATTTGTCGGTTGTTCATTTCACAATTATTTTTCCTTTTTCTGATTTAATAAAATTATTTTATCGTAAATTATTAAAAAAACAAAGAAAATAACATTGCTGGAAAAAATAAAAAAGATTTTGAAAAAATTAAAAATAAAACTTAAATCGCAATATATAATAACTATGGTAGGTAGTTTAGAAGAGGCATTAATTAGATTGTTATTAAAATTAATCAGAAAGGATAAAGTTTATGATTTTAACAAAATCAATTAATGATGCTGTGTTAGAAACTTTAAAAAATTGAGGGTTTTGAAGTGCCATTGTTGCGACAATTTTTGTTATCTTCTTAGGTTTTTTGTTAACAAGAAAAAACATTTTAAAAAGAGAATGAGATAAAGTGCTAATTAAACTAGTTATGACAATTGGTTTACCAGCGTTAGCACTACAAGGATTTTTAACAAACATTACTATTGCCGAATTAAAAAATCAAGTTGCCGTTTTAGCAATTGGATTTATTTTTTATGCCTTAATGGCCTTTGGGACACGATTATTTTTCTTTAAATACGATCGTGACATCCAAGATACTTTAGCAATGTGTATTGCTTTTGCTTCAACAACATTTTTTGGATTACCAATCGTTTCTGAATTATTTAAACCAAATGGTTCAGCAATTGGAAATATGTTTAATGTTCCTTATCGTGTATTTTTATATTCATTGGCATTTATTATTATGACAAGAAAAAATCCAAAAATAAAATTAAATTTCAGTGAAAGAAAAGCATTAAAACTAAAAGTAATTCCTAATAAAGAAACAGAACCAGAAGTTTATCAAAATTATTTAGTTAATAAAAGAAATGCTGTAAAAACTCAATGTAAAAACATTTTTTTAAACCCAATTTTAATTGCTACTTTTATTGGAATTATTATTTGAGTAACACAATTAATTCCAGGAATTGAAGTAATAAAAATGTCCGGTATTAATAACGATCAGGCATTTTCACCATTACGAATTGATTTATTATTTCCACCAATTGCCAAAATCCTAACAATTTTAGCAGCACTTTGTACACCATTAGCATGAATTGCCATTGGGATGCAATTATCAGATGGTAACTTTAAACAAGCAATGAAGTCTAAAACAGTTTGATATGCAACAGTTTTAAAAATTATTGTTGCACCATTAATTATTTTAGGAATTTCAATGTTAATTGCTTGAATTGGATATACCACAGGTGGTTGAAAATTAAGTCAATCAGCTTTAGGAGTATTAGTAATTATGACAGCAACTCCACCTGCTAGTGTCGTTGTTTCTTATTCAATTGCTTTTGCCAAAGAACCAAAAATCGCCAGTGATTTAACATTAGTAACAACAGTAATGGCAATTATTACCTTACCAATTTGAGTAATTATTGTTACTGCAATTGGAACATTACCAATTTTTGGTTAATAAATTAAATAAATTTTAAAATGGAGGAACTTATGAAAATAATTTGTTATGGCGTTCGCGAAACTGATCAAGAATTTTTTAACTCATTAAATAAAAAATATAATTATCAACTAATTTTAAAATCAGAATTATTAACTCACGAAAATATTGCAACAGCAAAGGGATGCGATGCTGTGATGTTACGAGCAAATTGTATTGCTGATGAACAAAATTTAAATCAATTAAAATCATATGGTGTTAAATATCTTTTAACAAGAACCGTTGGTTTTAATCATATTGATGTTGCCTATGCTAAATCATTAGGTTTTTTAGTAGCAAGAGTACCAGCATATTCTCCTAATGCCGTTAGTGAACTAGCAGTTGCTTTAGCAGTTGGTTTATTACGAAATACTTTTTATATTGCTAACAATTCTACTAATAAAAATTTTAAAGTTGATAATTTCATCTTTGCCAAAGAAATTAGAAATTCAACGATTGGCATTATTGGAACTGGTCGAATTGGCATTGAATTTGCCAAAGCTTTCAAAGGTATGGGTGCAAAAATCTTAGGATATGATATTTATCCTAATAAAAATAATGAAACAATTTTAGAATATACTGATTTAAATACATTATTGAAAAATTCTGATTTAATAAGTTTACACACACCTTACATTCCTGGAGAAAATGATAAAATGGTTAATCAAGATTTTCTTAATAAAATGAAAGATGGTAGTTTTTTAATTAATGCTGCTCGTGGTGAATTAATTGATCACGAAGCACTATATCAAGCTTTAATTACTAATAAACTTAAAGGTGCTGCTTTAGATACAATTAATCAAGAAGGAGAAATCTTCTTTAAAGACTTTAAAAATCAGAAATTACCAATTGAAATTTATGAAAAATTAAATTCACTATACCCAAGAGTGATTATTACTCCACATATTGGTAGTTATACTGATGAAGCAACAAAAAATATGATTGAAATAAGTTACCAAAACCTTGACGATTTAATTAATAACCGTGATTGTCTAAATCAACTTTAAGATAATAAATAAAAAACTGATTTATTTTTAAATCAGTTTTTTCATCATATTTTAAGGTCGTTTTCTGCCTCAAAAACCTTTTTTACTTTTTTGCTTCTTACTAGATTTTGCTGATTTTGATGGCATTGTTGTATTACTTAAACTAAATTCATTATAAACTTTAACAATATTTTCATTTGCCCCAATAAAAAGCACTTCATCATTCAAGAATAGTTTTTCATCGCTTCGGGGAATAATAACACGATTATCGCGCTTAATCGCAATCAAATTAATATTATAATTAACAGGAATTTGCAAATTCTCTAACTTACGATTAGTTAAGCGAACATTCTTCAAGATAACATGAGCAATTGAATGTTTTTGATCAACAGTAGTTAAATCTAATCCTAACTTTCAAATTGCTCGATAAGCTGCCCTTTTACCAGCTTCTAGTTCCGGTAAAATAATATTACTAATTCCAATTGCTTCTAATAATAACTGATGAGTACTATCAACTGCCTTAGCAACAATATTAATTTCTTCACCATCATTATATTCTTTTTGTAGTGCTAAAATTTGCACAGCAGTAACAACTGAAGCCGCTAAATCTGAACCAACAGCAATAATAATATTTTTAATTTTATGAATCCCAGCATCTTCTAAAGCATCACGATTAGTTGAATCCAAAATTAAAACTTCACTAGCAACATTAGCAGCTAATTGAACTCGATCTTCATTTTTGTCAATTGCTAAACAAACCTTACCTAAATCTTCTAAAGTTCTTACAACTGACATTCCAAACTTTCCTAGACCAATGACACAATAATCATTTTCTGAAGACATTACGATCCTACTTTCTTTTTCTTTAAATATGACAAATAATAATATCATTATACTAAAAATTATTAAAAATCGTTAAATTTAAAAAGGTTAAGTTCAATGTTGATTAAAATAATAATTAAAATCACCCTTGAATATAGGGTGAGTTTTTTGCTAATAATTTAAAATTAAAAATAAATTTTAATCAATTCGATTATCACAAGTTCCTGTTGTTTGTAATTGTTTTAAATTTTCAAAAGAAATTTCTGACATATTTTTAATCGCTTCATCAGTAAAGTAAGCAACGTGAGGTGAAATTAAAGTTTTAGGATATAAAGCAATTAATTCTTCAATTAATTTTAAATTACTTGGGAATTTATCTTTAAAATCATGATTAATAATTTCTGATTCATGTGGAAAAACATCAGTTGCATAACCTTCCAAATGATTTGCTTTAATTGCTTTAATAACAGCTGGTAAAGACACTAATTCTGAACGAGCAGCATTAACTAAAATTGTCCCTTTTTTCATTTTTTTAATTACTTCATCATTAATAACATCATCATTTTCACCTTTAAAGTAAGGCATATGAATTGAAATTAAATCACTTTTGGAAATAACTTCATCAAAAGTAGTATAAGATAAAAATGATTTAGCTGCTTCATTAGGATAAGGATCATAAGCAATAATTGTTGCATCTAATGCTTTTCACATTTTTGCAGTTTCATAACCAATTTTACCTGTTCCTAAAATTCCAATTGTACAATTTTTAGTTTCTTTAGCAAACATATTGCTATCAATTTTAAAATTACCTTGTCTAGTTTGTTCATAAATATAAGATGTTCGTCTTAATAAACTTAAACCACCATTAAAAGCTAAAGAAGCAATTGCTGTTGGTGAATATCCAGGAACACGACCAATAACATAATTTAATTCTTTGGCAGTTTTTAAATCAATATGATTAAAACCAGCAGTTCTAGTAACAATATATTTAATTCCTAATTCTTTAATCTTTTTTAAATTATCAGCACTAGCATCACAATTAACAAATAAAATTAAAGCATCATAACCTTTTACTTTATTAACATTTTCATCATTTAATAATTCATTAGTAAATGATAAGTTAAAGTTATAATTCTTATTATTTTGCTCAAAAATTGGTTTTTCTGCTTCTTGAATACCATAACATAATACTTTCATTTATAGCTCCTTTATATTTTTTAGTATTATTTACCTTAATTTTACCATTAGTTATTTAAAATTCTCAATCAAATTTTAAAAAATACGATAAAATAAATATTATGGAAACTAATATTCTAGGGGAGAAAAAAATCAATGAAAATTAAAATAGTTAACAATCAAAAGATGTTAAATCAAGCTTTAAAAGTTAGAGAAATTGTTTTCATTAATGAACAAAAAGTGCCTTTATCAGAAGAAAATGATCAATATGAAACCGAAGCAACTCATTTTCTAGCTTATAATAAGAAAAACCAACCAATTGCAACTTGCAGAACAAGGGTTTATGCCGATAATAAAGTTAAAATTGAACGAGTTTGTGTTTTAAAAGCTTATCGTGGTTTAAAAATTGGTGAAAATTTAATTAATTTTGCTGAACAAGCAGCAAAAAGTCAAGGATTTAAAGAAGCAGTTTTAGGTGCTCAAACCACAGTCCTAGACTTTTATCAAAAACTAGGTTATCAAGTTTGTTCTAAACCATTTATGGAAGCAAATATTGAACATTATTTAATGAAAAAAACTTTATAATAATAAAAAATGAGTTCAATTGAATGAACTCATTTTTTTGTTGCTATTTTTAATCTTTATTTATTAGCACCCTTTAATGTAAAAGTAACAGCTGCTGAACCTTTGATTAACAGATCACCATCTTTTGCTGCGATAACAGCACTTGTATGGGGAGCATTACTATCAAGGATAACATTAATATGAGGACTAATTAAAGCTTCAGACACTGGAAAATGCATAATATCAGTTCCAAGAACAGCTACTGCTTTAATAATAGCTTTAGTAACTTGAGCATCTGTTGAGTTAGTATCAACACCTACTAAATTTAATTTACTATTTTCTTCAGTAACAAAAGAACCAATATCAATTCTAAAATCTTGTGTCCCTAAATTAGTAGCATCTTTAACAGTAACTGTTGCAATTTTTTCATGAGTTGTCGCACTTGCTGCAGCAACCGTAATTAAACCTAAAGCTGTTAAACTTGTTAATAAATTTCTCAATTTCATAAAAAAATACCTCCCTTTTTTATTTAACTTATTATATCAATTAATTCTAAAAATTGCATAAAAACTCTTTTCTTACCAAAATTAAATAAAAAAGATAAGTTTTATTGACTTATCTTTTTTTATTAACTTTAAAGTACAACTTCGTAAAGACTATTATCTTTTGTATTTATCTCATATAACTTATCATTCATTAATGTTCAATTATTAAATTCTACACTAAGAGTTCTGGGTAAAAACTTAGTTTTAGTTCCAGCATCTAAATTAATTTCAGAAAGACTATCTGAATCTGCATAAAATAATTTATCATTACTTTTAAATAAAGGTTCATCAACGATAAATGTATCTAAATTCAAATAATATTTTTTTACTATTGCTCCTGTATTTACATCAATAAGATAAAAAATATTTCCACTATCAGAACTATAATAAAAAATAATCTGATTATCAAAAAATTCTATCATATTACTATCATTACCAACAACTTCAATTCCAGAATAGATTAGACTTATTGAATTATTACTTAAATTAACTTCATAAATATCCGTATTTGACTTTAAATATAAATTCCCATTGGCAACTTCAATTAAAGAATAAAAACCATATTTTAATGGTGTATTAAATTCTAATTGTTCATTATTATTAAAATCAATTGCTCAAACACTAGTATTAGTAGTAATATATAACTTACCATTAACTTCAAGCATTCGACAATCAATAGATTGTTGATTAATTGTAACTGAAATTGGATCAAGACTAAGATTATTTAAATTAAATTTATAAAAAGTTGTACTAGTCATAGATTTAACATATAAATTATCATTTGCAATATAAATCTTTTCTGGTTCACTAAATTTAAAATTATATACTTCTTCTATTTTATTATTATTTAAATTAATTTCATAAAGTTTACTATAATAAGTATTCATAGGGTCTCATCCAAATTTTGAAACAACATATAACTTATTATTTGAACCTTGAGCCATAGATTTAATTGGAGTAGTAATACCAAAATTTCCTAAATCATATTTTTTCAAAAATCGATCAACTGTAATTGTTACATTAATTGGTGAACTTGATAATGTTGCATATTCATAATTAACAGCAACATCAATTGTTGATTCAGATTTTAAATCTTCAACTGTTAATATTTGATTATTAGATTTATTAATAATTTCAATACAACTAAAACTTGACTGATTAAATTTTAATTTAATACTTTCATCTAATTGTTCTACAATACAATTTGGAATTTCATCTTTTAACTCCTGTATTGTACTTTTAATTCCAATATTTAATTTTAAACGATTTTTAAATAATAAAAATAACAAACTATTAAATAAAAAAATCTTACTCTTAGAGTAAGATTTTTCTAAAAACTAAATAATATAATTTGTTAAATCTATAATTTTAAATTTATATTCTGGATCTTCGCTACTCTGATATTGATTAAATTTTAAAAGAAAATTTTGATATTCACTACCATTGAGACATTCTTTACTTGCTCGACAACATAAACAGCATTTAATCAAATTTTTCTTTAATAACTTAGGATTATTTATATTAAAAATTAACTTTTTATCTAATTTTAAATGAGAATGAGGTTTTTTCTTAAGACAATTAAATTTAGTTTTAAGATTATATAATGCAAAACCTAATTCAATTCTTTTCTGAACTGAACTCATAGCTACTAATTCAACTATACCTTGACTATTTTTTTCATTTATTATTAAATACGGTCGTTTCTTAGTAAAATCATCAGGAAAATATTTATATTTTGTTTTTAATCAAATTACTTTATTTGGAATTCAACACATATATTTATAAATTAAAATGATTAATATAAATATTAAGATGATCTTTATAAAATTGAAAAGATTTTTGATTAAAAATAATTTCATCTTTAGGATTATTTTCATATATTTTAAGATTTTTTTCTGATTTTTCATACACTAAAAATCAATTAGGATCTTCATGAACAAAATTTAATAATTCTTGATCACTATATTTTGAAAAAATTTTATAAATCTTTTCAAGATAATGTTTGATTGAATCATTTAAATTTAAAAAATCTGTATTTTTATTTTTTTCTGCTTTTATTTCTTTAAAATTACTATAAACTTTATCAATAATAGGACCAAATTTATAAGCAAAAGTTGTTTCATTAAATAATTGTTCATTATATTTAGCAATATATAATATATTAGCAATATATAATAATTTATTTATTCTAAATTTACCAGCTGAAATTCTTGCTTTGTTTTCATTATTAGTTTGTAACTTAATATGCTTATCAACAAAATACTTA
>Ga0153955_100538_pt1 | contig 16057 bp, 25 predicted proteins | sample TSFL039MetaG_FD_104744 | JGI IMG/M metagenome (GOLD analysis project Ga0153955, IMG submission 104744) | Attine ant fungus gardens microbial communities from Florida, USA - TSFL039 MetaG | ecosystem: Host-associated > Fungi > Mycelium > Unclassified | place: USA: Florida, Wekiwa Springs...
TATGATTTTAACAAAAACTCAGGTGTGACATGTGACAGACTTGACAAATAGATGACATTATAGTTGAAAGTCACTTGACAGCATATTTACCGGGCCGACTTGACAGTTAAATGTCCGCCGTGTAAACAATGCAAATTTGTTTACTGGGAGAGATCGAAATCAACGTCATCACAATTGCTTTTTTGGACTCAGGATTTCTATTCTAAGAGGGCCTACTCTGCAAAGTTGATAGATCAGTAGGCAAATACCAAAAAGGAAATATACAAGTTGAAAGGATAGATAACATCTTACTGCAACAGAATGGGTGATGTCATGGGTCCTCAGGTGTTCCTCAGGTCATTCCATAAGAGGTAGGGCACAGTTATTGAGTCACATTCTCCTTCTATGATTCTCCTCTCTCCTGATGGCATTCTCCCTCTTCTAGTGACATGTTATGCTTAGTAGTCACTGCCTATGTGTGCGCCTTTTTTTTAATTCATAAATTTATAACACGGTGCTCGATCGCAGTCCGCGGTAAAGTACCTAGTGCCCTACAATACACAGCCGAAAGTACAAAGAGAAACATAACGAGAAATGTAAAGCAAAATCCAGATCACTCGCAACTGATCCAGACACAAGAGAAGTGAGAAAAGAGGGAAAGAAGAATGAAGGAGCAGTACTCGGTGACTCCGTGATAGCACCCCATGTTAAGTGATGTTACTTGACCAAGCAAACGCTCCAGGGTTGTCTGTTAAGAACAGGACAAAGTGTTTGATCACCATGCAATCGTCGTTTTTGTAGGTGAAACGACTGCAATATCAGCGTAGATGCGCAGGTAAGTCCTCAGATGCTAAGAACAGAGAGATAGAAACGACTTATTTGATTGCTTTACATACAAGTTCTTACTGTATTTTACTGAGTAATAAAGACAAACTCGGGGTAGTGATATGCTTCGCTAAGTAACAGTAGCAAATGAGCAAATGAGTAACAAGTGAGCATGTAAGTCAAGAAAATAAGCGGAGCAGGGAGCATTAGAGGAATGATAACGAAATGAAAAAAGATCCTTAGAATATTCTTCGTTATGCAATCGTTCAGGGTGTGAGCTCGGGTTTCGACCCTATTGTGACCACAAGGGCATGCAAGATTGCTTCGAGGGAAGAACTTCTTCCTATAGGAGCATGGTTCAGAATAGCTCTAGCGGCTCTAGCGCAAAGCGATACTGAGGACCCGATATGATTGAGCCAACCCCCTACTTTAATGTATGATGGTTGAATACGCTTCTTTTTGTGAATTTGGAGTTGTAAGAATTGGTGGCCTTTGTTGTAGCCGTATGTGTGCGCCTTTGTATTACTGTATCCTCAGTTCTGTTCTACTAGAACTGAGTATCATTTTGACAGGTACATCATTAATATATTTAGTTCTGTTCTACCAGACTGAGTATCATCTTGACATGTGCTTGGTCATATTCTACGGACGATGTGCCTGACCGTTCTCATGATCGGATACATTGATGTAGACTTATGCACGAGTTCTACAGTCAGATGTCAGTGCCAAGGCGATTCAAACTCAAACCATCCAACGAGTGGTTATGCTGTAAGGCCAGAACCCGATCAGATAACATACATAGAGTATTGCAAGAAGCTCGAAATAAGGGCATATGAACATCTGAGACAGATTTTGCTACATGACATACGAACAGATATATCGACACGCGCAGACAAGAAGAGAGAACAGTGATATCAACTTGAACAACCTGCTGAAGATAGTGAGTTTGCAAGGGATTAGAAAGGTATCAGGTGAGCAGGTGAAACGAGATTTTGCAACAAAGAAAATGCTGAGAAAGCCAGGAGAAAACAAAAGATCACTTGTCCTCGAAGGACACACAAGAGCAGGGGAAGAGACCAAGGTAGACATTGAACAGAAGGTATCACCGGATCAATTACCAGATCTGAGGGGCGGGAGGAAGGTAATCGTTTGGGAGTAAGAATGCATCCATTCCATTCTGAAGGAATGTGTTTCCTCCAAGTGTCTGGTCAGAAATCCAGACCGGCAATTGTTCATTAGCGGTAGTTCTGTAATCATGAACGATATGTTCAACGTCCGTTGGTCCACCGTTATGTTGTAAGTAGTGGTGGTGCATAGGCGCAGACACAGAGTAAGGTTGGAATTGGTGACTTGCATGGGAAAGATGGCCATGAGAATGTTGAGGATGAACACCATGACGTTGCTGGTTTTGTTGAGACATGCTGTGGCTGTAGACCGGAGAGTCACCACCAGGGTACTGAGGTGGGGGACCATATTGACCCTGGAGTTGCTCAGAGTTCCTGTGTTGGGGAATACCTATTGCATTGATAGGCAGCCCACCAGGATGATCAAATGTCATTGAAGGTCTTTGGTTTTCCCTGGATACCGTTGCGGGCGATCGCGAACTAGACTGATGTTTGAGTTTTTTCGTCCTCCTAAGCATTACCTGCAATGTCAATGCATAGCGCTGACCAGGAACTAGGAATAACAGTTGATCAGAACGTGTGCTGGCTGGCCAGCATACTCTACTCACTGTCTGCCATCAGGTTGGCCAGATCCTCAACTTGCTTTCGGACTTGGATAGTATTACAATCCTTCGGGCTTAGGGCATTACCATGGTTAACCGGTCTTATTCCAGATGATTTGGTACTTACAAGAGTCTTGCAAGTCTCAAGAGGAACGATCCCATGAATGTAGCTGTGGCATGTGTGTAGTGTACGGCTATTACCTAGTGAGTATTCCACACACCTGAGTGCAATGAAAGTACCTACCATATTTCATGTTCTCTCGATAGGAGCCAAAGTTGAGGGTAATATCTAAACCTCGTTGGGCAATCGTTATTGATTTGATCGCCAGATCCCTTTGCTTAGGCGGCATCTGATCGACGTCCTCAGGTCCATTGATTCCTCGCAGAGCTGTAGCATTATGGAAAAGTTCTGCGTGTACACGCTGTAGTTGGAGGCTCTGACGATAAAAGGCTAAGAATATTGATCAGCAGGAGTTGAGTCTGATCTGAAATCACATGCCAGCATCGCCATATTTTTGTGAGAATGCTTGGTCCCAAGTGGAGTACCAATTTTGGAAGTTGATATCGGCGTCCCGCAGCATAACATAATGCTCATCCAGTACAGGTCCTTCAATAGGTAGAGCATTCTGAACCTCCTCTCGAATCACCATTAATTCAACTGTTGAGACAAGACGCATATCGTCTTGGATGGCCAGGGGGTGACGCAAAAGGTAACGACAATCCTTAATACTCTCATCATTTTTCAACACGGCGGGGCGTCCAGTACCATATGATAACCTGTTACACGGTCAGATGGACGAACTCACCGGCCACAAATGGCAGCTTACTGGTGTTCAAAAAGGTAAAGACAGAACCAGGTTCTAGATGCAATGACCAAGTCGCGATCTTCAACAGGGTCTACTTCTCCACTGATCATACGACGATATAGTTTTGGCCACGCTTTGTGCATCGCTTCGAGAGTGGATGAGGCAACCTGACAATTTGATAAGAGGAACAGAGTAACTTACAATGTTCCATTGCCATTCGGACAGCATGTCCACCACTCAACCAGCCATTATCAGACCAACCGGAAACAAGAACTGAATAAATATCTTCATTCAAGGACGGTATCGAAGAAAAAGGTGACATACTCATTGATTGAATAACTTCGCACCGCATGACAGGGGCAAACAACGTCGCGCAAGAAATGGATTGCACTTCTTCCAAACATCGCAGATATGTTTCACTCGGGGGGCCTAAATAGAGTGTCTGGTGTCGACAAACAGTGTGGTAGAAGATCGACAGATACACCTACCTCCTCCATCACGGACACGTGCTGCAACCATACAAATGCAGTCGACAGCAAAAGGCGAACGTTCATGCAATGCATCATAGGTGTCAGTATCTTTATCAAATACTGGCCTTGACAAGAATGAACAAAAGGCTGGATTTGAGCTGACAACTGACTCACAAGAACGTGGAGCATCCGTGATAGAAGCTTAGAGAAATTGGGATGAGCTGATGAAACGATGTTTACAAAATATCCTCACACGTCGAAGAGGCTCCGCGCCTCAGCTTCAGTAATGATACCCTTAGTAACGACTGATGACAGTCACCAATTAGTTGTACAACTATCGCTGATAGGGAAGAAGGGAGCAAACCATCCGTAAACTTGAGGGATTTGTGTCGAATCTTCCTCCGCTTGTAGGGCCTTAACTGTCTTTCCGGTGAAGGAGTTCTGGTTCGGCTACGTGGCTCACTACCATCTCCATTATTCTCCTGTAGTCAAAACCACGTCACATGTGACGGAAGGTTTGCCTAAACAAAGAAGTAGGTCTAAAAATACAACAAGCTCACCTTTGCGGCGCGCTCAGTTGCGACATCAGCAAGTCCCCTAAGCACTTCCCAGGGAGCGACAAGACCGGATGCGGGGAGCCCTCCATTCTCATCGTCATCAATATCAGAAGAGTACGGGATAGGAACATTGGATGGTGCGGCGCGTTTAGTGCCAACGACTGATTGTTTGGTTGGATATCGAGTGGACAACACATTGTTGGACTGAGAAGCTCCCGAGCCCACGGCCTGAATACTGGCGAAGGGTGGCAGTATCTGCCCTTGACTGTGTTGATAGGATTGAGCATTATTTGAGGGAAAGTTGCCGTACGATGGCGAAATTTGGGAAGGCTGGAAATCACCCTTCGAACCTGGCTGAGTAGGAACCGTAGAGCATTGACTTTGATAGCCGGGAAGGGAAGAACGTGGCTGTCGTGAGTTGAGTTTAACCAGATTACAAGCAGAATGGGTCATGCTGCAAAGACTACTATTTAAATCACTCACGTGAGGATGGCTAATAGTAGGAGTGGAGGCAGCAGGGGAATTCATGCTCGGAGACTGCTGGAAAGATGGAGGCGGATAGGTGGATGGTGAGCAACCACTGAAAGAAGCGGTTCGTAGATGCGTAACGAGTTCTGTAAGGGTATCTTGAATCCTGATTTGGGTGTTCTTGATTTCAACGACATGGGCTTCGAGACTCTTGATGCGTCTGGGAAGGAATGAAGGTCGGCCATACAAAGCAATTGGAGAACGGATCACGCACTCAAGACCGGCCTCTCCTGTCAAGGTAGCCTCTCGAGAGGGCTTTTCAAAAAGGCAATCCAGCCCAGTATTTCGACATCGGCGACATGGAGGGTTGTCGGCGCCCTCGCAACGCATTTTTTGCTTTCTGCACGCATTCTGCAACAGCACAATTAGGCAGACGCAACAAAGCCATACATAAAGACGTACACAGGCACCTGGATAACATACAAAACAAAGTGAGAAGCCGATGAATGTCAAAGATGATGGCCATACGAGGGACGCGATTCAAGGTTTTGACGACGGGCTTGACTTCTTGTTTCGGGGCCCTATCATCATCTTCCTGCTTCTTTATTGGGAGCTGCTGTGAGCTTCCTTGTGCTGAATCCATCCAACAGCAGATGGAGGAGAGAGGGAAAGATGGGGGTGAACGACCACGAGACAAACCGAGGAGCCTAATCAGGAGATCTCCCATACAACAAACAAGTACAACACCTTTCCCAGTCAGGCAACTAGAAACGGAGGCAATTTAACAGCAGCTGTGCCGCCTTTTCGATGAGTCTCTCTCTATCTTAGCGTCTCCATTAGATGAACGCACCGACGATCGATATTCTTAGTTGTATGCAACTGACTGACAGGGATTAGGCGTAAAAGAAAGCGCTTATCAGTCGTCGTCAGGCAGTCACAACTTCTCGTCATCATACTCTCCAACCACTCCAACCACTCTTGCCTCAGAAATGTTCATGTCACTTTTTTCCCATATTCTATGGTGCGTTTTCTTTTTGTTTCATCAATTCGTACAGATTCTTATAGTCAGTGCCTGGTTTGCGTTCCTCCTTCCGAGCTATGCTACCTTCAAGGCCCTCTCTCATCGCCCGCTCAGCGAGCATGAGCTTCAGCGATGGGCCATGTACTGGACAGTTGTTGGTGCATTTGTCGCTTTTGAGTACACTGCAGAGTGGCTTATCAGTTGGTATGTGACTTTTTCTTTACCAGTCGTTACCTCAATTATACCATATTTGCCGTGCTTGGTCCTTCAGGCTTCCATTTTATTGGGAAGCTAAAACAATCTTCTTTCTCTATCTCTCCCTTTCTCAAACCCAGGTAAGTCCGAGGCTCTTCCTTGAACAGGCCGCGTGATCGCAGTCTAACAATGTGTTTCTGTCAATCAGGGCTCAACATACATCTACACCGCCTACCTTGAGCCCTTCCTCACCCAAAATGAAGCAGATCTGGATGAGGGTATCATCCAAGCTCAGACCAACATACTCATGTTCATCCGAACTCGGCTTACTGCACTCTGGGAATCTACCCCTAATGCAGCCAACAAACGCCAAGCCACCACCGCCACCGGCTCAACTGTTAGCGACATATCTTCCGCTGTCTGCGCACCATCTTTACAGAACATCCTCAGTTTCTACCATGGTTATAGGCCTCCCCTCCTGAGTGCTGTTAGCACTACTACAACGGCAGTTGCAACTTCCGTTCAAGGGACCTCTGATACTGCGATGCAACGTGGCAGCCCTCAAACTTCGAGTGATAAGGACACATGCAGCAACGCCACTTCCTCCATCCGCTCCTCTGAGTGTCCTAATGCCTCCTTCCCAGAGCCTTAATCATCTCGAAAGTTTCCAAAGCTGAAGAGTTTTTTTGGAGCGGTGATTAAAATTAGGTCTTTCAACCTTTATGCGTGTACGACACGTGTTTCATTTCTCTCTTGTTATTTATCCATTAGATGTATTAGCAAGTCAATCAAAGCCGCAGTATAGCCTTTCCTGCCTTCCATGATCACGACACGGTGTTTTTGCTTCCTGGTTAGCCAGAGTAGAGGACGAAAGAAAATGCGACAGAGATTGTCCTTGGCTGGGAACATGCTAATTTTCCTAAACCTCGTTTGAACCTAGACCTATGCCCCCGTTCTGTGCTTCCTGAATGCACTCACTACATCACTGACTCCAAAATCTAGACTAGTTGTTTCACCATAACACTGATTCACCCTCTCCTTCCAGCCTCCAGTCATCTTTACTAAATTATCTTCACAAGTTATCCAGACGCCCAGCAATACTGTCTTTCCAACACTTTCTTCTGTTGCAGCGATTCTATCCCTTTCCTGGGTTGTCATACTTCCTGGACCCGGGGCAGAGGCGGCTGCGGCAGATGCTGCTGCTGCCGAGTCAATGAAATGTTTTTGTACAATTTTGTACAGCCCGTCGATGTATTTTCTGATATCCTTGATTGTATACTCCCGAGCTATTTTCCGCAAAGCACCTTTACTATATGTCGGATTCGTGGCTGTATCATAGGGAGAGGCAAGTGTTCGAAGAAGCCTTTCAAGACCGTCAAAATAATCCTGTTGCACCCACCGCGGTCAATGTTTCAGACTGCCAAGTGAGACTAAATGGCTGAAGACTCACAATGATTTTTCCAAATGGGCGTCTAAATAAGAGTTTGACATATGCACCAAGATTCTCGTCGTATATCGCTCTAGCTTTCTTGGTGAAACCACCTACGGAGCCAATCTCCATTCTAGCCGTCTCAGAAACAAAGTAGTGCATATTTTCTGTCGAGCCGCTGTCAGACTTTGGCAGGCATGGAACGAGAAACACTACCGATTATAACAACATGATAGTTTAGCTGACCCTTGTCCTCCTCATCTCCATCCATTTTTGCTATGGTCTTAAGCGTTTCAAACATGATGTTCACAATTTTCTCATATGCTGCGTCAACACTCTCGCGCACTTCTAAACCCGAACCGCCAGCGTCTACCGTGTTAAACTGTTGCTCGATACGATAGACATACTGAGGGAAGTGTTTGATAAACGGCACAAGACCTTTCCGTTTCTTTGAGGTAGATTTTGTTTGCTCAATGGACTTGAGTTGATCGTTCTGTGATTTGTATTGAGTAAAAACGAGGTTGAGCAACACGAGATAGATAGATGGTGTACAATATGCCGATCAAAGACACCTTTCAGACGCATGTGCTGTTTGTTCAGGAAACCGATCAAGAACTGGTTCGTGTTCTCATCTGCCTCGGAAATAAACCTTTCCAATGTTACGAGCACGCCAACGACTTCACTGGACCACCAGTTTTATAAGTCTCGTCATTTAAAACCCAGGCAGCTCACATAGGATCTCTTTCCAGAGCTTTCTCAAGCCACACCTTCATCTCTGTTGGCAGAAATCCAAAAATCAGGTCCATAGCACCCCTTACAAGCTTGAGTGTTGCCTGGCTGAGACTATTGTACCTTGCGGCCTGCCTCCGGAAATAATGATCCAGACCCATATAATCTGCAAATGTTGGAACTGTATCACGGTTTAGCAAATCAATCTGCAAAAAGTCCACCATAAAAAGGTTTTCTTGATGTATCAATGGACCAATTTGATCCAGAACCAGAGAAAAGACCTCAGATACTCGCATGTCTCCATCGCCAGACGAAAGGCCTGAGATACCCGAGGCAGACTTGTCTTTGTCTTTGTTGCGTGATTCCATCGGCGATCGGATTAAGGTGCCCGCGCGACGCATACCAGAGGGCACTTTTGGTGTGGGAGGGGTTGATGTTGAATTAAACACTGTATAGCACCATTACCACAGGGATCTAGTAACACAGAGGTGGATGATACCATGTTCTCCCTCATCTTCTGGAGATCTCTTGACAAAACCGAGATAGATACTCATCAGTGCCTTGATTTGTGTGCTATGTAGCTCACTAGCGGCCGAAAAGTAGGCCTAAGGGCCAAAACCCATCAAAATGTAAAGAATATGGACAAGAAACAAATTAGTGCGCTCACAGCACATAATCGCCCATAATTTGCTTCGTCCATCTCCTTCAGGTATAGTATTAGTCCACAATATCTGCTCAGATATTCTTCAATGTCTTGATGCTGTATGATGGTTGGTTTTGCCCCTTTACTCGGCTTCGTCAGGCCATTAACCTCGCCAAATTCACCAAGTAACAGTTTGGACTGAGATCCTGAGGATTCAAACTAGGAACACATTAACTGAAGGTTGTTAATTTACCTGAGCAGTGAACATGATTGTCAAAAAGTCGTGAATACGTTTACAGAATTGAGAGTTGTGCGTGCGATATTCTTGAAGCCGTTCCATGGTAGCAGCCATATCTTCTCACACAAAGATATATATTGGTCAATATCGCCTTCGAGCAAGTACCAGGTAACGAACTGCAAAGGATAGCTCACCTGTGTCTCTACCAGCTTGCAATGCCTTGTAAAGCCCTGCTGCAACCTGTTCCAATTTCGAGATGCTTTGCGACTTCTCCAGCGATTCTTGTGTAAGAGCAACGAGTGCATCAGAATCAACTTGCACGGTTTTCTATATATTCGTTGCTCAACTCATAAAGCGCAAAAGAAATGACACTTCTCACCAGGAGATTTTCAATCTCATTCAACAAAAGTCGTTGATTCTGAGTCTGAACTTGAAGCCCTCTGTTTTGGGATTGGATATAGGAAATATCATCATCTGCAGCCTGATTCTGTAGTTAGAGACATCCTGGTGGTGATCTGTAATAAACGGTACATACATTGAGGTGGATCTTATAAGAAGAAATCAACCCATCGAGGTTATCGAGTTCCGCCATCGCTTCATCCATGAATTTCATAACTGTGTTAATCCGGTCATCAGACTCCAGGAATGAATGAATGTTGGCCTGGAGGAATTACATCAAAATAAACCCCATGCGTGTATACCACTGACCTTCTCCAAAGCCATTACTTCATCTAGCAGTCTGGCTTCAATCAAATCCGCTGCACCTCGTGCCATCTTCCGACCCATGATGTCATCACTGACCCATTCGTAACCTTCAATCATTTCCTCGACATTCGCAAGAATATCTTGAGCAGTTTCATTTTCATCTCCGATATCCGACTCGACTTGATCATCTACCGCGCCATCTACATCTCCTGAAGTATCGTTTACAATTAAACGATTCAAACTCTGCTGATTTATGGGGTCAAAATATGACACTCGCGCATCAGGATCTCTACGCAACATTGATCCCTTTTCCCTCGTTGGTATTTTGTGTGTTTGTACAGATAAAGAGACGGGAGATGTTCCAGGTGAATTTTGATCAGGCGTAAGCGAATTACTTGAAGGTACAGTCCGAGTTGTAGACAATTGATGCGAGTCCTTTCTTGAGTGACTAGGATCTACTGTCTCATCTCGATGGTCAACGTCATGCCTCTTTGAGTCGATGCTGGATGAAGGTACATTAAGTGTCGGTATCTGCTGTTGAGGTTGAACACCAGGATATAACCTGAGAGGATGCTGAGTGGAACCGGCATCTGAGCCCTTCCGGGGTCGTCCTGTTGATTTGAGAGGTGTTTCTCCTGAACGTGCAGACGTCAAGAAGTCTTGGGTAGAGTTGGCTGGAGGGGGTATTGCTGCTCCAATGCGAGGGATGAGGGGACTCGGTGTATGAGGTAGGGGACCGTTAGTCTGCGGTGTTTCGGGCCGTGGGTTACTTTGAGATCGGTTGTCCTGACTTGTCACTACTTGCAATGAGGTCTGGTATAGTCCTAGCGTGCACGCTGAGTAACTGCAAGGAAATTCAAGAAAGGCCGGGGCACCTTGTACTGTATCTGGTTCTGGTATGCCCTCCAAGCGCAACGATGTTACACTTCCTGTTACCCGTCGAAATAGTCGTACGAGTGCAATCAAGAAATTATTTTGATCTGCCTGCGATTCCGTCTGCCATTTATATGTCCTTGAAAGTGTGATATTGAACACCAGGGGCTATTTGGGAAAGTCAGAACTAACGATGGGCTGCACAGCCGACACTCACCGTGATCACTTGCAGCCCACGCAGTTCAGAGAGCTTCCAAGTCTTGCCAACAGAGAATGTGCTATTATTGTTCAGCTTAGACTTGTGTATGAATCCACTTCCATTATTTGCCTCTACAAATGACAAATAAATATGGAGATGTCACCTCTCGTTGACGACATACGAGAGAGTAGGATGTACCGGGCTTTTCTGCCTTCTGTGCCTGCATCCTCCCAAATTTTGATGTGTGAAACGTATGTTTCTTCAAGGCTCCCAGTTGCATTGCGGCGAGAAAACACAGATGCGATAATGCTTTGTTTAACGTCGGCCATTTAGAGAGGAAAGAGCGGGGTGTATTGATTGGCTGGATACACTGCAGGGAAGATCGGAGGCAATTAGTGCTGGCAACTGAGTTACGCAGTGTTGGCCAGCGGAACAAAACTACGGAATACTAACAAAGTTGCTATGGGAGTGATTTGTATTGCCAAAACAGGCAGAAATGTGACCCTGACACGCCGTTATTATGGAAGCAAATTGACCTGTGATGGTATGTGAGAAGTTCAGGGGGGAAGATGGAAATACAAGAGCTGAGAAAGCAACGACGGCATATGCCGCGGAAGAATGAAGGCTGTTCGCAACTGATCCCTTATAACTATCCATAACTTCATTTCCTAATTCCAGGTCCCAGAGACTCAATTTCTACTCTCATTTCTCGTCACGACGCGCTAGTCGCTCACACTCCTTCTATTTCTCGGCTTTGTCTGCATGCACTTGGTTATGACCATCCCTTCCTACCGAGGACCCCTTCATATCCTCGCACTCATTGCATTAAACGACATTGAATGCCCAAAAATTGGCCCCTCTCATGACAACATACCACACCATACCGCCGCAGATGTACACATACCAATTCCCTGCAGCGAAAACACCCCCATCACTAATGACTCTAACATTGACCCGAATAACACACACCACTCTATCCCATCACACCCAGCAGCGAAAAGGTCTATATTGACTGCTTCTAATTTTTCTTCACCCTCATCTTCATCTTCACCTTCGTCATCCCCGTCCAACATTCGTTCTAGCCGCAAGACTAGGTCCAGTAGAAAAAATGACCATGACAAGATCCGTATCTCTCAGCATTCCACTCTCGAACTCAACAAGAAACTGGAACTGCGCTCCAAGAGGATTCAAATGATTGAAAAGGCCAAGAAAATAAGTTCTCTCGACAATTCACCAGCCAATGACAGACAGCTACACGTTCTCCGAATGGTCTACGATGAGATAACAATGTACCCAGCTGAACCTTGGATTGCTATACTCGCAATCATCATCCACAGGTACATCATCATTTATGATTAGATCTGCTGATATTGATTATTACATCGCCCATTCTCCAGATCCTTCAAGCAAGTCAAGAATTGGTTCTCCAACGAGCGGCAAAAACGCGGCACGGGCGAAGAAAGCACTGTCACCTCATCGATTGGAGAAAAGATTCGCGTCCGGCCCATCTCTCGTGATAGCTGCAGTGATTGGTCGGACGAATGGTTTGAGGAAGTTGTGATGATTTACCATTACTGGGTTTTGTGCAATTTACGATGGCAAGCCGGAAGAGCTTTCTCTGACATCATTTATGACGGACGCTCATGACGCTCCTCACGTTCTTTATTCTTATCATCCTTGTAATCACTAAGGGGTTGACTAGTAGTAATTTTTTCTCTCACCGTGCAGTACCCTTTTTCTTTGACTCTTTACTATACCTCATAGTCACTCTATACTCTGTCATTCCTTCTGTAATTATCTAGGCTCAAAATTTTCCGTATCTGTTTGTATTACCTCTCCTGATATATCAGTAAAAACGACTCTATATATCTACTGGATTATCAAGCGGCTCATAAGAATCCTTCCGCCTCGTGGAACATAGTCGTCTTAGAAATGAACTGAGATATCCTTCACCTGTCGCATGTTTGACTTCACCATTTCGCATCATTTGATATCTTTTCCCTCTCCATACCACTTCGTCTCCAAGAATAGCCACACACCAAATGGGAAATGCTAGCAGTTCTCTGATTGTCCAAGCTCCCAGGAATTGCCACAATCGAGAGACTGGTAACGGATGACCAGCAAGTGATTCATATACATCCAGATCAACCATCACCCAGATAAGATAATGCAGTAACAGAGTGAGCCAGTGAGGTATTCCTAAGAGCTGTGTGAAACTCCAGCTTGCAATGAGGGAAAGCACTACACATTCTGTGAGCGGTTCCAGAATTGTAGCAATAAGGACCATATGCTTCCGCACACGGATCCACCGAACCCGACGCCAGATATAATCAGATAGCGACATATTTCCAACTGCATTCCTGGCGATATCACATGAAAGTTCGTGCCGGACATCAAGTTCATGCCAGAGGGCACTAGCAATAGTGTTATCTTCTGCAAGAAACTTCCCAAAAGCCGGCAGCCCGTAGGTGGTAGACGGCGATATGATTACCGCTTCGTCAACAATGGAAGAGTGAGGTTTCAATGACGCATCAAGCTTGTCTATATCTGAACGCCGATACATATTCGATTTTCCGACGACGCAGGACTCGAATGCGAAGGTATTGATAGCAACATACATCTTGGCATGGTTTGTATTCAAGAATGCCTCTTCAATACAAGAACCAAGCTGGGGTTCATTGATAGATGCAAACGGAACGTGGTGGACAAGACCTATACGTTTATGTGACTTGTTGGAGATGGATCGTGAAGGGTTGATGAGTGCATCAACCGAACGTGCTAGAGTCCCCGGGTCAACCATCACGTTCGAATCAAGGACCCAGACAATGTCATTGGCAGCATTGCGGTATGAGCGGACCAGGTTATTGACCTTCGGATTGACACCAACAATTTCTTCACCTATAATACCCAGAACGATCACGAAAAATAGAGGTGGAAATTGGATGAGCCTCACCTATGACAATTTCCACCTTAACCTGTGGATACTTAGCAATCAGTTCTCTGACAATAAATAGTGCCTGGTCATTCTCATCCGCAACAGAGAAGAGAATTTCATAGTTGGGATATTCCTGAATGAATGTTGACTCTAAATTTTCGTACAAATTCGTGTCAAGACCCTTCAAAGGCCGTAGTATAGATACTCCAGGCACTGCACCAGCTGGGGCGCCTCTCAGTGGAGATTGCGGGCGCAGACGATAGCGACGTCTCCTTCGATTGATGTTCTTATGTCAGCTTGTCAAACAACCTAGAGAAGTGACTTACCCTGCAAAACACCCCAGTAACCCGATTGCCCACAACAGTACATACCATATCACTCCAACAACAGCAAGTGCAAGAGAGACCGTCGGCGACGTACCATCGTCGTCTAGCATCAGTGGGACGACAAGCAATGGCAGAGTAAGGTGAAGAACAGGTTGTGAATCAAAATGTTCCGTATTTTCTCCCACGATGTACTTCTTTACACGAAATGGATGTAAAATGCCTTATTAACTTGCTTGTTTAGCGTTCCTCCAGAGTCTTTACTTAGTTAGGCTGTCGTTGCTGGGGGATGCTGCCTGCAACAACTCTGAGATATTGAGGGTCCCTAGCCACGACATCTAGTACCATTGGGATGCCTTTCTACAATAGTCACCGTCATGTCACATCCGATGAGTTCCAAAGACGGTCTCAAAGAACTCTCACCCACGTTATAGCGACAATTGCTAAATTTTTCTGGAGATTTGAACATGCTCAAAGAACATCTTTGATATAAACTTGAAATTATCAGATTCCTCTCTGCAATGAATCAAGGTATCATGCTTTTGAACTGGGTCATGACTCAGAGTCCCGAAGTACATTTTTCTCTGCATTCTGGAACTCGACTGAAAACAAAATCCAGTTCAGGTAAATCTCAAGGCATTAGGTTAGTTCGTAAACTAGAGATTTAATCTAGAATTGCTTGCGAATGACGCGACCTTTTGTGAGCCGTCTAAGTATATAGGAAGAATATGCACATTTTTCTGAAATACAAGATAGAATCGTCAAGCATTCCTTATCTTCTGACTCTCGACTGATCTGGAGCCAACTCGAACCAAGCAAGTTGAAAAGCAGCGGCGACAGGCAGGAGTCGACCACGAGTGCTGTGTGTGTCCCCAAGAGCCATGGGGAAACGTTCAACTGCATAATGACCCACGCCGATCTTTGATCCGGGAGTGAACGTGAGCCGTGGCAACCGGCTGAGGAGGCTCTGATATCGTCGCCTTAGCCAGCGCGAAGGTCGCTGTATAGGCTGAGACTGGTGAGATGCAAGGATGTCTTTGCATTCGACCTGACGTTCTCGCCGAGTGAGCTGAGGAGATTTCCATGCCGGACCGATGATAAATTCAATATCCTCTCGTAAACCCAAACCTTGTGCTGCCCCTCCCCTTATTCCGACTTCTTCTGGCATCTGACCGCCCTGTACATCTACATCGAGGGGAGGGTAAACTTTTTGCACTTCCTGTCTGAAAAATCGGTTTACTAGATTCTTCTTGCGTCGCTTGCTGACTCCGCCGAACAACATCGCTTCTTCGCATGACAGGTCCGCCTGGGGTGTTCGTTGACTGGACAACTTGTTCGGATCCAAGATTCTGAGTGCTTTCGTTGTACGTGAAACATCACTCGTCAACAGAGCCCGAAGTCCAGGAGAGTAAACAGGCGGTCGTGAAGATGGTATTTGCGGTATAATGGGCACTGAAGCTTGGGCATTTGGATCGGAGAGAAATGGCTAGAGGCAATATACATCATGCAAATTTAAGACGAAAGGTTTACAGACGAACCTTCATAAGCTCGTGTTTGAGCTTCCCCTTACGACCATAAGCAATATCAAGAATATGGTCGAAGCATCGCCAATCACCTTGGAGACCTTTGTTCATCCTTCGTAGTTCCTACGCCTGAGTTGAGTATGTGGAGATTGTAGATCACGGAAAATCAAAATGGAATACCTTGGTGATTCTTTTGTATCTCTTAGTCTGCAGATATAAATTTTGGGTGTCTTTGAGGGTTTCCATATCATCTCGAACTTTCAGTCGATAAAATTGCCTACAGAGCTGTCAGTCGACTGAACAAAATGGTAGAGATTTGTTGGACCGGAGATAGGTATATGGTAATTTTCGTATGGTTCTGAGGTAGTCTCTGTAAAGAGTAACTATTGAGGTAGTTTTTGTCATAGGAAGAA
>Ga0153955_100539_pt1 | contig 16036 bp, 15 predicted proteins | sample TSFL039MetaG_FD_104744 | JGI IMG/M metagenome (GOLD analysis project Ga0153955, IMG submission 104744) | Attine ant fungus gardens microbial communities from Florida, USA - TSFL039 MetaG | ecosystem: Host-associated > Fungi > Mycelium > Unclassified | place: USA: Florida, Wekiwa Springs...
TGATTAAAAATGTATGTTCTGCGACACCGGTAGTCTTTAATCGCGCTTTCAGAACATCCGCTGAGACGTGCCGCGGAAATAATGGGTAAAAGTATCTGGATTGGACCTTGACACGGACATACCCCGCCAGGTTATCTGTAGCTGCACTGTTTATCGCCATTACACTTTCCTCACACTAAATAATCAACTCATCCATGAAAAATGCCCAATATTCACGCAGCACATTCATATTATTCATGGAGCAAGCAATGTGAATCGGTAGCAGTGACTGAGGGTAACCTAATCGGGTAACGGATGAACTGTTAGTATCCTTGCTCTGCTCTGTTGGGAAGTCTTAGCTCAGAGGATGATGTCTACTACAGCTAAATTCTTTCTATCATCGTAATTTTACACTACCCATCAAGAAAGTTGATATGTGAGATCAACTGATCATCTTTAACTGGGATAAAGACTGTACTGAGAAGATCAAAAGTTTGATCTTCATCGGATTCTTCACCTACGAGCAACAGAAGCTCAATGATTGATTTGTCTGATTGCACCAGTTGATAGATAGCTGAACTATTTGCATGCTCAGGCGATTCGCAGTACCAACATACTAGCTTGACCTGTTGGTGGTTCTGATGCCGCTCTGAGAGTCTAGTTTTGTCTGAGGGTATGGAGAGACCGACGTGGGATGGCGAGTCACTGGTGGTGGTAAGGGTAAGCCAAAGATCACATAACGCCTCCCGGGCAGTGGGATGATGGAGTGAATCGAGGGCGGCGAGATTTTAGATAAAGGACTTGGCTTGATCAGAAACGGATTCTAGTACGGACTCTAAAATTCAATTTTGGGGCCGGTGTTTTGCTAAGAGAGGGTTGTCGACACGAAAATGAGGAATAGAAGAGAATGTAGATGATGATGGCTATGCAGAGAGAGCAATGAGCTTGTGTTTCGTTTGTGTATGTGTGTAAAAGCAATCATACCCATGAACCAGATGTCGGCGGAGTTTACGTGGCCTGTGTTTTGATGACTTTGGGGATGACGTAGCCAAAAGAACCGGCCAGAGAGGTGAGTTGCCCGTTAAGAGAATGGGGGAGTTTTTCTCTGTGAAAAGATGAAAAAAGGAAGGTCAAGGGTAGAAGATGGATGGGGACCTGCATGTCAAAGTCGATGATGAGGATGTCACTATTGGAGTTGTTGAAATGGTAGAGAATGTTCTCAGTTCTGTCAAGTAGATGAAGGGCGGAAGGGTGAGAGAGAGGAAGGAAAGTGTACTTGAAACCTCAGTGATGATGATAGCTATAGTCGTTGGCGGCACCAGGGGCAGAGCAGATGACAGTGATGGCATCACGCTTGGTAAGCTTGCCCTTTGACGAGCCCTCCGCCCGTGGTGAGCTCAAAGAAGTATTTTGTACGAAACTAGAGGCCCTCAAAAAACTTGACCTGAGAGGGGTGAGCTAGAAGACGAGGAGAGCATTTGCGGGAAGAGAGAGACAGACGATGTTGGGGTGGTCGAGACCGGCGAAGAGGTCAATTTCTGTCCGGACACTAGCTTCGTGGGACAGCACTCTGGCCTCTGAGAAATCAATTGGAATCTGAGGCCCAGAGAAGTGGTGGAGAAGAAATCATCGATCATATCGTAGTGGCTGTGATATGCAGATCGAAGATAAGAGCGTGGGCAGACACTTCAAAGGGTGAGAGGAGAAAAATGTTGTTATCGGGATGTAAGAAAAGCTGTGATTTATTAGACATTATGTTTCTCAAAGACAACAGTGATGAAAGTTGCACCTCTCAAGTATCCATTGATTGACATAGAACCAATATCAGGAATAGCATTTTATGAAGCTTGACGCTCTTCAGAACCTGTCTGTTACCAGCTGTCAATTGAATAGCAGAGTCTGCTGCAAGCCACAACCAAGCTCCTCCAGCTATCATGATTTTCTCCCACACATCGTGAAAGGTGAGATGCTGAAACGGCTCATCAGTTTCGACTGAGATCAACTTTCATCATAGCTGTAATGTACTGATCCATGAAATCGGACTGACAATATCAAATGTTTGAACTTGATCATATTTTTCTGTCTGTGCGCAACGGAATATATATCTAATAACACGAATTGATATATAATCGAACGAGTTTTGTACAAAATACCTCCCTCCTGTACACTCCACTCAAATGGCTGATCAGTACGGACTTACAGCAGAAGATTATGCCAATGACCTGAGGAGGCTGTCAAATACACGTTACACTCAAGGTATTCCGTTCTTTATTATACTGTTCTTGAAGCAACGGCTGAAGCCTTTCCAAGTCATTGTTGCTACCTTGATGGCATATGATTTCATATATCACATTCCTCAGCAGGTGAGACTTTTCATTTGTAAACAATGACACTATATAGATTTTCTCTCCTAGGTTCAGTATCTCCATAGGCATGATTCCCGTTCGATGGCCAACTACTATCACTGACATATGAAATCTCAGGAGGAAGTGGTCCAAACAACATGTCATCTATTTCTCTATTCTGATAAGTAACTGGATAGGCATCATGTAAGTGCGACTCCCATACTTTATTGAATGAGACAACTGATTCAAATTTTCAGAATGCGTTCATATAGTACGAGGAAGTTATCTGACATAATTAAATGCATATTAATAGCAACTTCACCAGCTGACAATAAAACCTGGGCATCGAGATCAGTAAGACATTACTCTTAATTCAGTTTTGATATCTTTATTGACTAGGACGTCTTAGTGGTATAGGTCAAATGCATTCGCTGCTCGATCTGACCCACCCCTTTGCTAGGTGTATATCTGGTTTTTCATCAGCTATGGAGTGAGTTCTGTCATAGCATTGAAGGACCAGAGAAGCTGATGTCAATAGATTAATCATGCTGCTGAATTCATTGGTAGTGAAGAGCCTGCTGGTCCTGCGCCTTCGGGCGATTTGGAACAAGGATTTCATTGGTGAGAGTGCTAGAAAGATGTGATAATATTGATTTTACTTTTGGATCCCAGTTACACTAATTCTGTATTTCATTACGGCAGGTATGTTTTATACAATTTTATATCTTATCGATAGGGATGACTGATGGTCGAATTTAGTAGAGGTCCTGGTAGGCTTGCAAGGCAGTACAATACTTAACCCACCAACTGATCGTATTTATCAGACTGCGATATCTGCTATGGTAGTTGAAGTATATGTCGAATCAGTTTCCGGGGTACAACTCCCTCTTCATGGTTGCTGGCTGAGTCCAACACATCTTCCTAACATATACAACAATGTTGGTAGTGTCTTTGAGTACGTGTTTTAACATATTTTGCTTTTCTGACTTTCACATCTATTCTCACACAAAAAAGCATTATCAGAGCAGCAACAACAGCGATCGAAGTCCTCTTGACCTTTATCAGGTTTACCATGACATACAAAACACAGATGGTTTTTTGTGATGGAATACGCAATCGTATTTTTTACATGCAAACCTCCACTCGTTTATTGTATGTGTTTTACCGTGATGGAACCTTGCTATTCATACCGTGAGTCTAAAACTCAACATTATTGATCTAACTGATGGCCTATCTGTTCAGTCTCATGAGTGAGCCTGGACCATAAAACTAGTAAGCTAGAACTCATTCTTTTCAAAGTCTTCTCATGCTTGGAAGCCACTTGCTTCTTAGCTTCGTCTGATCTTATTTTGGCTATCCTAGCCTAGTATGTTGTTATTGTTCCTGGTTTTCCCCTTACTGACCCTAATTACTAGCTCTTCACGCTTCATTTATCCCTTTATTGTAAGCTAAAGTCCTTCTTCCTTATATCAATATCATCACTGCTGACTCATGTGTGGCTCAGGTGTCGCGGTTGATACTCAATTTACTTGAAGCAAATTGTCCTTTGGACGAAAGTATAGATTCAAGCACAATGGAAACCCTCAGGTTCCGTCATTCAGACTCCAATTGTGATACTGAAGCAGATACTTCATGTGGTGATAGAGGAGCTACCTCTCTGGATGAAGTAATATATGAAGAAGCAAGATGATGGATAGAACATTCGGTAATCTTCATCCCAGTAGATGATGCTGAATGTAAATAGCATACTAACCACTGTTTTGCCTGTTCATCTCCACCTCATAATTAGTAAGTCAAGATGAATTGAGCAAGACAGTTGATACCAACAAAGCGGGGAGATCAGATGAGGTGCATGACAGAATCCTGGATGACAATGACTCGAGGAATCTGCTCGAGTTGACAGAAGAATGGGATAATGCACTAGTTATATTCATGTATTTGAGAATAAAGAAAGGATGGAAATCTACACCATCGATTCGTATGTCATCAATGTTGGTCTTTGTGGAGCAGCAGTCATGGATAAACAAAGCCACTGATGTTTGATTGAGGAAATCCCGATGAAAATGTCAACAAATTTTAACCACATGTTTCACGGATGACGCACCTATAGGGGTCAACTTCAAGACAAGTCGAAGGAGTATCCAAAAGAGAAATTTCACGGGCGACATGATTATATTTGTCTATTCTTCTTGGATTTGAAACGAGATATCATCTCTGCAAATACGGTGGGGGAGCCTATGACTTTGTTACGTAGGCATTTAGAAGACAGTAAATTTAATTAGCATAAATAGTTGGACTGACTGCTTACATCGATAATACTATGCTTTTCTTGTTTAGCATGGAGAGCGAGGCCAAGATCAACTGTGCTATATTTGATTTGGTATGTTATTGCAGAATGATATCGGTTATGGGATGACACCGAGATGTCATGGAAACATCATTTCTTGGAGCGGTTTCTAGGATACTTAGGTATATAAGATAGGGAATGTACGTAGAATAATCGAAGGTCTTTCTTCCTTTCCCTCACTCCCTGCGTGCATATTTATTTATGCTGCGTCATATGTCAGGGTACAAGAATTTTTTTCATGATGAGGACACCGAGAAATCCTCTCTTGCTGGTCTTCGCATGTGCTCTCCCCAGACTGTATCTCAAATAATACCAATGGGGTGACAACATAACATCATAGATAATATGATAAAGAGAAGTAGTGCCTGTCAGTGACGCTTGATCGACTTTTGTTAGTACTCCTGTTCAGTAGAATTCTTTGTGCCCTAGAGTCCTCCCTTATGCATAATTTATGCTTTGACCCTGACATAGTTCTATTAATCCTGCATTTTGAAAAACATACCACTGAGTAGTTATTTGTCTTCCTTGTGTGCAATTCTGGAAAGATAGTCAGTCCATACCTGTCATAGGATCAAGAGAGACAATGACTCATGGCAAGACTGGTGTGGTTGGCTGGATATCTTAGTTCTCGAGAGCAATTTGATGAGCATGACATGGCACATTATTCATTGATGGATTTGAAACCAACATTCCTGGGTAGATATATCCTCGTGCCTTTTTATTTTCAAAGATTGTCGCTCGATCCATTCCAGTAAGTCGAGTTGTCATCCTACCATGATAAAAATTGCAAAATTGCTGTGGCTCCTAGTACAAAAGGAAAATACACTGGGAGTATGTGAGCACGTAGGTAAGAGTGACTGTGTACAGTCATCACACCTACACAATACGCTTGTCTATATAAGAAATCAAATTTTCATATGCCACACTCTGAAACTCGACAAAACCACGTCTTCCTTCAAGTGTAGCTGCCCCTCTCTAATGACACATAAACCCTAATTCTTTCGCCGAATGCACCTCTATTTTCCGCGTCCTCTTGTCTTCATCTTCTGCCTGGAAAAAATACTATCCAGGTATTAAACATGAACAGAGTGAAGTACGTTTGAAATAAATTCGGTATTCATATGAGAAAATCACTTGCTGTAAGGGGTGGTAGAGACCTGTTTGAGTGTCGATTAGAAATTGAGAGAGATTGGAACAAGGAATTACGAGTTTAACAAACATATCCAGGACTTCGTGGTTGAATTGTGCCTCCATGTAGTTAACATGACCAAGATATTATCCACAAATTATGATGGCCATCCTGTGATTGTCGCATGAACCTTAAATAGAACAAGCACTCGTAAAAATTGGCCGTGACAAGTTGAGGAACGTCTAACGTGTGAGAGCAATACGATGTTCTGGTGTGACTGCCAATGACGGTCCCCACACAGTAATGGACTACTCACCACGCGCGGTTGGTGGGATTCGTCGGTACTCAGGAAAATTTTGATTCATGTGGTAAAGTGGTCGTGGTTATAGTATCTGGAGAGATATGTACATGACCAACGGTTCGAAACTTGTGGCCACGTTAAAACACCGAGAGCTATCTACAATTCAACAGAACACTTGTGCTGCAAATCAAAACTTTAGTCACTGCCTTTGCAAAATACTTTTTCAAAGTAATTCGCTGGAAGAATCGAACAATGTGATTGATCACTGGTCTCGAACCATCCTTCAAACTCCTCTTCGGCATCGTGGACTATTTTACACATATTTTATTTACTACGACTCAGCATACCATATCTACTGCTTCATCCATTATACACGAAAATTAGACTGCGACATGGATTTGTAAATTTAAATAAAAACCTCTCCTATTTCGCCCCGGAAACGATCTTTTGATGGTCTTATCCCTTCATTATCAGTAATATCAAAGTTGATGGGAAAACTGTCGAAGTATAATGCGTCAGTGTATCAATTTCTGAGAATGTGGAAGATGAGTACATGTGATTATGTAATGTACATAGTAAAATTGTCTAGCGAAATTTTAGTTTCTTGGGACCTCGCATCTACCTACCACACGTCACATACACTGTTTTATATTTACTTTAAAAACGCTTAACAAATTTGAGGCAGGTACCAGAAAGTTTTTGCCGCGATAGACCTCGTCAATCAATCAGAGATATTCCCGGGTGAGTGTATTGAAAGGAAGTCATCTCTGGAGTCATGAAAATGAAACGATATACTACCCTCCTGAAGTTGAGAATATTACCGAAGAGGGATAAGTTCAGAGAGCTTCAAATCCTTTGTCTTGAGGTTATTCACCTTTCCAATGGTTTTTTTATTTATTTTTAAATCAACGATTTATTACACGGAGCGCGTAGGTAGGCCGTACCTTTCCAATGGTGTCTACGTTTGTCACCAGTAGTAATTTGAACAAAAGAATATTCATTCAATTTGATAAAAAAAATAACATGCAGCATTTACTATCTATCCAAAATTTAATTTTATGCAGCAGTCACAGGTAAAACTATTACAGGGATTAAGTGAGAATTATTTGATCAGGCTTTACCTGATAAATAACAGCATTCTGATACAAAAACCACAGGATGTTTTGAAGACGAAGGCGGGAAAATACCACATATGCCAATTTGACTCTTGGTTGCTAACCGAAAAGATGGGCAAAAATCTGATCATGTGCCATTCATTGATCTCTATTAGTTTAGTAGATGCCACTCTCGGCTTGCGGCATTCTCATCTTCTCCCTGTTCTCAAATCCTCTGTTGAATCAATTCTGTATTTCATATCAGCAATTGTGTCACAATCGTTTACTTCCTTAATTCCTCTGTAGTTTACCAATGTTCGATGACAGGCTTCAACTGAGATCCTAGGTCAATGACATGAAATGATTCTTTGTAACTTGTTGTAAGAGTATCATGCGCTGACGAACGGCAGTACCAGCGTAGCCAATCTAGGTAAGAGCACTTATTGAACAGGTATATTGCAGCAGTTGTCGTCCTCTATGATCGGTAGTATCTATCCAAATTACTATAGTCGTCTCCATGTGTAGTAGTATTCCGAGGAAGTAGCTTTGTCATCTCGGCATTATTTTGCAATCCTCGTCATTTAGTGTGCAGTTCTATCCTCCTGTGTCCCTTATTGTCTTGTGTACCAATCCTTCCTCTAATATCCAGGACATAGATGCTTTCATCCAAAGGACAATTTGCTTTCAACAAATTGAGTATCAACCGCGACACCTGAATGAAACACGAATTAGGAGCGTTGATAGAGATAATGAAATTTTGACTTACAATAAAGGGAACAATAAAGTATGGACAGCTAATAATGTTGTGGATGCACCTCAGACATTATGTCCCTAGTTTTCTTGATGTTTTTCATGTTATTTTTTCTTGCTTAGTAAGCGGATGACTTTGTGCTGCTAAAGTAGTTCTTTTTGCCCTCAGTTCTGTTCCTGTCAGGCTGAGGTGAACATTCTATTATATTACTATGTTTCTCTGTGCTGACATATCTAGTTAGATTGCTTTACAGGTAGATCTCAATAAACTCAGTTCTGTTCTTGTCAGGCTAAGTTGGATTGCTTTACAGTGACTCATATTTTCTAACCACAACAAATAATTAGAGGTAAAAATGAGAAGACAAGAAAAATAACAACATATGAGACTAGGAGGCTCATAAAAATATCAAGAAAAAAAGATCTGCAGAGGATGATAGCAGCATCTAATATTGAGTAAACTTTGAAAAGTATTAGCCCCACTTGTTTTCTAGTCTAAGCTTACCCAGAAGACTGAATGAGATCCATGAGTAAGATTCATGATATCTCAATTTGATGGACTCACAGTATGAATAAGAGAGTCCCAACCCAGTAAAATACATATAATAGACAAGTAGAGGTTTGTATGTAAGTAAGACTGTGTGCTCTGTCACCAAAATGTTTCTGTGTCCTGAATGTCACAATAAGCCTTATTAAAGTCAAGAGGACTTCAATCACTATTGTGAGAGTCCTGACAATGCTTTTTTATATGAGTATAGATGTGTAAGTTTGCAAAGTAAGACATATACTAAAAAGTGCTATTAACACTCTTTTGTATATCAATGAGATATGTTTTTCCAAAATAGCAACTGTGGAGTGGGAGTGGAACTAGTATAACAGCAACTGAACTCCATTTCATTTAACAACTTAGATATATATGTAATAGGTCTTCACTTGCCATCTTCATATTTTAATGATAATACTCCTTCTGTAGCAAAGTTTGACACATCTGTCTTTACTTGGAACTCGTTATCAATATCTAGTACTACCAACAATAGTCTTGTTGTGAAGACTCCCTTTAATGCTTTGAATGCCTTTTACTGCTTTTTCTACCACTTCCACTTCTCATTCTTTCTCATCAACATGTTTAAAGGTCTAGCAATTTCTGCAAAATTTCTGATAAATTGCCTATAATAGTTGGCAAGACCTAAAAACTTTCTAATATCCCTAACTGTTTTTAGTGCTGGTTAGTTCAACACTTCTTCTATTTTTCCCTCTTCTATTTTTATTTTTCCCTGATCTATTACTACTCTTAGAAAATTTACTTTATTCACCTTCTATGCATATTTCTCCAGTTTCATATATAGATCATTGTTCTTCAACCTCTTCAGTACCTCCATCACAATTTCATCATATCCCTCTTCTTCTTCTATTCCTACCAATATGTCATTCACAAATGCTACTACTTTCTTTTTATTAATCAAATCTCTCAGAATTTCATTTATCATTGCCTGAAATGTAGCTTGCAAATTTGTTATTCTAAAAAACATAACTACTGGTTCAAATAACCTCATATATAGTGAAGGCTGCTTTTTACTTATCTCCCTCTTTCACTTGCACATTATTGTACTCTCATCACAAATATATTTTTGTAAACACCTTTTTGCTTTTTATAGTGTCTACTAATTCTGTGATCAATGGCAATGGGTAGTTATTCTTAATTGTTTGCTTATTGAGTTTGTGATAGTCCATTACTATGTACTTTCTCCCATTCTTCTTTCTTATAAAGAACACTGGCAATATCTGAGATGATTTAGAAGGCCTTATATATCCCTTCTTTAGATGATCATTTACAAAATTTTGTACTTCTTCTTTCTTATTTCTAGACAAAGGGTATACTCTTGCTTTGCTTGGTTTGAAATCATTCTTTAAATCTATTGTATGGTCCTAGACCTTTTTCACTGGCATTTTTTCTGATCTTACCTTCCCAAATACTTTGAGCCACTTGTGGAACTTTTTAGGCATCATTTCCTTTACTTTCCTGTAATCTACCTCTATTTCTTCCTCTCTTCCCCAATCCTCCTTATCTGCTACCTATCTTACCACTCTTTCTTCTTTATTTATTCTTTTTTTCTTAACTTCTTTTATCCCTTTTTTTTCTCTTTGTATTTACTTCACACATGGATGGATATCTTATCATTCTTACTTCTTCTGTTTCCCAATTTATCTCTGGGTTGTGTGCCTGTAACTATGGCATCCCCAGAATTATATCTGTTTTATCCAAATTGCACACATCCATTCTCATCCTTTCCACATAATTCTTAAAATATATATTCACTTCTACCTCATAGATTATCACTCCTGTACTATTATTTGTTTCATCCATATTTCTCACTTACATTGGCTTTTTCAACTTTTGTAGCCTAAATCCATGTTTAGCTGTTAACTTTCTGTTCATAAACATGCCAGTTGTGCTACTATCCAAGAGCACTTTAACTGTTATTCCCTCATGAGTGTCTATTTTTTTCACTCCAATACTCAACCACACTTTTTGTAGTGACTATCAGTTGAGATAACTTAGGATCACACTCTAAGTCAGAGTTGACAAAGAAAACTTGTTAGTATAACAATTGAGGATCTGGTTGAGTAACCCTAACCTCACTTGTACTCTAAGTCAGAGTTAACAAAGAGAACTTATTAGAGTCCTGTATGCGTTACTTATACAAGTCCAACTATTTGTACATGTTTACTAATCTGACATAATTAAATAAAAATAAAATAAAAATAAAAATAAATAATGACTTAGAGGAATTGAGTGGTTCATGACACCATTCCTCTCTTAAGGGTCCTTATTCTGAGGACTTCTTCATAATTTATCATATGGGTCCCTTAGGTCGCCCATATCTTGATTTTCATCTTCTAACTCCTCCAGGTATTTTCTATCTTCTTCAATCCTCCATCAATCTTCTTCGTCCTCTTCTTCATTTCATTCTTTGATTTTTGCTTTTTTGTATTCCTCTATTCTTTTTAAGAATGGGTTCCTATTATACCTGGAAACTTCCATCATCTCCAGTTTTTTTCCATTTGCCTCTAATATTCCTGGTTGTATTTCTTGTTACCCCATTTGTAGAGCAACTTAGCCATATATCACCCTAGTAATTCACTACTGAATGTCTTCTTGTCTTCTTTTTCTTCCTGTTGTCTTACTTCCTCTTCTTCTTCTCTATGATATTCTTTCTCGAATTCTTCGACTAACTCTATTGCATTCTTTAAGTTTTCTTTGTCTTCCCGAGTATCTTCCTCAGCCATACATCCCTTCCATCATACTAAGTACTTGTCTCTCCCTTGTACCTTTCTTTTGTTCATGATCTTTTCTACCTTCTATTTCTCTTCTCCCTTGATTACCACTGGTTGTGGTATTTCCCTTTTCTGTCCTTCTACCTATGATTTGTACCATTATACTCGACTGACATTAACTACCAGATGTATTCTAATTGTACTAGAAAAATCCAACTCTATTGCATTACTAGAAATTATTGCCTTTACTCTGTAAGGTCCTACAAAGTGTTTGGTGAATTTCTCCATTTGTCTTCTGACCATTTGGTACTTTAGGTCTTTAGTACTGAATAACATTAAGTCATCTACTCTATATTCCTCTATTTTCCTTCTCTCTCTATCTACGTACCACTTCATCTCTTCTTGCACTTTTTGCAGTGCTGCCTTGGCTTTTTCTTACATATTCCTTATTCTTTCTGCAAATTTCTCTGCCCCTTCATACTTCCCCTTCTTCCTTATCTCAAATCCTATTCTTGGATCTTATCCTTGATTTGCCTTAAAGGGCAATACCTTCGTTCCAGTATACACTTTATTGTTATAGGCAAATTCAGCTGTACCCAACTATTCTGGCCATTGCTTTTGTCAATGGTATAATAAAATGGCAGGTGAGCTAGGGAATCCATGGCGGCAAAACATTTTATTTCTTTTTCATTTTCATTTATTATGTAATAGTATAAAGTGTGTAGGACACTATGACTTAAAAGGAGTCTGTGAGATAATTCAAGTAGACAAATACTAGTAAACACAGATTTGTGTATAAGTAGTTAGGCCAATTAGTGAGGATTTTAATGAGTTTTCTTTGTCAACTCTGACTTAGAGTGTGGACTTAAGTTATCACAACTAACATTCACTACAAATAGTCTATGAACATGCGAAGATATTGTTCTAACTCCTGGTTTATCCTTTCTGTCTGGCCGTCTGTTTGTGGATAGAATGTCATAGACAACTTTGTCTTGATTCCCAGTATGCAATTCAGCTCCCTCATTATTTCTACTGCGAACTGTGGTCCTCTGTTAGAGATGATGCTATCTAGTAGTTCATGTAACTTCCAAACATTGTCTCTAAACAAGCATGCTAGTCTCTCTGCACTCATTCTCTCTGTAGTAGGTATAAAATGTGCCATTTTTGTGAATCTGTTTACTACTACTAAGATAGAGTCATAACCTTGCACTAAAGGTAACTTCGTAATGAAGTCTGCACTGATATGAGTCCATGTCTTCTCTGGAATTGAATTTGGCATAAGTTTTCCTGCCAGTAGTTGTGTTTGATTCTTGTTTCTTTGGCAGGCATTGCACCCCTCCACATACCACTTCACCTCTCTAGTGACCTCTGTGTCAGGACCCACAGGACAATCCTGGATCCCCCTCAGAGGGTATGAGGTTAAGACGAGAAGAACTCGACAGAGTTCCCTCTATGAATTGCCTAGCTATTTATATAAGTACATGTGGCTATGCTAAGACTATTCTAAGAGAGATTACTGTATCTATTAGCTACCATCTGTCAAGTCCTGAGTAATTCTCCACGTCAGACAGCTTCTGCCCACATGTTCTCCCACACATGGCGGCTGCCTGATAGGCGTGTGATCAAGCTCAGATCATCACTCGATCCTTCCCATGCTTATTCCTTTTTATGATCATGATGTTCCCACGTCGTAGTCGTTATGCTCGTGTCGTCGTATAGTCGTTAATTAATTAGATTTAATAAAGAAAAAGATAAGTGTCAGAGCGAATCATAACACTCTGGCCACCAGAAGTTCCTTGTCACCAATTCTGCCGTCTTCCACTGTCCTCCATGTCCTCCTACAGGCATATCATGATGTAGTCTGATTACTTCTACTCTCAGCTTCTTGTCTCTAGGGACATATACCTTTTTCTCTTTGAGTATTAGGCTGTCTTCTTGACACCATTCCTCATCTCTCAACATCTTTACTCCTGCTCACTTCATTTCTTCCACTGCTTTGATTATTTTATTGTCTCTTGCTTTGTAGTTTCTTACTTTATCCAATAGGTCCACCCCTTCTACTATTACTTCTGCCACCTTGATCCTTTTTGCTTCCAACCACTCCTTCTTCACCAACATTTGTTCCTTATTGTCCTTTTCCACACCCAATTCCCAATCTAGTCTTCTACTCAACCCATCTACCTTCCCCATTTTATTTCCTGAGATGTGTTTCAACACAAAGTCAAACCTGGATAGATATAGAGCCCATCACACTTGTCTGTGATTCAACTTTTGGTTGCTCATGAAATATTCCAAGTTTTTATGGTTTGTCCAAACTTTGAATTTACTCCTTGCTCCTTGCAGGAAATGTCTCCATGCCTCCAGATATTGTATCATAGCTAACATCTCTTTATCATATATTTCATAATTTCTTTCTGTTTTATTTAATGATTTAGAAATATATGCTACTGGTGTCATGCCGGACAATTAATTTTGGTAATATAAGTGACATTCAGAACCTAATAATCATAATAAATAGCTCTCGAGAGAGAATTGGCTCTCCAAGCATAACCACTAGAAGTCCAGTTGTATACTCAAGAACACTATCCAAGTAGCAGAGTAGTGGCCACAATCACTACTATTAGTACCTCATAATGCTTTCTGGATGGTCTCATATCATATCTATAAGATGGACTCCCCCCTAGAAGTGCTTTCGAGAGCGAACTCGACCTTAGAAGCATTTTCTTCAATAATGACATTATCAGGTAACTGACCCCTGGTTTATAATAGGAATACCATCAGAGATCACGCATCAGTCCTGATCAGCAGTCCAAATATAGAAGAACAGAACAAGGATATGCTGAACGTCATCAAAAAGGGATAGAAAAAAGAAGGACCTGAGAGATGTGAACAGTAAATAGTAGAGAAAGTAGAGGAAGGTTTAGAAGAGAAATCAGGAGAGTTGGAAGTAGAGAAGAGTGATATCAATGATGAAGATACGCTCGAAAGCGGTCGGACTAACATCTGAAAGACCTCTTGAGTATCCAAGAACCCTTAGAACAGGCTCAAGGTCGGCCAACGAGATAAAGAAAGTTGGTAGGAAATAGACAAGGAGTATGGAGAGCAGCTGTTGCATGATCGGATGCAAACTTGACTCATTCTACCTGCCTTTTTGAGTAATCTGGAGGATTTCTTTCTTATCTTGTTTGTTGCATTCTGGGCTTTGTAATACTAATATAATACTCTAGTAGCATGGAGAGGTGCAAAAAAAAGAACCCCTATCTTTGCTCTTCATTGCTTTAGAGCTGAAACTCGACTTGAGTGATTAAAAGCTCTTTTTCTGTTTTTCTTTTTATAAAAACTTTATAAAACTTCCCTCAAGGGATACCTACTCTAAAGGAGGACTTGGGCATTCACTTGGACTAGGAGCTGAACTGCTCGCTATGTATTTTTGGAGCAAGTTGCCAACTGTACGATCAGTTGAGAGCGAGCTTGCCTGAGGGCAATGTGAGATCTAGATAGGACTGCTGTATCGACGGTGAGCCAGCCTATTAGACTAGTACCTTGGACAGTAGTGCTACGGTATGAGAGGAACACACACCTTTGAGATCCGACTGGTGAGAGTGCTCTCGAGCAGAAAACTAAAAACATTTCTTTTATTCTAGTATCTAAATACAAGCTTTTACTATTTCATGAGCCCCTCCCTTTTATATTTGATTATCTCCCCAGTGTCTACTCGATTACACACAATTGTGGAATGACTTGGAGATTTTGACTCTCTAACTCGGTAGTACCCACTTTTGTAAGGACAGTAAAGCACTTTGATATTTCGATCTACACACCCATTACAAACACATGTATCTACCCCCCTATCCTTAATTGCTTTTAAAAAGATCCCCCATCATCTGGAGCCCACCGCGAGGGGAGTTTCAGATTTATTAGGGAGCTTTCATCATTACTACGCCATTCACTTATTCTTCAACTTGTTTTTCTATTGATCAATCTGACAAAATGGCTAACAATACTACTAACCCATCTTGAGAGAGCCATCCTTTAGAAACTAGAACCTGAAGTCGACAGACTTCAGCAGCACATCAAGCCAGAACTATAGAACCGGTACTCAATCCCGAATGACTCTTAAGGCAAACACAGAATGTTCAAAGAACTAAATCAGCAATTCCAACACTTTTGACAGCTAATACAACCATTTACCACATGCCGAAACTGGGTTCTCCATCTGATCGCAAGCCCAATCCTTTTATCGAGCAAGCAGCAAATAGAAGTGGACCATTTTTTCCAGGACTTTTGGACATCTCTAGAGTTAGCGAACCACCAGCAACCATTGTTGAGGAACCAACTTTGGAAGAAGATCTCCCGGAAGAAGTGTCGATTCTTGACCCAGCACTTCTTAGTAATAACTCGAACTCAACCCGACCACAAGTTAACACAACACCACTACCTTCACCAAAAAATACTAAAGCTATGCCCTCTTTACCTTATATGCCATTAGCCCTGAGCCCAAGCGTGCCCCAATGGGATGGTCGAGCCAGGAGCCTTTGAACTTACCTCAGACTTATAGAGCGTATGTTGGCGACCATAGAGATTACTTGTCACAAACTTCATTCGGCCATAACTCCACAAATACTTGTACGATTCCCACGGTCTAAGATACATCTAAAAGCCCTTAAGAAGACCTTTCAAATGATGCCCAAAACATGTCAAAGCAATCAGTACTCATTGAAATATCAGTTAATCAGTGCTGGACACTGATTGGTAGATATCTCGGGAACTGCCAAATGTGGACATTTGCTTCCACATGCACATGGAAGCTCTCTTCAA
>Ga0153955_100542_pt1 | contig 15980 bp, 12 predicted proteins | sample TSFL039MetaG_FD_104744 | JGI IMG/M metagenome (GOLD analysis project Ga0153955, IMG submission 104744) | Attine ant fungus gardens microbial communities from Florida, USA - TSFL039 MetaG | ecosystem: Host-associated > Fungi > Mycelium > Unclassified | place: USA: Florida, Wekiwa Springs...
TAAGGCTTCATAGTCTGAGGATTAGACCTCAGACTTAACAACATCTTTTGTTGCTTATTCTACCTTGCTTGAGAATCCAAAACTCTTCAATCACAAACTCAGTAAGTGACCTTTTGTGATAATATGGAAGGGAAGAAGAAGAAGAAACACGGCAACAGAAAATAGAGGAAGAGAAAAACGTGTTCAACAGAGAATTGCCAGGGAGATATATGGCAAAATTGTTATATGGATAGGAGGAGAAGAAATATGAGCAGGAGTATTGGAAGAAGCTGGAGGAAAATTGGCGGCGATGGAAGAGAAATCTATTTGCTAAAATAAGTCATAATCCATTTTTATGGATAAAACAACAAGAAGAAGATGAGATGGGGAATATTGGGGATTGGGACAATAAGTTGTAAAATCCTCGGGGACAAGGAAGCTTAAGAGGGGGGTAGTGTAATGAAATGGCAGGTGAGCTGGAGTATCTGCGGTAGCAGATTCTTTTATTTCTTTTCATTTTCTTTTATTATGTAATAGTTTGAAGTGCATGGAACACTATGACTCAAAAGGAGTCCATGGGATAATTCAAGTAGACAAATACTAGTAAATACCAATTCACGTATAAGTAGCTAGGCCAATTAGTGAGGACTTTAACGAGTTCTTTTTGTCAACTCTGATAAAGAGTGTGTGCTTAAGTTAACCCTAACTTGAGTTCACTACAAGTAGCCTCTTAAAGAGTGACTACTATTTTTCTATGTAAACTGATTACAATGGACCAGTAGCACAAAGTTGATATAATGAAAAGGTTACAAGTATACTAATGAGCCCACTCAATTGTAAGGTCTGGTCTAGGCTAGTACCTGAGTTTGGTCCTAACTGTTCACCTCTGGGGTCTAAACTTCCTAGTCAGTCCACTTAAGCTTGTGGCCCAGCTATGAGGAGATTGAGAGTAATCAGAGTTGATCACACACCGAGGGAGCAATGAGAATAAGGTTGACAAGGATTGAGGTGATCAGTGTCTAGATGTGGAAACAAGTTCTAGTGTAAGGCTTTAAGTTGAGGTTGAGTAACCTTAACCCTTAACCCACTCTTTATCAGAGTTTGACAAAAAGAACTCGTTAGAGTCCTTGCTAATTTATTGTACACTACTTATACATATTTGACTGTTTGTCCTTATTTACTGATCCAAATGTATTACCTAATTAAAGAAAAGGAAAAAAAAGAAAATAAATATTGACTTAGGGGAAAATAGCAGTTCATGACATATAGTGATTATTAGTTAAGATAACTTAAAATTACACTTTAAGCCAGAGTTGACAAAAAGAACTTATTAAAGTTCTTACTAGTTGTTCTACACTACTTATATATATTTGTTTGTTTGTACATGTTTACAAACCCAAAATTAAAGGAAATGAAAATGAAAAGAAAAATAAATATTGACTTTGAGAAAGTGGCAATTCATAATATATTAGTATAAGACTTAGAATAGAATGATAATGCATCAAGTTGAGTTGCTAAGGCTAATATGGTACTCCCTATCAATAGGAAAGATGTGAGAGTAGAAAGCATAACTAATATTAATATTATGTAATACCACTAGAGATATTGTACCAAGGATAACCTCAATTTTTAATTTGGCAATCACACCTTTGAATTTTCTAAGAGTCCTTGACACAGAACTGACTTACTAGTTAGGCACAGCCCTAGAGTATCCCCTTATAGGTAACCTTATGAAAAATGAGTCTTACTATATGCTGAAAACTTCTTAAGTTTTAGGTTCTAATTGTGAACATTATCAAATTAGTGTAATTAATTCTGACAGGATAGAGTTGCCTCTCACTTATTGGAGTCTCACTATGTCCTTACTCTTTCTTGACACTAAATCTCATCACACAATACTACAATGCTTGCACAGAACAAAAGATAGGAGCTGCATGGTGAGATCCCATTTAGTATCAGTGGATCAATACAATAACATTGTATTATGACCAGTGACTCAAACTGACTTTCATCAGCTAGAACAGATAGAAGGTGTGCAACCGGTTTTAGTTTTCAAGCAGCTTACACCATAGTGGCAATACGCAAGATTGAACTACAGTGATAGATGTACTATCCCTCCAAAGTGTAATCTAACCGAAGAATGGAAGGAAATTTGAGTTTCTCTGTATATCCTCGGAATGTATCCAATGACATGCATCACGTTATTAGATGTTTGTTTCAGCTGCAACATAGACCATCTATAGACTCATCAATTCTATCTCAGGTATGTTTTGTCACGGCCTCAATTCGGATTCGACTATATTAGAGGCTCATACCAGAGAAGCTAGTCCCTAGGTAGAACTCCCGTATTAGGAGCTGGGAAGGCGTTGGTTACATCTTAAAAGAGGGGTCTCACGTAAATTATTTCCGCGGGGTTGCACTCAATTAGTAGTCAGCTTCTCGCGCTGACAACTACTGTGTCAAGTAATGGATACAAACAATTTTTGTCCCCGGAATTAATTCAAGCTCGTCGCGGTGGACAAAATGTTCACGTGATTGTTCCTGAATCAACGTTGAACTACAGCAGGTCCTCGCATCTACTTTACAGCAACCAAATGATGACTGCACCAGGATGGCAAACGGAAGAGTTACAAGATGAATGGGTTGACCTTGAACCCGAAGGTGGTGGAGAGGATGAAAACAATTTATCCTATGGCACTCATTCCCTTTCCCTTACGATTCCTCTCCACAGTCGTATTCACACAATAAATGATCTCGAGATTCCCATTACACATTCCAATGATAGTAATTCTCCGGCAGGAACACTCCTAGTACATGACGATATACCCAATTCTCCATTTCAGCCCAAGACACCGGGTCGAGGGAAAGGTCTGATCAAGGACATATTTACTCCGCTACCATTGGAACGAATGTTCGAACCTCCCACCCCACCTAGATATGCTACAGGGAAGAAAGCCGATGTTGATGCACCGCTCATTGAATTTTCCCCTCCAGGTGTTCTGGTCACCACTAACGGGCAATCCTCTGTGACCCCAAAGACGGCCTCATCCAAGGGAAAGCAGAACATCGCTTGTCGATTCACTTTCACTGTACCTCATAGCCTGACTGCTACACAGCATCCTGCTTTTCTTCAAGCCCAAAGTACACCTAATCCTTCTGAGGTCTTTCAGTCTAGGGCGCCATCGACGGACCCGCGACTTCGACTTTTTCAATTCCAATACGACACGTACACACGAGAACATCTTTCCGCGATGGTTGATTCCATAGCTATGAACAATTGCTCTGTCACTGCCACGACGCCATCCCCTACCTGTTTCGAAAACCACCTATCGCGGGTGTCAGAATCGACAGGTCCATCCTCCCTAGCGAACGTTTCTCACCTGCGAAGTGCGAAACGTGTTAAGCTTAGTCCTTTAAGTGACTACAATGGAGAGGGTGTTGGCTCACGGGCCGTGATCTCTCGTCCTAGATTGACTGGCAAAGATTATGTTGGGGAGTCGAAACAACTGATGCAGCAAATCAAGTCAGCACGGGACTTTGCTACCATCTCAACGAGCACTACATTTCCTAACAGATCATCTTCTATCTCACATCTGAATGGCGAATATACGGAACCTCATCTACTATCAATAGTCCCCTCTAGTGAGATCATCCTTCGCAGAATAAGATCAGCGCTCACGGTTCCAATTAGATTCCTCTCCTCAACTTACCCCTTCGAAGATGTTCAGTGGTGCAATGATAGACCGTTCCAGTCCACATGGTTCTCCAAGGAGCCGATATACATCTTCATCTTATCGAGCACAGGCGGAAACTCTGATGGCTCAAATCAAGCAGAGCGTGAAGAGTCAGAAACACATCTTTCCTGGAGTGGCAGAAGTGAAGTCCCAGCCGGATAGCCGACAGAAGGTACTTTCGTCCGGTGATGAGAGCGCAATCGTCAGCCTTCATCCCTCAAGCAGTAACATGGGAAGTCCAAGGCACTCGTCTCTGGAATCGATATCATCTCATCAGGGGACTTGCTCACAGCCATCAGTCAGTTCCTGCAGCACCACATCATCGTTACAGCATGATCTGAACAACGGAGTGTCAAGACTGTCAATTTCAGAGCAACCGTCACTACATCATGCCGTGAATGTTGCTCCTGAACAATCCCTGCCATTATCTACTCCTGCTCATTCAGGAGCCTCCGCTCGGGCTGGACCAACTGAGTCCAACCGTTTGGTTTCTTCCAGTACTGTCGGAAGTACAACGGTCACTACTGGGAGTGCACAATCATTCGTGAAACACTTGGGCCCTGCCCATATACGTACCATTTGTCCTCAGGACCTTCCTGCACTGCCTGACAGATTTGGGGATATGATATATGATAAGGTCAATTCACGGTGGGTCAGGAACCCAGGCGACCCAGTCCCAGGGATTGGAGATGAACTCAGCGAAGACCCATTTATGGATATTGAAAGCTTTCGTGATGACCCTGGGGCAGTACAGGAAGTTGATGAATCTGAAGACTTACAAGATGATGATACTGTGCGTCAAGGACATTATGTGAACGAGATGACTCGTATCGAAGAGAGGTCTGAATTGGATGACGAAGAAGTTGACTTGATGAGCTTCTCGACGGATGCTTCATCTCATGTCGTAGGTATTACGGCAGGAGTTGTACCTAATGCTGTCGAAGATGGTGTAGAAACCACTGATTCAGAGGACAATGTTGAGCTAGTCCAGCCTGAAATCCGGCCTCTAGAATTTGATTCAGAGGATGAATACTTCCATTCTCTTGACATCCCGAAGGTTACAGTAGCTCGAGAGCCTAATATACCCTCCTCTGATCTTGCACAACCAGTTCATCCATCTCCTCATACTACACCCCACCGGAGTCGTGGCGCAGCGCAAGTTACTCCTGTGATACGCTCGGTGCTGAAAAGCAATGCGATAACGCCTACATCGGTACTCAAGGATCCTGCTCGTTCTAAATATCAAACCCCGCTCCAGCAAGGAGGTAGCCGACGTTCAGTGAGCTTTTCTGATGGGAAGCTTGAAGGACCCATACAGGGTCTGCATGACTCTGGTGGTTCTACAAGCAGCCCTTTTTCTCTGGATAGATCTCCAGTAAGGGTCGAAAACAATGCTGAACTATCACCTTCAGCACGTTCGAAACGAATTGAAGAAATGATGCATGCATTGGAGGATACAGGTATGCGATAATATAGATCATCATCAGGTAGCAACGTTAATTAAGCTTCCCTCAAGACCATAGTGAAGGTGACTCATCGCCGTCGAAGGGAAGCTCCGTAAGAGGGGAAGAGCTTCAACCTCTTAGTGCTCGGCAACCGAACTCACCATCACCAGATAGACGTCGCATTTTTTCTCGGTCCCCAAGTCGCCGGCCCATTTCATCCAAACCCGATCTCAACAAGGCCAACACTACCTTCCTTACAGAATGTTCCTTTGGTGTTGCGCATGATCGACTGATTACCGCCATCACGGACATCCAGCCCTTCGAACCATACTGGGAGCAACTGACTTCTATGAATCTTTCTGAAAAGAACTTGGAGAGTGTTGCGAGGTTGAAAGAGTTTTTGCCTCAATTAGATGCTTTGAGTTTGTAAGTTGTGAGAACCTGGTCGCGAATGAGCAGTAAGGCTGATTCTTACCAGAAACTCAAATCAAATAGCCTGGCTTAGTGGGGTTCCTGGATCGGTGAGAACATTATCTGTCGCATCCAATAGGTAAGCGTCGGGATTTTCTGTATATGGAAATACAATACTAACGTCATTTCTTTCATTTCTGCAATTTTGCCCGGAGTGCAGTCTCACAGCGCTTACCTCATTCAACCATCTACTCAATCTCGAGAACCTTGACATTAGCAGGAACAATATCGACTCATTGCGACGTAAGGCTCTCGATGTATGTGCTGTGCGAAAATCCCTTTGATTTGTTATATAGAGTTAGAATGCCTACGGCATCTGCGAGAACTTAAGGCAGACCACAACAAGATAACGAGTCTGGATGGGCTGCAAAACATGGATGGTCTTGTCAAATTGAGTGTGCAGAACAATTTGATGCAATCTGTCGAGCTGGGTAAATTCAAGTGGTTCGTAACACAGACCTGAGACATCATTGTTCTTTTTCGGGAGTTGATTCATCACCAGGAAACGATTGGAGATGCTTAACCTCAGTCAAAACCGCCTGGAGAGTGTAACTGGACTCAAGACACTGCATTCACTCGTCGCTGTAAATTTAGGTGAGTGTCATGATTGGTCAATGTGGTCTTTTTTTCTTTGCAAAGGGACACATGATGCTCGATGACGAGCTGGTATTTGGTGTCTAATTGCAACTCTGATTTTCACGAGCTTTCTATTTGATCGGGACTAAAGTAGTTTTCTTGGAAGATAATAACAGTTTACGAACGGTGGAGGTCAATGGAAGCATGCCTAGATTGAGAATTCTGAGATTGAGTGGAAACCGACTCCGTCTGGTGGATGTTGGAGCGTTCAATAACCTTCGCACGCTATACGCGGATAATAATTCACTGACACATTTGGTGAACTTGAATCGGTTAAAGAAGTTGGAAAACCTTTCCCTGCGGAACCAAAGTGGCCGAGGCCTGTGAGTATTTTCTTTTGATGATGTGGAGGAAGGATTGTCGCTGATCCTAAACTTTTTATGATACTATTTATCCCTGCGCGTGATTCGTGAATTCATTGCGATTCTCGCGCGGCGGTGGACTGTTAGCAACCTTTTGACCCGCGATGTTCGCGATGTGAAGAGATTGTACCTCTCTGGTGAGCTCATCGATCCCTTCACGATCAAAATTCTTGTTCCTGACCACCCGTTCGTTGACCTTCCATTATTATTTCGGCTACACAGGAAACCCACTTGAACCTTGCTTTATCTCGGAACCATGCTATAATATGATCTACTTGGAAATAGCTGCATGCAGGCTGACCGCGCTGCCCGAGGATATGGGAAAGCTCTTGCCCAACCTTCGAGTGTTGAATATCAATTATAACTTTCTGGAAGACGCTCGGTGTCTGGAGGGGTTGACGAGGCTGGAAAAACTCAGCATCATTGGATCTCGGCTAAGGAAAACAAAAGCACTGATCCGTCTGGTACAGCAAATGCCAGATATTGTCATGTTGGATTTCAGGTGAGCACCATGCTATCATATTGCCTGGGACATGTGGCTGTTTCTGTCCGGGAACGAGCAGCTCTTTGTCATCTGTTTCGTGCCTTTTCTTTCGCTTAGAATCATGGCACCAATGCTTTTCGCCTCCTCTTCGGTAGATGGCTATTTTTATTAACTGTCACGCCATGTGGTCGGGCGAATGGTGTGTTGATAGGGTGGGACTTGACCGTTTAGTGCCTCTTGAACATTGTAAAGGTTTCATTCTATGGGATCACTGATGCATTGTTTGTGATGTAGAATGAATCCATGCACACTCGGTTGGTACCTGCCGTTGTTGGTAAAGGATGTTCCTGGGGCACTACAGCCTTCGGAGAGCAAGAGTAGTGGAGATGGTGCCGAACAACAAGAGGGCAGTGGCGGCTGGCAAGAGCTAGATGCCAAGTTCCGGCGGGATCTGCCGGACGAGCTGTACATCGGGCGATTGGCGTACCGAGGCCTGGTCATGCGCACATGTGACCAAATACGGATGTTGGATGGTGTGGGAGTGACGGAGAAGGAGCGCACCAAAGCCCAAAAAGTGCTGGTTGGTATTCTAGACAAGAGCAAGGAACAGAGGCGAGATAGAAGACAAGACTAGAGCGCCGTAGAGTACTATAGCATGTCCAATGACCGATGTTGCATCAGAGATCTGCGTGCTGGCGGAGGCAGTGCAAACGGCAGAGACAACGGCGGAGACAGCGGCGGTGAGCACAGACGAGCGACGGGGCGGGATGGGCAGTGGCCGGACTCGAAACGAACCAGGGAGCAATCTATCCATACGAGGAAGTATGGCGGGGATAGCCGGCGGCCGGCGAGTCGGTTCGGTTGGGCAGGATCTGGCCGGGGGATCTGACGAGATTTGATTAATTGAAAGGGGTTTGTGTGTATTTGTGCGCCGGGAGCGAGATTACAAGCCAATCTGCGGAATCTGGATGCTGATGCTTCCCACAAAGCTATCTGCGTGATCTCCCACTTTAAATACAGGCCCCCGCTCTTTGCAGGCTCACTGCCCGCCCAGGCGCTCCCTGTCTACCTGCCCTCACCCATGCCAGTGGAGCTCATTGCCGCCACCCCCGAGCTCAACAGCTACAACGTCGCCCAGCTCCAGTACGCCCTGTGAGTATTGTTACCCGAGGCTGCCTCACATCAAGATCTTCTCTATCTCATCTTCTCTTCATAGTCAGTCCAAGGGCGAAACAGACTCTATATCTTTTCTTCACGATCTTTCACCCTCTCCAGCCATCCTGTGCGTCCTTGCTCTTTCTCTTTTAGCTCGTCCTTATGTCTTTTAGTCCCGACTCCGAATTGGACTACCAGTCTAGACGCATGTCCAGCTCAGCCATCTCCACTGCAGACACAGACAGTAGTGGTCTTTCGCGCGGCGACAAACGGACAATCACGCCCTCAGCCTCGCCCCAGCCTCCAAAATCTCGAGGCGAACCGAGCACCTGGGAGAATGGTTCTGCCGTAGGTCCCCAGGACGAATCCGATGCCGGCATCGACCAATCAAAAGTCCAACTGCCATCCATTTTTACCAGTTTTGAGGATAACTATCCTCGCCGTGCTTCTCTCCCTACCCTGAACGAACCCCGAAGGCATCATTTTGTTCCTTCTCCTAGTAATGTTCGTGGCGGAAACTACACGCCGTCAACTCAGTCCAATCTCTCCAACTATACTTTCCCTCCCACTGACGATACAGAAAAACACCGCCCAAGGCTATCTACCGATCTCAATAATTTCTCGGATTTTTCTTCCTATCCCCACTCAGGTATCTCCAATGGAACTACTCCTTCGACTTCATTTTCTTCTTCTGCATTTGCCTCTCCTATGACTTCGCCGGATTATCGCCCAGGGCTCACCCCCTATAATGAAGGCGATAATTGGAATGTTTCTGCGCAAATCAATCGACCCAATTCTACTCCTGGCCACCTGTCTCCACTGGCAGTCAAATACGACGATAGTATGCGACATGCTTCCTATAGTACCTCCATGTCCCAGGCACACATGTTCGCCGGCTCGGCTCGTATCTCAGGTCAGCATGACCGCAGGATTAAAGGAGACTGGTCTTTCCCAAACAATGAGTTTGGCATCCCCTCTGGTAACCCCTCTTACTCTACCTCTATGCCTTCTGCCCCGCCCTCCATTGCGGTCGCTCCTTCTCCATCCCGTTCGCCTCAGTCAGTCCCTAGCTCAACACTCGTCGACCGTCCTCAGCAACGTAAGAGGGGAAAACTTCCCAAAGAAACCACCGACTTTCTCAAAGCTTGGCTTCATCGTCATTCAGATCACCCATATCCTAGTGAGGAAGAAAAAAAGCAACTTTGCCATGTAACTGGACTCAGCATGAGCCAAGTCTCTAACTGGATGATCAATGTACACTTCCATATCTCATGTCATTTATACTCTACTAAACTCGTGATCGCTGTGTTTGTCTTTTCAGGCTCGTCGTCGCATTCTGGCGCCTGCGCATCGCGCCGCATCTGGCCCAACCACCACTGCTCCTTTTCCTCCTACTGGCCGTAGTTCCTCAATGGGAGGTATCATAGACCCTGCCAACAGGAGAGCGTCTATGCCAAACGCTGATAGCCTTCAACTATACCCTCCAATGACACTCCAGTCGATGCCTAACACCCCCGCCGGTCATCATGGTTCCCCAGATTACATACCATCTCGGCATGTGATGGGGCCAACGCGGTCTTCACATCATTTGGGTCCGCTCAGTGGTGGTGTTGAATACAGCAGTCGCTCAATGGGGTTATACGTTCCTGGACAGGGGTCCCATTCTACGGGACCCACAGGACCTTCACACTACCTGAACTCATCCTCGGATATACCTTTGTCCGCTCCTCCGTCCATGCCCAACAACCCCTTCTCCAATCCACAGCAACAACAAAACCTCTATTCTTCCTTGAATCCCTCTCCCCGACTCCCTCACTCTACCCAACCAACGGCTCCATATTATGAAGGACAAACAGGAGCTTCCAGCTCAGCTCCAGGGTCTGGTTACGCGACGCCGCAGTGATATTTTTGTCTGGTCGTGATATCTTCAGAATCTCACAGACAATCAATGTGCATCAACGTAATTGATTTTCATCGCTATTGTATCCGCATGGCTGTATTCTCATTACCTATAGGCTTTATCAAAAATCTCTCTGGACTTGTGTCCGCGTTCTGTCTGCTGAATACCTTGTTTTCTAATTTCCTGCTCGTCCTCTGATGTCCACGGTTACTTTGTTGTCTTCTCTCTCTTGTAGCGGATGTGTTCCACTCCTGTTCAAATCCCTTTCTCTCACCCCGTTTCACTAGTCGTTGCATAGACTCATTGGTTGCCCCTGTGATTTGCTTCCCTGAGTCGGGACTTCACATTCCCCTTTAGCACTCTTCTTTCCCATTATTAACTAATATTCAATTAATTGCCTGCTTTTCTGCCGTTTTCTTGTCTTGTTGAAAATCTCCCACTGTACCGAGTAGAATAACTGTTATATCTAATATGTACGCACTGCATCTTTCCTCAAGATTGTGCTCTGTTATCGTCTCAGTGACACGTTGAATGGGTAAGCAAGTTCCGATATATGGATGTAAGGTTACGGTCGGCGTAGGAAAAATATGTATATCAGACATAACTCTCTATAAACCGACGCTCCATGGTCACCCCTTTAACCGGTTCGCTTGTTGATGGAGAGCATGTACTATTTACGAATTCGGGCAAGGGCAAAGCCTATGACTATGGAAATATGTATTGTTCATTAAATGCATTACAATGAAAGTGCAGGGATGGATGACTTCTTCAAGGGATGACAAAGGGGTTTCATGGATACAATTGCAGTCCGACCAACGTGCCTCGTTCACAAAGCTTATCTCTTCCCCTCATTTTGCTATCATTTTGTAGAGGAGCAGGGTAATGATACTTACTTTCGATGATTGTAACGGCGCTCAAGATGAAAATCTGAATAACTATGGAAAAATTTACTTGTCACATAGAACCGTCGATTGCATCGGAGGTCATCAACGGCAAGGAAGGAACGATCTTTCGGATTGCTAAAAAGGTTCAATTGTAACGAGTTTGCTGGAAGGCGTTCACCATCTCCTACCGATGAAAAAACAAAAGCTGAACAGGTACAAGTTCAACAGATGTCTGCCGTGCTTGTTCATTTGTTTTCTCTCTTGGGGCACTTGAATGGTAATTATTACAAAAGACACCTCGTGAGTAAAGTAGAGTTGCAATCAAACACTTGAAAAGCTAAAATGATGCGATCCGCTGCTGGTTAACTGATCGATGTACGTTGGTTGATGTTCTTCACCGGAGACTCCGATTTCGTGTTCTGAGGATTCCTTATTTTGTATTCTTTATCTTGATCAAAAAAAATGGCTGTTCTGTGACTCATAATGCTTCAAAGAGGTTGGCGACACGAACTGAGTCTCTCAACTCCAAGCAGCGTTTTCCCGATCACTCATCAGTATACCATCGCGGGTTTGGCGTCTATGTAACGTCGGTAATGCTTTTAGATTCGATGAGTATCCCATTAATTCAACTCGATCAGATACCGCTCTGTCCGGGCGCTAGTGGCTGAATCGTTGTGAGGGTGCCCATCATGCGGGTGAGAGCCTTTGTAGCAAATATAACTGAATGTATGGACAGTGCGGTGCGTCAAAAGAGAAAAGGAGTGAGCTAGCTCACAGCTCTCATTGATTGCATACACATTACATACTAATCCAAGAGAGGAAACTACAGACGACGTGGTGTGGGAGGCCGGATAGGTATCGTTGCGGCACACGAGAAGATCGATTATTGCCCCTCAAACTACTTCGCTGAATTCTTCAAAAAGGACTATAACTTCTAGGAAGATTGATACTCCTTGGAAGCTCCTCTCCTAGCAGCTCCTAGTCCAGACTACGCGACGGTGACCAAGCAAGATGTCCGCTCAATTTACCGCGTTCGAATGGGTCCTCCCTTTGGCTTCTTTGACCCGTTAAATCCCTCAACTTCTTATTTTAGGTAATTGATTGCCACACTTGATGTGGCAGAGATCTCTACCTAGCTCTGATATCAGGCCGTTTTTCTTACAAAAATGCACCAGAATACGAGGAGTGCTTAGCGCTGATGTTATTCTAGCCTCCAGCACTATAGACTAATGGTCACGGACGATCGGTTAGCTCTGGACCCTGTGAAACGCCGGTAGCTTGATTTAAAGCAAGGTCGAAATGAGCAAATTGGACGGCGCGGACCAATCGAATAATCGTTGATGATATCAAAATTCGAAAAGCGGCGAGAGCGCAGCTGAATCTGGCAGCTTGACCACTCCGCGTTCGTCAGTGGTTACTCAGAATCGTGCAAAGCGCGTCCAAATCACTCTCAAAGACAGGAATGGATAAATTACGATGCAAATTTGGAGCAGGAGGGAAACGGTTTTCGAAGTTGTTTATGAAGTCCTGAGTCTGTCCCCCTTGCCCTAAGATACAATGTTCAATGTTATTTTTAGACTTTCTCTTCTCGTATTGTTATTATCCCTTAACATCGACCCCCAATACTAATCATTCCGTAGCCCCTGAGCAGTGTTTTTACACATATCGGAAAAGGAGCATCAAGTGAATCCAAAGAAGCGAGCCCATGCTATTCTCAAACATTCAAAGTGGAGGGCTTCCAGGAACTAATGTAAATTGATTAGTCTCAAGACGGCAACTGGGCTGAGATACGGAGTCCCGGTGTCGTTCTCCCGTCGAACAATTCAGGACCAGCGTAACTCGATAAAATTTGAATTATGGAAGAAGATGATGCGGGTTCAATAAATCTGGTCGCAAGACCCGATTTAATCATAATTCAATTAAATGAAGTTTATCCTGAAGGATTTGCTCCCTGCAAGATAGCCGCTGTAGTTATCATTCATTGAGGATTCTGGCTTCTCTGAGTCGAATTGGAGCCCTCCTTCATAGTCCTTCACATATCGTCGTGTATGGACCTTGAATTATGCCAGCTACTATGACAACATTTGATGTGCTGATGAAACTTGGAATGAGAAGCTGTTGATGCACAGCTTCCCAAGATATAAATTAGTTACCTTACGATAAGGACGGATGGTTGTGGTGGGTGGACAGATTGCATCCGGAAACAATGTAAGAACGGCATAGACTGATGTTGTGGTCATGCCGTAACTGGGAGATCCACTGCGGTTATCGCTGTAATGCCGCAATGATTTCTAGTCTGTCAATTGATTGCGTTAAGTTATAATTAACGTGCGTGACCCCTTTCTCCTTCAGCAAATGGGATGTTATAGACCACCAACTATCAAGTTGGAAAAATTATCGCACGATATCATCGAAATCAAGTGAGCTGCCTGAGATCCAGAGTTGGTGCCTGGAAGCCATCAGCCCAAGATGCATTGAAGCCATCCCCCTCGCGATGAAATTACTTGGATCCACGCCTGACGACCATTCATAATCGTACAGACCAAGCGGCCTAGAATACATCCACTCATCATCTGCAAATCGCTCCATCATCACTTAGCACAAGGTATGACAATTTGGTCCGCCGTAGATAGGGACTACACGGATCAGGGTAGCACAAGCATGAGGTGTCCAAAGAGAGGTGTCTTCTATGAACCTGAGATGAAGGGAAATCCTTGGACGACAGCCTCACGCGCCATGTCCCTGAGATCTTGGAACATTTTAAGCAGCCTCCTGTTCTGAGTGAGGCAGTTGCTCACTTAGTCTTCCTACAGTAAGGGCACATGAATGGGCAAGCGACTGCGTCAAACTATCCTTGAGGAGAAGGTCGATGCCAATGAGGGAAGGTCACTGTCCAAACATCATCAGACTAGATAGCGGACAGACTACGTCGGAGTCACAGGCGTCTGCCATACTGTGAGAGAAAAAACGTGTTCCAGATGGCTACTCAGGTCCAGTAGTACATCACGTGTTTCAGTACCCGAGGAGTCCTCAACAACATGGTTGTGTATCCTCTCTAACCAAGAAACATTCTCTGTGCCCTGTATCGATTCAATTGAGGCTAGAATCTGCACACAGTGATGCGGTCTCCATGGAGTGAAAACTAGATCAGAAGGTTGTGGTTCCTCATAACTTGATGCGAGTCGGTGTTTTACTCGGAATAGAATAGAACATACACGCATCTGGCAAGCTCAGAACTGCGTCCGCGGCATCTGTGACACATTCTGTCTAACGAACAAAATCCAGAATAACTCTAATTGAGGCTCGACATTGGAAATAATGTCATTGTCTGTCAGCGTGAAGGCGTGTGTTGTTCTTTTTTGAGCTGGCCACTTTTGCATAGGCTTCCATCTTGGGTTTTCAACATAGCCCAGCAATGGTTCGGGAAATGGTAAAGCCGATAAGCGAATGACTCAAATCGGAACAAGTAGTACACCATGTGAAGGAACCCTCGTGGACAATCACCTTCTGTAGTGGGGTCTCTGGAAAAATAGCCGGAGTTTCAGGGAAAGGACTAGAGAGTATCACATAATGTGTGTGACTTAAGCTAGCACTAATCTACCAGCCTTCTTGATGGAACATGCCTCACCTGGTCGATCACGAGCGCCCTCTCGAACCCACATAATGCAATGAATACTATTCTCAGATTCTATTTGTGCATTGTTCTGATCCCACAAACTATGTTTTGTGGGGAAATTTTCCGGAGTGTGAATAATTGTTCGAATCAGGTTAGAGGAATTCGGTTCGGGTAATGTCAGCACAGAAAGAGTCCAGCAACTAGGGGGATCCACTAGGCACACGGGTCCGTGTGATTATATCGGACAGGCTAAATAAGTCTAGGGATGCTTAGTAATTGAATTACAGCTGGGTCCTTATAATTATATCTACACTGCGTGCCTGCAAGAAATACCAGCTTCTCAGTCATGGCTACATTGTCTCCCTCCTAAGCATTATTTTGACTCTCAACAAAATTTATTCAAATTGATTTAATATATGGGAGCAAAAGACTATGCCTTTATAAACTCACTGGGACATTGTCATAAATTGTCATTTTCCCCAAGTCAATATTTATTTATTTATTTTTTCTCTTATTTTTCAGACATATGGGAATATATTTCCATATTAAGAAATGTAACTCAGAAGGGATGTATGGGATACTATAAACATGTACAAATAAGTAGAAATATATAAATAGTAGAGCAAAGTGAATAGGAACTCTAATAAGTTCTCTTTGTTAACTCTGACTTAGAATAGAGTTAAGTTTGAGGTTGTTCAACTATTATAAAATAGCAAATGAACTAGACAATCTATGGCGGCAGATTATTTTATTTTATTTTCTTCTCTAATAATTATGTAATATTAAATGTGCGTGGGACATCATGACTCAAAAGAGATATACAGGATAAAATAGTTAGACAAATACTTGTAAACACATATTCATGTATAAGTAGCTGAGCCAATTAGTGAGAACTCTAACGAGTTCTTTTTGTCAAACTCTGACTTAGAGTACAAGTGAGGTTAAGGTTACCCAACTGAGACTTCGATCGTTACACTAGAACTCATTTTTCACTACCAACTCCTGACCTCCTCTGTCACAAAAAAGTGACTACTAAATAGTGCCATGGAAGTATAACAAAATACTTGTTCAATGAACTGCATAAATAGCTGGACTCTCATTAGCAAGTAGCCTTGCTAACATCGCCCTTTTGGTAGAATGGTAAACCATACAGTATGTGACTACTGGTCCATAGCACAACTGTGACAGTTACTATCACAAATGGTTACTTACTAGTTTGTGATTTGCAAGAGTGGTCTTCAAAGGCTCAAAAATGCGAAGTAGTTTAGCAACAAAAGATGTTGTTAAGTCTGAGGTCTAATCCTCAGACTATGA
>Ga0153955_100544_pt1 | contig 15944 bp, 17 predicted proteins | sample TSFL039MetaG_FD_104744 | JGI IMG/M metagenome (GOLD analysis project Ga0153955, IMG submission 104744) | Attine ant fungus gardens microbial communities from Florida, USA - TSFL039 MetaG | ecosystem: Host-associated > Fungi > Mycelium > Unclassified | place: USA: Florida, Wekiwa Springs...
ACTACTTATACACGTTTGACTATTTGTCCTTATTTACTGATCCGATGTTATTACATAATTAAAAGAAAAGAAAAAGAAAAGAAATATAAATATTGACTTAGGGGAATTTGGCGGTTCATGACATAGAGAGTCCAAATGGCATTACTAACCACTCAAAGGAACCATAGCGGGTATGAAAGGTAGACTTCCACTCATCTGCTTCAGCAATATACACTAGATGGTAGGCATTTTTTAGGTCAATCTTGGAATAGATTTGTGCTTTCTTAGAGGCATCCAAGAGGTTAGCTAGTAGTGGAATAGAGTACTTGTCTTTTTGGGTGAGTTTGTTGAGTCCATGGTAATCTACACAAAGATGCAAAGAGCTATCTTTTTGTTTGACAAATAGCACTGGGGCCCCACAAGGGGAATTTGAAGTGTAGATAGTCCCCGCTTTCAAGTTCTTGTCCAGGAACTTGTGAAGGGTCTGCAACTTTAAGAAAGAAAGGGAGTATATCAGACCTAAAGAAGAAGTCTTTCCATTTTCTAGACAAATAGTCAGATCAAAGGGTTGATGGTCTGGGAGTAGCTTAGCCTTCTGCTTGCTGAAAACATTGATGTAGTCCTTGTACTCCTCCGGCAACTCCAAGGGTTCCAGGGAACGTTCAAATATCTGGCCTGTATGGCCACTAAGCTTTTCTTTAGCTAGTACAAACTGGTAGGTGACTACATCCTTTTCTTTACTAGCTTGGAAGTAGGCTGCTATGCTGATGAGAAAAATGCTAGGAGCAGGTATTGGGGTATTCTGGGGATGGACATGTATGGTTGGTGTGTGGTCAGGATAGGTTTCTTGCTCTCATTGTCTTGTGATCCCAAAAGTAACTGAATGTGCTTTCCAGTCAATCAAGGGATTATTATTGGCCAACCAGTTATAGCCCAATACTATTGGGTATGTACCTTCTAGGTCCATTACATAGCACTTAATTTGACAAGAGTAGGAATAACTCAAATAGATTGGGAGTGTCACAATACCTTTTACAGTATGTTCAGAGCTACTATCTATCAATATAAGTGGGAGGGAGTTAATTTTCTCAAATAGAAGGCCATATTTCATCATGAACTTGGAGTTTACAAAGCAGTCAGATAACCCAGAATCTACCAGTACCAGTACTTCCACTGGGAACAGGAAGGAGCAGACAAGAAAGCTTAGTGTAGTGAACGTTAGTAGAGATAACCTCAGCTCATACTCTAAGTCAGAGTGTAATGATAGAGTAGTTGAGACGACCACCTTATCACACCCAATGTTATGAGAGAACAAAGAGAACTCGATGGAGTCCCTTGGTGGATTGTACTACCTACTTATACACATTTCTTATTTATCTATGTATATGCTTAGTAACTACCAATCTTTCCAGAACATTCCATCATGTGATCTGTCATCTGACCAGGTCATGTGATATCCCTATCTTATCTTATCTCTCTTTTCTATTTTTAGAAACCCTTGTCTAGTCCATCCAAGAATAACTCTCGTTCTTCCCATCCATCTAGTCGTACTATTTTTGGTTCGGGCAGGCAATTTATGACATTACCCCCCTTTTTAAGGTTCTTCCTCCGGAAGAACTTGGTTCCTTTCCATCTTCTCCAGTTCCTCTCTGATCTTTTCAGATATTCTCGATCAAACTTCCCGTCATCCCATCCATATAGCGTTTTTGCCATAAATCTTCCTGGCATCTCCTCGTCTTTTTCTTCTATTCTTCTTCCCTCTTTTCTGTATGCTCTTTCATAATCCTCTACTGCCTCCCTTGCATTCTTTAGGTTCTCCTCTCTTTCCCATAAATCTTCTTCAGCTGTATATCCCTTCCATCTCACCAAGTACTCCCACCTGCCATATTTCTTTCTCTTATTTATCACCTTTTCTACCTCGTATTCTTCTTCTCCTTCTATTATTACCGGAAGGGCCAGTTGTTTCTTCTGCCCTCAAACTTGTTCCTTATATCTCCTAATTCTACTCACGTTTACCACTGGGTGGATTTTGACCGTCTTCAGTAACTCTAATTCCACCGCATTGGTTGATATGACCTTCTTTATCTTGTAGGGCCCTACAAATCTCTCTGTCAACTTCTCCGTTCTTCTTCCTTCCATTTGCCATTTCAAATCTTTCATACTTAACAGCACCAAGTCCCCTACCCAATATTCCTCCACTTCTCCCCTTTTTCTGTCTGCCTACTTCTTCATCTCCCCTTGCACTTTCTTTAGCGCTGCCTATGCTTCTTCCTGTATCCCTTTCATTCTTTCTGTGAATTCCTTTGCTCCCTCCAATTTCCCCTGCTTTCTCATTTCAAAGCCCATTCTCGGATCTCTCCTGCTGTTTGCTCTGAAAGGTGATACTTTTGTTGAGGTGTTTACTTTGTTGTTATATGCAAACTCTGCTGTCCCCAGCCATTCCGGCCACTGTTCCTGCCGATGATCAATGAACATTCTCAGGTACTGTTCTAATTCCTGGTTGGTTCGTTCTGTTTGTCCATCGGTTTGTGGGTGGAAAGCCGTTGACAGCCTCGTTTCGATCCCTAGTATCTGATTTAACTCCTTCATTAAGTTTGCTGCAAACTGCACTCCTCTATCTGAGATAATGCTCTCTGGCAACCCATGTAATTTCCATACATGGTCCCTAAACAACCTTGCGAGTTCTTCTGCTGATGTTTTGTCTGTCGTCGGTATGAAGTGCACCATTTTCGTTAACCGGTCGCATACTACCAGTATTGCATCGTATCCTTGGGCCAGTGGTAGTTTAGTTATAAAGTCTGCTATTATGTGCGTCCAAGGCTTTTCAGGGGCTTCATTTAGCATGAGCTTTCCTGCCGGTGCTGCTACTCGGTTCTTGTTCCATTGGCAAGAATCGCATCCTTCCATATATCTTTTCACCTCCTTTGTTACTCCTGGCCACCAGAAGTTTCTTGTGACCAGTTCCACTGTCTTCCACTGCCCCCCATGTCCTCCCACCAGTGTATTGTGATGTAACTGGACTATTTCTGTTTTCAACTCTTTGTCCTTTGGTACATACACTTTTCCTTCTTTTAATATAAGCCCGTCTTCCTCTCTCCATTTCTCATCTCTTAGCATTTTTACCCCTGCCTTTTTCATTTCCTCTACTGCTTTGATGACCTCATCATCTTTTGCCTTTGATTCCCTTATTTTCTTTAGCAGGTCCACCCCCTCGATCAGTACCTCCTCTACTCTTGCTTTCCTCAGCCATTCTGCTTTTACCAGTGTCCTATCCTCGTTGTCCCTTTCTATTCCCTTTCTCCAGTCTGGCCTTCTACTCAGTCTGTCTGCCTTCCCCATTCTACTTCCTAGGACGTGTTTTAACACGAAGTTGAATCTTGATAGGAATAATGCCCATCTTGCTTGTCGTCTATTCAACTTCTAGTTCGTCATGAAGTATTCCAAGTTTTTATGGTCCGTCCAAATTTCAAACTTGGTTCTTGCTCCTTCCAGGAAGTGTCTCCATGCCTCCAAACATCTAATTACTGCTAGCATCTCCTTATCGTGAATCTCATAATTCCTTTCCGTGTCATTTAGCGATTTAGAGATAAAGGCCACCGGTCTCCATTTCCCGTCCTCTCCTTTCACTGACAATACCCCTCCCATTGCATAGTCTGATGCATCTGCCTCGACTCTCATTTCTTTATCCAGGTCTGGTGCTGCCAGTACTGGCTCGGTCGTGAAAATTTTTTTGAGTTTGGCAAATGCTTTTTCCTGCTCTTCTTCCCACTTCCATTTCTCATCCTTTCTGACCAACTGATGTAGCAGTTTTGTAATGATAAGCTTAGTCGGGATGACTGAGTTATCACACTCAACGTTATGAGGGAACGAAGAGAACTCAATGAAGTCTCTCGATAGATTATGCTACCTACTTATACACAATTCTAGTTTGTCTATGTGTATGCTTAGTAACTACTGATCCTTCTAGAAGGTTCCATCATGTGATCTGTCATGTGACCAGTCATGTTCCTCTTGTCCCTAATTTTAGAAGCCCTCATCTAGTCCATCCAAGAATAGCTCTTGTTCTTCCCATCCCTCTAGTCGTATTATTTTTGGTTTGGGCAGGCGATTTATGACAGGTTTGGCAATTTTGGCAAAGTCTTTAACAAATCGCCGGTAGTAGTTTGCTAGCCCCAAGAATTTTTGTATGTCTTTGACGCACTGTGGGGTTGGCCAGTTCGTGACTCCCTCCACTTTTTCCTTTTCCATTCGGAACCCTTCTGGCCCCATTATTACTCCCAAGAAACCTATCTCCCTAACCTTCCACACACATTTCTCCGGTTTCACATAAAGGTCGTTCTCCTCTAGTCATTTCAATACTTCCTCTACTATCTCATCGTGTCCTTCTTCTGTCTCAGTTGCCACTAGTACATTGTCAATGAAGGTAGCTACGTCTCCTTTGTTGATCATATCCCTAAAGAGACCGTTCATCATGGCTTGGAAGGTGGCTGGTGAGTTCGTAAGTCCAAAGTACATGACTGTTGGTTCAAACAATCCTAGGTGTGTTGTGAACACTGCTTTCCATTCATCTCCTTCTTTGATTCAGATGTTGTTATAGCCCCACCTCAAGTCCATCTTAGTGAATACTTTCTTGGTTCCCATACTGTCTATTAGCTCCGATATTAGGGGCAAGGGATAACTGTTCTTGATTGTCCCTTTATTCACATAACAATAGTCTTGTACCATCCTCCTCTTTTCATCCTTCTTTGGTACAAATAGTACTGGCGATGTCTGCGGGGATTTTGAAGGTCTAATATAGCCCTTTTTTAGTTGGCTTTCCACAAATGCCTGTACTTCCTCCTTCTCAGTTCTGGATAGAGGGTAGATTTGTCCTTTTCTTGGTATGAAGTCTTCTCTGAGGTCAATGGCATGGTCCCATGGTTTTCAGGTTGGCATCCGCTCAGACTCGACTTTTCCAAACACCCTTTTCCACTTGTGGAAGCGTCTGGGCACCAGCTCCTCCACTTTTCTATGATCTTCCTTGATTTCCTCCCTCTTCTCTCTTTCTTCCATAGTCTATCTCAGATCTTTCTTGTCCTCCTCTGTTACCTACTTCCTTTTTACTATTTTCTTCTCAGGTGTTTGACCACACAGGGGTGGACACCTGGTCATCCTTACTTCTCCTGTCTCCCAGTTTATCTCTGGGTTATGCACTGCGAGCCACGGCATCCCCAGGATTACTTCTGTCTTCCCTAGTTCGCATATATCCATCCTTACTCGTTCTACATGTCCTTTATAGTACATGTTGACTTCCACCTCGTGAGTTATTGCTCCTCCCTTGTTGTCGCTTCCATCCACATTTCTCACTTTTATTGGCTTATTCAGTTTTTCTAGCCTAAAGCCCTGCCTTTCTGCTAGTCTTTTGCTTATGAATAGGCCCATTGCCCCACTGTCTAGCAACGCCCTTACTGACACCCCTTCATGGGTATCTACTTTTTCTAGTCCGACATTGAGCCAGACTTCTCTCAATGGTTTGAGTGTCCATTTCACTTCCCTCTCAGTGTAATGGTCAGAGTCCATTTCATTTTGTCCATATAATACACTGTATTTATTATGGGAGGCCGGCTGAGGGCTTACTGGTCTCCCTGATCTTTTGACACCTCCTGCGTCCCTTCCCTAACCTCCTTTCAATTCCTGCAATGTCGGGCCATGTGCCCAAACATTCTGCAGTTGAAGCACCTCTGATCCCCCCCATCCTCTGTCCATGTTCATTGCATTGGGGTCTCGGACCCCTTGTCCCCCCTTCTCTCCTCCTCAAATCTCCACCAAGTCCTCCCCTTGGTCCTCCATGGAAACCCCCTTGGTTCCCGTTGTTCCAGGAGGGTCTGAGCCCTCTGGACAGTTGTGCTTCTGGTAGCCTTGCCACCTGTGTCGCTCCCTTGTTCCCCAACACCTTTTCTTCTGCCCTACTCTGCCTCAAGTTCCTATCCAGCCTCACCAATCTTTCCCACCATTCCTCAATCGTTACTGGGGGCGATTCCGCCTCCGCCAACCTCCTTCTTATATTTCTGTTCAGTCCTCTTTTGAATTCTTCTATGAGGGGTCGTCCCTCATAGCTGCTTCCTCTTGCTGTCTTTTTGAAAATTTAGACATACTCGTCGCATGTCCATCCCCCCTGCTCTAGCAGTCTCAACTCATCCACCTTTCTTGATTCCTCATCAAACTCCCCGAACTCCTCTCTCATTTTTGTAAGCAACTCTTCCACTGTCTCCACCGCAGATATCCCCTGCCTTCTTTCTTCCAACACATTTTCCTTCCATACCTCTGCTACTCCTCCTTGTACATAGGTCAGTACCCACAATATTTTTTCCTCCTCGCCCGTTCTCTTCATTCTCATGCTAATGTACAGGCGGCAAGCGTTGATGAACCCTACCACCTTCTCCCTTTCTCCGTCAAACAAGGGAGGCTTAGCTGCCTCTCCTTATGTTTGCCCCCTCAACAGGAGCTGTTCGATGGCCATGGTATGTTGGGCCAGGTACTGGAGTATCTGGTCTATGGTTAGGGTGGCCTCCCCTTGTGGTTGTTGTTGTTGTTGGGGTTGTTGACCCTGGGATGGTTGGTGGTGGGACATGTCATCGTCCCAGGTGCTTTCTTCTTCGGTTGTGGTTTCCTCATATGAGGAGCGGTCGTCTTCTTCTGAACTTATTTTTTATGCCTACTGGGGAGCACGTCTTCTCCCAGCTAGGCTCCTACTTCCCTACTGACTACTGCCCTAGTAATAGGGTTAGACTACTACCGCGAAGATGTGAACCCCTAAACTAGACAGCTTCTTAAGGAAAGACTGTCACTCCTCTGTGTGTAGGAACTACAATGAGCTCCCAACACAAGGTTTATAATGTGAAGAAGGACAAGTATGTTAACAAGCCCACTCAATTCAGAGGTCAGGTCTTGAGCGCAACACCTGAGCTTGGTGCTGTGTCTCTACTGTTAGTCCCTAACTGACTAACAAGTCCCCTGTAAGCCTAGGGCCCGGCTGTGGTTGTGGTTGCTGGTCGCGATGACCAGTGTACTGAGAGCGATGTAGAGTAAGAGAGAGGTGCAAGGTTCATGATGAACAGTGCAGAGAGTAAGGTATCGAGTTCTAATGTAATGATAGAGTAGTCAAGACAACCACCTTATCACACCCAATGTTATGAGAGAACAAAGAGAACTCGATGGAGTCCCTTGGTGGATTGTACTACCTACTTATACACATTTCTTATTTATCTATATATATGCTTAGTAACTACCAATCTTTCCAGAACATTCCATCATGTGATCTGTCATCTGACCAGGTCATGTGATATCCCTATCTTATCTTATCTCTCTTTTCTATTTTTAGAAACCCTCGTCTAGTCCATCCGAGAATAACTCTCATTCTTTCCATCTATCTAGTTGTACTATTTTTGGTTCAGGCGGGCAATTTATGACACAGAGTTGACAAAGAGAACTCATTAGAGTTCCCGTTAATTGGCTCAGCTACTTATACACGAATATGTGTTTACAAGTATTTGCCTAACTATTTTATCCCGTGCATCTCTTTTGAGTCATGATGTCCCACACGCATTTAATATTACATAATTATTAGAAAAGAAAAAGAAATAAAATAATCTGCCACCGTAGATCGTCTAGCTCACCTGCCGTTTTATAACACTTGAGGAGCAAGAGGTGGTAGATGCTGCTGCTCCAAATATTCCAGGTGGTAGTTAGGCAGTTGACTCCCTGGGATGTGAGTAGACTGCAGAGTCTTTTTTTGGTGGTTTGGGTTTATCACTAATTGGTCCGAAGTGAGTTGCTCTACCTTCAAGGCTAACTGGGGGTCTAGGATACTGGTATAAGCAGGTCCTAGCAAGATGCCCTAACTGCCCACAATGTATACAGAGGCCAAGGTTCATATGTTACTGGCGCTCTGCTGGTATCAATCAGCCATCTGGTCCTAGGATGGTAGCAGGGTTGGTAGTTGAGCACTTAGAGAGGAAGGATAGTATGTGAAAAGTGGGGGGCCTGCCTCTTTTGACTGTTGGTTGGGTATAGACAGGTCTGCTCCCAACCGAGGTACTGGTAGGCCTCTCTTCTTGCCCAGAGGTCCTTGGCAAAGGATGGATTGTGGTACAAGCAGTATTGGACCTTTGCTTCTCTTTAAAGTGATGCTTCCAATAATCATTGTCAATCCTTAAGACCGCTCTCTTTAGGCCCTCAAAATAAGAAGTGTCCTTGTGACTGAACCTGAGTTTATCTCAGATGTGGCTAGATAAGGCATCTTTGACAACCTTCCTCAATGAGCAGTCATCCCATCTAATATGATTCTGATATTTAGCAAATTGAATAAAATAATTAACTGCCTTGCTGTCAGGGGGAAATCTGATAGCCACAATGGCATTTTCATCATTATCTTCTAGTGAGTATAATCCAAATAAATTTAATAGCTTCTGCACAAACACTGGCCATTCCTCCAAGAAGTCATAGGGTTGCACTAATACCTCCTTGTAAGAGTCTTAGTCTTTGGTGAGTGACTTCAGGCTTAACTCCACTCTAAGTCAGAGTTGACAAAGAGAACTCGTTAGAGTCCTTGTTAGATTTTGTACACTATTTATACACATTTAACTATTTGTCCTTGTTTACTGATCCAATGTTATTACATAATTAAAAGAAATGAAAAAGAAATGAAAATAAATATTGACTTAAGGGAATTTGGTAGTTTATGACACTCCTCACTAATGAATGGTTCAAAGTAATCTAAGGCCACTCCACAAGGGTATGAAATGGCAAAAAATATTTTTTTAGTATCCTCTTTAAACTCTCCTTTATATGCCTGAAAATAAATTTGGCATTGGAAAATGAAAGCCCTAAGCTTGTCTGGGGTTCTGTCACTAAATGGATCAGGTTCTTTTGCTCTCTTAGTTCTTTTTTGTACTGGAGGGGTGGCTTGTTGAGCAAGGGCTGTTAATAAGGCATGCATATTTAAGTTTCTGAAATTGAGGGGAGTATTTGGAACTGAGTTGGTGACTGGGTCTAGTGCTTTGATGAGTGTTGTATTGTTCTCTGTATCCTTTGTTATGTTTTTTAGTCCTAACTAGGGAGTTCTCTGACAATGCTCTTATGCAGCTGTAAGGCGGTGTTCAACTAGGGTAGTTATCAGTTCTCTAGAATGAGTTGTTATGAACCACTCAAATCCTCTAAGTCATTATTTATTTTTATTTTTATTTTTATTTTTATTTAATTATGTAATGATATTGGATCAGTAAACATGTACAAATAGTCAGACTTGTATAAGTAGTAATCATAATCCAGCGAGAACTCTAACGAGTTCTCTTTGTCTACTCTGACATAGAGTGTGATTTGGGTTAAGGTTACACAGCCTAAACTAAGAGTTGTTACATGAGTGCCATTATAGCATAAGCATCACTCCAGATGGGGGTCCAAATTCAGTGAGGTAGACATAGACTAGAGTTCTGGAGTGGGTGTTGAGTACAGTAATAATTAGCTTTATTCTATTGTTAGGTGCTGTCCTCCCAGTGTATTAGAGAAGGGGATTCTTGAACAGGGAAAGTTGCACTGCACCCAAATGAGGAGACAGGACAGAAAAATAGCTAGACCTCTGAGTTGAACAGCAAGAGTATGAATTAGAAATGTACACCAAGTTGAGAACAAAGCTAAGTATACTAGGTAGTCCCTACTAATTTTATATAGGGTGGATGAAGACAGAACAGGATTTTCAGGTAGTTTTTGGATAAGTTAGGGCTTAGAAATTGTGTAGAAGAGTTAGTTGATAGTGATAATAACAATGTGTACACACAGAGCAAACACATGGTCACCAGCAGTTAATGAGGTGTTATGCAATCATGACAGAAGCATATCTTGAATACTGGTATCCATTATTTAGTATACAATTTCTTCTCTACTGACAACAGTTGAAGTTTGGAAAGCATACTTACAATATGTATTGGAGGTGTATAGCTACCTTTATATAGTACTACTATCATGAATTACCATTCTCTTTAAGTCAATATTTATATTTATATTTCTTTTCTTTTCTTTAATTTGTTGGACATATGGGAACATATATCTATATTTGGAAAGTGACTCAGAAAGGATGCATAGGATATTCTAAATATGTACAAATAGATAAAAATATATAAGTAGTAGAATAGAAGGATTAGGGACTTGAGCAAGTTCTCTTTGTTAACTTTGACTTAGAGTACAATTATGTTATGAACTATTCAAATTCTTTAAAGCAATATTCATTTTTTTTTCTTTTATTTATTAGATGTGCAAGAACTGATTACCAAATTGGGAATGGTGACTCAATGAAGAAACACAAGAGAAATATAATGTGTACAAATAAATAAATTATATAAGTAGTATAAACTAATTAATGGGAACTCTAACGAGTTCTATTTGTCAACTCTGACTTAGAGTGTGATCTTAAGTTACCTCAACTAACAATCACTACAAATTAAGATCAAGATTACTATTGCAAATGGTCACTTACTAGTTGTGATAGGTAAAGTGTATCTTCAAAAAGCTCAAGAAAGCAGAGTAGTTTAAGCAACAAAAGATATTATTAAGTCTAAGGTTTAATCCTTAGACTAGAAAGCCTTATATACACCATTACTTTTTCAACTCTTACCACTATCACAACATGGTAGCATCCAAGTTTAGTATAGTGAGTTCAAGTCTTGTTAACCCTCAAATAAACCTCTACATGAATATTCCCAACAACAAAAGACCTCCTAACACTACCATCAACATACAGCATGACCATATGCTTTTCCAGAGAAATACTGGGGCACCCCAAAGCCCCTTTCTCTCACCTATGGATTCCACTCCCCCCTCTAAAGAGAACTATGCAGAAAGGATGGCTACCATTAGTAATAGAATGGACATCAAAATGTCAAACCCTAAGATAACTGGCCCTCCCTTGATATCTCCTGACAATATTCCACTTCACCCTCCTGTTCACAACAAGACAGCATCTAATACCGCATTGCAACCTGACTCCTCCATGCTTTTTACTACATCTTAAGTCATCCCATATGAAGCAAATGTCTTAGCAGACCCTAACCTTTGGGATGGTCACTTCAGTCCAATCTCTCTCTTTGGCAAGAATGAATTTTTACAAAGCAACACTCATAACATTTCATGCTCTCTGCTTTGCATGACAGAGCTCATCAGACAAAGGAATATCTCAAATCATGATGGCAACAAGATTCCTTAAATTGACTCATTTGGTGAAGCCACTTTTGAATTTATTTTGGCCTTACATAAAGCTGGGTAAGACAGACTTAACACGTTGGATAAAACCTCTCTTAGAAACAAAATCAAATTGTAATTTGTTGACTCTACCCCATTCAATCACCATTATCAAGACACTGGAAAAAACCCAGTTGCTAAAATCCCCCTGTCTCTCCCAACATGCCTCCCTCACAAAAAATTGGAAGAAGTTAAGAAATGTATGGAACAAAGGCAAAAAAATAAGAGGAATCTTACCAACAAATCATATGCTCAAGCCACCTTCTCAGTTGCCAACATTCTCAAACTAAGAGATGCCTTCCCAGCTCTCCCCAACAAAAAAATCATTGAAATTCACAACTTAGCACTTACCAAACCCACTCAAAAAGATAAGAAAAAATTACAATATACCACTAAAGGCCTATCTAGGATATAGGCTATTGTTTCTCTCCTTGCCCAATACTCTGTTGCAATCATGAGGACATCATATAGGCTCTATCAACAGTCTCTTAAAAGGCTTAAAATCAGCCTTACAAGCTTGAATTCATATAACCCTCAGCAGAAGGTATAATTATCACTACTAATAATGTCCCAGCCTCAAGCGATCTCACAACAATTGAGAAATACATGAAATCCATTGAGAGTATTGATCAAAATAAAGTATCTGCTCTGCATCTACCTCAATCAAAGTCCTATCTCAAAATTATAGGCATACCCTATATCCAATCCAGTAGCCTTGCTCTAACCGGTAATGACATCATTAACTTCTTAAAAAATAGCAATATGTTTGAAAACATTACCTTAGCATCTAGGCCTTGTGTCATCAAAGCCTCTCCCAAGTTAGACATGGCCATTATCTGGATTGATATATGAGACTCCCAGAACAGCTCTAAAGCCAAACTACTCATTAACCACTCATTCAACTTCAGCAGATACATAGCCACTATTAAAGGCACTAACATAAATCCAGGCATACCTCAATGTCATAACTGCTGGAAATGAGGCCATTCTACCTTCTTGTGCAAAGCTCACAGCTCAAAATGTCAAAAATGCAGTAGGCCCCACAAGATCAAACACCACAGAGACATAGCATGGTGTTACAAGGCTAACTTCAAAATGAATCCTCCTCAACTGGAAACCAAACAAGGTAAACCATACCCTCATACTTTCAAATGTGTCAACTGCAAAGGCAAGCATATGGCTGACAATAACAAATGCCCTTACTAGAGACACAGATTCAATCAAATGGCACTTAAAAAAAGCCCAAGAAGCTAGAGAGGTCAGAGCCAATTCAATTTACCTAGCTGTAGGCAGTAATACCAATATATAATTAAGCACAACCTACGCATTTTCTCCCAGAACATTAGAAAAAATAAAATACTCACTGATACCATTTTAGAAACTTAAAAAAACATTTCTGATATAATCCTTATTCAAGAACCCCCAAGATTCCTTGTATGCCATATCCCTAGCCATACCAGTCCTGAAGGCGACCCTTACTATGGCACCCCTAATCACCCTGAATGGTCACTGTTCATACAAAGTAACAGATCCATTGAAAACTATCCAAGAGTCACAACATACATTAATAAAAGTCTTTTAAAAATAAGATTCTCTCTTAGAAAAGACTTAATACATCATTGCAACATCAATGTCATCAACTTTCACAATGGTCAAGACATCAACTTCATCATCAATGTTTACTCTAATAGCAACCAGTTGGCCCTTCAAGCATTATATAACAACATCAGAAATATAAGAAGGACATTAGTCATGACAGAAGATTTCAACATTAGAGATAGCAATGTTCACCACCATTCCATACATACAAAAGAACTCATGTCAATTGCTGATAGTTTAAACCTAGATCTAGCATCACCAGTCAACCCTGGCCCCACAAGATTTGCAGACAATCTTTGTGACTCCAACTCTGTATTGGACCTAATCTTTATGAATCCAAATAACCCTGGCTTCTGCAAACACTCACTTCACCCTGACATCTGACTACCCTCAGACCACATTCCTCTTGTTATCAATGTGGGCATAAAAGAAGAAAACATCAACATCACTATTCAATCAATCAAGAAAGACAGTGAAGAGGAGATGGTCTTCATTGGGTCCATCACAAGAAATATCAAACTCATCAATGCATCAGACCTGAAAAGTCAAGAGGATATACAAAGGTGTGTCATTCAACTTGCAATGGCTTTTGAGAAGGCATGGTCTACCCACTCAACAACTAAGCATATCACAAAACACTCCAAGGAGTGGTGGAATAAAAATTGCACTGACTGTCTTACTGTGTATCACAAGCTAGGAGACATCCAAAGTTGGAAAGTATTCAAAGTGGCAATCCGGGAAGCTAAAAGAAAAATTCTTTGACAAAGAAATTGTGTTGTCTAACAAAAGACCATGGGATCTTATGAACTGGATAAAAAAGAAAAACCTTCCAGCCATTGAAGCTATTTACTTTGAAGGACAGCCTTGCAACAACCTTACAGCACTCTGGAATGCCTTTCATAGCTCATATAACTCAGCTGAGAACAGACCAATCAATACCAGATTCATGGAAGGGATAAACCAATGCAATGTCATTGAATGGCCCCCATTCACTTATCAAGAGTTCAAAGATGCTATAGCTAAGTACTTGACTTCTTCTGCCCCTGGCCCCAATCATGTCATATGGAGACACTTAAAACCTCTTATTCAGGACAGAGCATGTTTAAGCAAGATTGTAAACATTGCTAATGCATACATCACAGTCAGTTATTGGCCAGATCAATTCAAAGAAGCCACTTTAGTCATTATCCCAAAGCCCAACAAAGATGCATATAACACCCCCAAATCATTCCAGCCCATTGTCCTGCTAAATACCACTGGCAAGATCATTGAGAAAGTCATCAATTATTGCCTTCAATTTTATCTGTCAGCCAATAGTTTCCTAGATCCTAATCAATTGGGTGACATTAGACAATGCTCAACCATAAATGCAGGAATATACCTTACTCACCTCATATGTGCTGGATGGATGAAGGAATGCTATACAAGTGTCATCGCCTTTGATATAGCCCAATTTTTCCCATCTCTCAATCACACCTTCCTATCTTTGTGCCTCAGAAAAGCAGGTCTAAATGCTAACATACTAAAGTTCTTCTACAGCTATCATTCTAACAGGTCTACTACATATGTGTAATGACAAGGTAGTTGTGGCAACCATCTTATCACACTCAACATTAGAGATAAATGAAGAGAACTTGATGGAGTCTCTTGGTAAATTGTACTACCTACTTATACACGATTTCTATTTATCTATATGTATGCTTAAGTAACTACCAAACCTTCCAGAAGGTTCCATCATATGACTTATCATGTGACCAAGTCATGTGGTCCCATCTTATCTTATCTTATCTCTGTTTCTATATTTAGAATCCTTGATCTAGTCCATCTGAGAATATCTCTTGTTCTTCCCATTCTTCTAGCCATACTATTTTTGGTTTGGGCAGGCAATTTATGACAATATATATAGAATGGTTTCATATCTCAGAAATTTTCCACAAATGTAGACATCGGACAAGGTTCAGCTTTATCCCCTATTATATTGGCCATTTATCTCACATCTATCATAAAAAAATTCAAAAAAAGAATAAAAAATCTAAAAGAAAGCATACCCACAGATATTTTATTGTTTGTTAATAATGGTCTTTTAATCTCTCAGAAAAAGAGTTATGAGCTATCTTCTGCCTTTCTTCTAAGTAGCTACAACATGATCTCTAGAATCCTCTTAGATGCAGGCCTCATTATAGAACACAGCAAATTGGAAGTGTTCCACTTTATCCAAGCTCAACATCCTTCTAACTCTCCTATCGACCTCTCTTCAGTGGAAGGCCCCATACTCCAACCCAAGCCTATTTGAAGGTACTTGGGGTTTTTATTTGACCAAAAACTAAACTTCCATCACCACATCCACCACTATGCCACCAAATGTCTCTCAACATTAAATGCTATGAAAATGCTAGGCAACTCATCAAGAGGTATCTTATCTATCCAGAAACACTTACTATACAGAACTTGTAACTTACCAATTGCCTTATATGGGTTTCAACTATAGTTCTTTAAAGATCCCCCAACTATCAAAAATCTCATGGAACTAAAGAGAATGCAATGCAGAGCCACCTTGTGGATCACAGGTGTCTTTTACACATCCCCTTCAGAAGATGTGGAAGCCATAGCAGGCCTCATCCCAATAGCTCTCTATCTTAGAAAATTCAATGGCCATCACCATCTTTAATACCCCCATCACATGCTAATCAATTCCCTTCTTGACCATCAACACACAAAGAATCAAAGACTGTTATGATTTGCTCTGACACTTATCTTTTTCTTTATTAAATCTAACTAATTAACGACTATACGATGACACAAGCATAACGACTACGATGTGGGAACGTCATGATCATAAAAGGAACAAGCATGGGAAGGATTGAGTGATGATCTGAGCTTGATTACACACCTATCAGGCAGCTGCCATGTGTGGGAGAACATGTGGGCAGAAGCTGTCTGACGTGGGGAATTACTCAGGACTTGACAGATGGTAGATACAGTGATCTCTCTTAGAATAGTCTTAGCATAGCCACATGTACTTATATAAATAGCTAGGCAATTCATAGAGGGAACTCTGTCGAGTTCTCCTCGTCTTAACCTCATACCCTCTGAGG